>OBMA010001471.1_pt1 | contig 14412 bp, 14 predicted proteins | sample 1539141 | NCBI WGS metagenome assembly OBMA01 (sample SAMEA3991484, study PRJEB22521) | metagenome | biome: anthropogenic terrestrial biome; feature: sewage plant; material: raw primary sludge | place: Sweden | collected 2012-09-26 | reverse complement strand
CAACTTCAAATAAAACACCACTTAAACTAGCTTTTAAATTTACAACACCTTTTTTGTAAAATCTACTTTTATTTGTAATATATTTTTTAAATTCACTATAAATAAATAGATTTACTTTTGATTTTTTATCGTCAAATTTTATCTCTTTTACAAAACCTATTTCTTGATTTTTATACATGATTGCCATATCTTGTTTTATTTCAAAATCATTATCAAATGTACTTTCTATTGTAAAACCTGTATTATAAATTCGTTTTAATTTTTCAACATCTTTATATGAACTATATAATTTAAACTCTTTATTTGAAAGTTTAGCACCATCTTTTTTTTCTCCTACAAGACCAATAGCTCCATTTAATAAAGGCTCAACTCCACTATAGTTAATATTTAAATTTAAACTTTTCATTTCTACAAGTTTTGAACTCATATCATAAAAAAGTGTATTGTCATTTATTAAATCTTTATATTTTTCATCAATCAAAATAGTGATTTTTACATTTTTCAAATCAGGTGTTAAAACATAATTATCTACTTTTCCTATTTCTATATTTTTATAATAAATTTTAGATTTATTACTAATTGAATTTAAATTTTCACTTAAAAGTTCTACTTTTATTAAATTAGCACTTTTGTTTATATCTTTTTTATTTATGGCTGTAAAACTATTTTTATATTCACCTTTTACATAATCTAAAGATACAAAATTTCCTTTTACAATATTTCCTAAATTTTTAACGCCATCGAATGAAACACTTGGTTCTTCAACAAAAAATTTAGTTTTATTTGTCAATAGATATTTATACTCTTCATATATAAATGCCTTAGAATCTAAATTTTCTTTATTTAATTTTACTTCAGTAATTTTTCCTATTTCAATACCTTTGAATATAATAGGAGTATTCTGTTCTATTCCTGCTGCATCTTTAAAACTTATATTAAAGAATACTTTATTTTTTAAATCATCTTTTTTTCCATATAAAATATATGCTTCTTCTTTTGTTATTTTTGCTTCATTTTTATCAGGAGTAATAACAGTAACTCCTCCAACTAAAGCTGAGTATAATGACCCTACTTCAATATTTAATCCACTTGCTCCGTAACTTACTTTTAAAGCTTCATTTATAAAAAACTGAGAACTTCTATTTACTAAATAGTTAAACTTATCATAAACATAAGCTGTAAAATAAACTTTCTCAAAAATAAACTCTTTTGCTGTAATTTCACCTATTTGAAAATTATTATAAAAAATAGGAGTTCCAACTTCCACATTATCTTTATCATTTGCAATTAAAGAGACATAATATCCATCATTATCAAGTTCATCATTTGGTTGAGTATCTAAACCTTCAAAATAGTATTTAGGATTTCCCCTATCATACTCTTCATGGGTTTTAAAAGTTGGAGATAATTCAATTTTATATCCACTAATTAAAGTATTTAATCCTGAAATCTTTGTCAAAGAAACGGTGGGTTTTTTAATCCAAAAAGATGAACCTTCACTTGCCACATATTTTGCAACTTCATTATCAACTAAAATATTTACTTTTACACTTTTTAAATCTTCATGCATAGAAATTTTTGTTACTTTTCCAAGTTGTAAACCTTTATATTCTAATGTGGTTACACCCTCTTTTAAACCCTCAGCACTTTTGAATATAACCCTAATATTCGTGCCTTTTTTCATATAAGACTCATAAGCAATCCAGCCTAAAATTCCCATAATTATTAATGGTAAAATCCAAATAAATGAAACTGCTTTTTTATCTTCTATTTTTGGTTCATATACTTGTTGTTCTATTGTTTCATTACTCATCCCAAATAATCCTTGTATCAAATCTATTTGCTGCTATCATTGTTAAAATTACCATTAAAGCAAAAGAGGTTGCAGCAATTCCTCCTTTTATATTAAAAAGTTCATCAAGTTGTACTATTGAAGCCAATAATGCAACCACATAAATATCAATCATTGACCATTTTCCAATGGCTTCAACAAATTTAAATATCAATATTTTTTTATTATTTTGCATTTTTACATTTATTTTTAAACTAATAAAAATAAAAAGTAATCCAACAAGTTTAATCAAAGGAATTACAACACTTGCAGTAAAAATTACAATTGCAATAAAATAACTCTCCATATCTAAAAAACTAATAACACCTTCTAAAATAGTACTTTCAATTTTTACTCCAAGTCTTGTTACTTCCATCATTGGATAAACCATAGCTGGGATATAAAGTAATGTGGCACAAATAATAAGTGCAAGAGAAACTTGTAAAGAATTTTTTATTCGTTTTTGAACAACATGATTACACCTTGTACAAACAAAATCATTATAATTTTCTTTTTCATACATCTTATGGCAATTTTTACAAGATATTAAAACCATTTAATCACCAAATACGCTTTTATCTTCAAACTTTAAATTTGACATATAAAAACAAAATATATAAACTAACATAATATAAAAACCAATATCAAATTTTGTAGTATTTACCATTCCAATAAGTTTTATATACGTAACAATAATACTTATAATAAAAACTTCAACAAATCCCCAATGTTTAAAAAAATGAAAACTATCATGCAACAAAGTGTCAGAAAAAAGTCTAATATTTGTTTTTTCTTGGATGAAAGAAAAAATTATTACTAAAGAGTTTAATATGGGAGCTAATATGATAGTAAAAAAAACTATAAGTGCCACAAAAAAGAAATTTTGTTCTAGCAAAATAGAAACTGTTCCAATCAAAGTTGCTTTTAGTTCGTTTTCATTTATATTCAAAGTAATAATTGGATAAACATTTAAAATACCAAATAATAGAAGTGCTGAAATTGCATAATATAAAGAGTCTAAAGAGTGTTTTTTATCACTTTTTATTTTACTATTACATCTTGGACATCGCTGAATTGTGGTTACATTATTGTGTTTTTTTATGAATAAACCACAATGATAACACTCCATAATATCCTCAATATTTTCTTTCATTAAAATCCTATTTTTTTAATTCTGGCATTTTAACATAGTAAACTTTTTTTTCTTTCTAAAAAGTGTTTAAAATTAAATATATTGTATTATACCAACGCAATTATGCAACAAAATAATATTCTTTTAAAGGTTAATAAAAATGCAATTTACTATAACTCAAGCACAACTTGGAACTAGACCTCCTGTTGTAAAACCAGATCCAAAAGTTTTACAATTTTTAGGAGAAGATGGAATGAGAAAATTAATCTCAAACCACTATGACCTATTAAGACAAAGTAACATAAAAGGACTATTTCCTCCAACAGATGAAGGTTTTGAAATGGCAAAAAAACACTCAGCTGATTTTTTTATCCAAATTTGTGGAGGTCCAGATTACTTCAATCAAAGTCGAGGTGCTCCCATGATGGCAGGAAGACATGCAGCATTTAAAATCACTCCAGAAGCAAGATTAATTTGGCTTGAATCATATATCAAAGTTTTAGAGCCACTTGATATGCCAGATGATTTGAAATTATCTTTTTGGAATTATCTTGATATTTTTTCTATTTGGATGATGAATACTCCAAATGATTAAAAGAATAAATTAAAAGCGAGTAACCTCGCTTTTAATTTCCAATAGCAAGTGCATATAAAACCATCGCACTCTCCTCTATAAATTCACAAACCTCATCATCATAATAAGCCCCTATTCCACTACATCCAATACCTAGATAATTTGATGCTAAATACAATCTATGACCAATGATTCCTGCTTTTTGATAGGATTCTTGATAGTTTTTACTTTTTGTTGTTAAAAAAAATGTAACTGCACTACTTTTTCCTAAATCTTGTTCCAAACATAAATATCCAGCTTTTTCACTAAAGTCACCACTTTTTATTAAATTTCCATTTTTATAAAGACCTAAAACTAAACCTTCAACCCTATTTACCGTATAAAAAATATCAACTTGTTCATCACAATCACTTTTGATTGCTTGATTTACAACACTCATAATTGATTCAAATTGAAGTTTTGAAATAAACTGTTTATCAAACTCTCGAATTGATCTTCTTTTAAATATAATATCTTTGAATCTCTCCTTTTGAAAAGAGAAAATTGCACAATTTTCTTGCTCTTTTTTATCTACTATTTTTAAACTGTCTTTATAGGCATTTTCAACCATCTCATTTTTCTCAAAAAAAGAGATATTCTCTTCTATATAACTTGCCCCATCTAGTGTTGGTATTTTAAATTCAAAGATATTTGTTTTACCCTCTTTTTTATTTCCAGCAATTACAATTGAAGTGAAAAACTCCTTTTCATCAAAACCAAAAAATTCATTTAACTTTATTTTTGGAAAATCATATAAAACCTCAAAATCCTTATCATATAAATATGAACTAGCTTCCATAGAACCAATTATATGTCCAGCATCCAATAAACAATATCTAAATGCCCTATTTTTGTATTTCCAAGATGACCTAAAATATATTGATGAAATAAAAAATATAAATCCATCTACAAGATAAGATATTTCTAATAAATCTTCTATCCCTTCATCTTTTTTTAACTCTTTTAATAAAACTACACTTGATGAGCCAACTTCAAAATGATAAATTCCATCTTCAAAACCATCTACATTTCGCACTTGAAAATATATCTCATTTGGATATAAAGCCCCAGCACTTGGATTGACTCTTAAATAATATTCCATATTTGGATATGTTTTTTTTGCACTAATTCCAGCAATCATATATAAAAAATTATAATTCTCATTTTGTGAACTTAAATTAATTCTTTTATATTCCTGTGGATAAAATTTAAATCTATTTGGTGGATTGTCCCAATTTACCCTATTGGGATTTGTTCTTATTGATAAATATGAGTGTTTTGTGTTTTGATGATAATTATTAAATATAAATTGCATTTTATTTTTCCTATATTTATTGATATTATTACTTTATTATTGACAATTTTTGATAAAAGTTATATTATCTTATAAATGACTGACGGTCATTCATTAATAAAGAGGTAGTTAATGGCTAGAATTATAAATAAAGAAGAAAAACGAAATGCAATTGCCCTTTCATGTATTAATCTTTTTTGTCAAAAAGGTATTCAAAAAACAAGTATTGAAGAAATTGCTAAAAATGCATGTGTTGCAAAGGGTACAATTTATCTATATTTTAAAAATAAAGATGAAATTATATTTGCAATTTGGGATATTCTTACACAACAACATGAAGAATCTGTTAATGCCCGAATAAAACCTCAAATGAGTTCAAAAGAAAAAATCTTAAATTATTTTAATTTTATTGATTTTGAAAAAATTTATGACAAAGAAAAATTACTAGTTTTTTATCAAAATTTTGTAAGTTCAATGCTTATTGATGAAACGAAACTTTATACAAGCTATTTTGAAAGTTTTTTTCAAAGAGATTACGAGTATGTTTTTAAATATTTACAAGAAGGTGTTATAAAAGGTGAATTCCAAATAGATGACATTGATATGCTAAGTAATACAATAATTATGATTTTAAAAGGTTCATTAATAAAAGCAAAAGCCTCAAATTTAGAGTTTTTTGAAACTCAAAACATTCTTAATAAGCACCTTGATTACCTAATTAATCAATATACAAATAAATAAAAATAATAAAGGAATAATAAATGAAAAAAATATTTATAACTACACTACTTATATTACAATCTCTTATTGCAGAAGATATTTATGCTACATTTGATGTTGTAAGTGAAAAAAAATCAGAACTTGGACTTTCAGTTTCAGGAGTTGTATCAAATATCTATGCAAATGTGGGAGATAAAATAAAAAAAGGTGATTTAATTCTAAGCTTATACAATGCACAAGAAAAAAATGAATATGAAATCGCAAGAAAAAATGCTGAACACGCTTCAAAAACATACGAAAGATATGCAAAAATTTCAAATGTAATAGATAAAGAAAAAATGGATTATTTTCTTTATGATAGAGATATTAAAGTTTTAACTGCCCAAAATAAAGAAATAGCATTACGAAAAACTGAGCTAAAAGCTCCTTATGATTTGATAATTACTAAAAAAAATACAGAACTTGGAAATATAGTTCTTAGTTCTCAAACAAAACTTATTGAAACTATTGCTTTAGATGATGTAAAACTTGTTTTAAAGTTTGATGAGAAATATTGGCAAAAAATCAAAGTTGGACAAAATTTTATTTACAGAGTCGATGGAAGTGACAAAACCTATGAAAGTAAAATTACAAAAATCTACCCATCAATTATAGAAGAAACAAGACAAATGCAAGCAGAAGTTAAAGCCAAAGATTTAATGCCAGGTCTTTTTGGTAATGGCTTAATTAAAGGGGAATAAAATATGTATAAATTTGCAATTAATCGTCCCATTACAACTTTAATGGGTGTTTTGACTTTTATTGTTTTTGGATTAATGTCATACAACTCAATGCCAACAAATCTATTTCCAAATGTTGATTTTCCTGTTGTTACTGTTCAAACAACTTACAATGGAGCAGACCCGTCAACTGTTGAAACAAAAGTAACAGATAAAATAGAAGAAGCTGTTTCGGGTGTTGATGGCATTGATAAATTAATGTCCACAAGTTATGAAGGTTTTAGTGTTGTAACAATTCAATTTGAACTAACAAAAAATTTAGATGAAGCAACAAATGATGTTAGAGATAAAATAGGAGCATTAAATTTACCAATTGAAGTTGATAAACCAATAGTAAAAAAACTTGGTGGTTCAGGTGCAGTTATCTCACTTTTTGTTGCTTCAAATGAAAATAATCCAACAAATTTAATGAGACTAGCAAATGAAAAATTAAAACCTCAACTTCAAAGAATTAAAGGTGTTGCTGAAGTTGAAATTTTAGGTTTTCAAGATAGAGAAATAAGAATTTTTGTTGATCCATTTTTACTTAATAAATATAATCTTACTCCTGCTGATATAAGTTCTATTATTCAAAAACAAAATCTAAAACAAGGTGTTGGAAAAATTATCAATGAAAATCAAGAGATAATAATAAAAGCACAAGGAGATGCCCAAAATATTGAAGAGGTTTCTAATCTTCTAATAAAATCAGGTGTAAAATTAAAAGATATTGCAACAATAGTAGATGGATTAAGTGATGCAAAAAGTTTTTCCTCATTTAATGGTCAACAAGGTGTTACATTGGAAGTTAGGAAAATTTCAGGAGAAAATGTTTTAGACATTATTTCTGAAGTAAAAAAAATCCTTCCTAAACTTCAAATACTTGCAGGTGATAATAATGAAATCAAAATACTGCAAGATCAATCTGAAAAGATAATGGTAAATATAAATAATGTTAGATTTGACCTTATTTTTGGTTCTATTTTAGCTGTTATGATTGTTTTTGTTTTTTTAAGAAATACAACAGCAACTATTATTTCTGCCCTTGCAATTCCTGCATCTGTTATTGGAACATTTGCAATAATTAATATTTTAGGTTATGACTTAAATCGTTTAACATTAATTGGTCTTACACTTGCTATTGGTATTTTTATTGACGATGCAATTGTTGTGATTGAAAATATTATGAAAAAAATGGAAGAAGGAATGGAACCCTATCAAGCCTCTTTTGAAGGTGCCAAAGAGATGGCTTTTTCAGTTCTTGCAATTTCAAGTGTATTATTAGCTGTTTTTATTCCCGTTGCATTTATGGATGGAATTGTTGGTATGTTTTTTAACTCATTTGCTATGACTGTTGCATCTGGTATTTTTATCTCTTATTTTGTTGCAATTATGTTTATTCCAAGTGTAGCAGCAAGAGTTCTAAGTAACAAAGAAACTAAATTTTATCATCTTACAGAGCCAATTTTAAAAGCTATTGATAAAGCTTATGTAGCTCTTTTAAAACCTTTAATCCGTTATAAATTATTAACTATTTTAATTACCATTGGATTACTTATGGCTTCAACAACACTAAAAGTTGGAATGTCATTTCTTCCTATGCAAGATAATTCTGAATTTCAAATTACTATTAAAGCACCTGTGGGAATTAATCTAGAGAGTATGAAAAAAGATTTAATTCCATTTGATGAAATGCTAAAAAAAGATGAAAATATACTCTACTCTATTTCATCTATTGGTTATAACTCAGCCCATGAATTACATAAAGCAAAAATTTATGTAAAATTAAAACCTAAAGAAAATAGAGTAAAAACTCAAGAAACTATCATTCAATATTATAGAGATAAATTCTCTTCAATAGAAGGAATGCATATATCTGTAGAAAAAGTAGATGATTTTGACACAGGTGCTACAACTGCTCCTGTTCAAGTGGTTATCACAGGAGATAAACTTGAAGAACTTGATATTGCATCAATAAAACTTATGAATTTACTAAAAGAGACTTCAGGAATTGTGGATGTTGATAGGGATTTTGAAAAAGGTAAACCTGAATTTAAAATAGGTATATTAAGGGAAAATGCACAAAGAGTTGGAGTTAGTGTTGAACAAATTGCTTCAATTTTAGGCACAGCTTATTCAAGTGATAGTGCAATATCATATTATGAAGACAATGGTAGACAATTTGATATTACACTTAGACTTAAAGATGATTTTAGAAACTCTATAGAAGATTTAAAGAAACTGCAAATTAGAAATAGTAATGGACAATTTATAAGTCTAGAAGGATTAATAGAGATAAAACAAACCTTTGGAAATGCATCAATCAATAGATTTGACAGAGAAAGAAAAGTTCTAGTAACTGCAAATATATATAATACTTCCCTTGATAAAATAGTTGAAGTTATTGATTCAAAAATGCCTGAAATTCTTCCAAAAGGATATAACTATAGATATACTGGAGATGTTGAAAATATGGAAGATACTAATAAAGCTTTTGGTGGTGCTGTTCTTTTAGCAGTAATATTAATTTATCTTATTCTTGCAGCTTTATATGAATCTATTATTCAACCTTTTATAATTATGATTTCAATGCCATTATCATTTACAGGAGTTATGGTTGCACTTTATTTAAGTGGAAATTCATTCAGTCTATTTGTTATGATTGGTATTATTCTACTACTTGGAATGGTTGGTAAAAATGCTATTTTAGTTGTGGATTTTGCTAATCGTGCCATTAAAAATGGTAAAGACATAGATGAAGCACTTTTAGAAGCAGGTGAAAAACGTCTAAGACCAATATTAATGACAACCTTTGCTATGATTGGAGCAATGATACCACTAGCATTTGGAAGTGGCGCAGGACATGAGAGTAATGCACCAATGGCATTGGCAATTATTGGAGGATTAATTAGTTCGACAATTTTAACTTTATTAGTTGTTCCAGCAATTTATAAATTTATGTATCCACTTGATGCGTGGCTTAGAAGTTGGTATGAAAAGGGAATTGTAAATTAAAAAAGTATAAAGGGAATAAAATTCCCTTTATATTTGAAGATTTTTAGTAGTTGAACTTTACACCAAAGTTTGTTGTATCATAATCATAATCAACACCATCTTGCATAGTAAGAGTTTTATAACTTCCTTCAAGAGAAACATTAGATGTTAATTTATACTCTAATGCAGCTCCATATCCATATCCCCATGCAGAATCATTATCAGCAGATTGAACAGCACCTGTACCTATTGCAAAAGCAGTTAAATCTTTATATATTTCATAACCAGCTTTTAAATCTAAATCTAATGTATAAACATCTAACTTATCTGAGCTTCCGTAAGATAAAGTATTTCCAAAACCTAAGATAACTTGATTTTCTAATCTTGTATTTGCTGTATATCCAACATTATATTGAGTAAAATTTTCTCCATCTAAATTTGCAGAAGATGCTCCAACTAATGCTTTAGTTTCAAATTCTGCAAATGCAAAACTTGATATTAATGAGATTGCTAATAAACTTTTTTTCATTATATTTTTCCTTTTAATTTTATTTTTTTATACCTGATTGGTCTTGAGTACCTAAATAATCATTTGAAGTTGAACTACTTTTTAAATATGCGAAAACTCCACCAACTATCAAACAAAAAATAACAACGAACCTTACAGTATTTCTTTTTTGTTTTGATTCATTTCCATTGTAATCATCTATTTTTTCTAAACTAGGTTCACCCTTGTTTAATTTACTCATAAAAAATCCTTTTTTACAATTAATATAAAATTGTATTTAATTTATATAATACCCTTTATTTGTTAAAAATTCCGTTAAATAGGACAACTTTAAAATTTATTAAATTGCAATTCCATATATTTTTGCCACTAAAAGTTTTTCTAAATCCGAAGGTTTAACCTCAATATCAAGCCCTCTTTTACCACCACTTATAAATATGGTTTCAAACTTTTCTACACTTTTATCCAATACTGTTTTTAATCTCTTTTTTTGTCCCAAAGGTGAAATACCACCTAGTAAATATCCAGTTACTTTTTGAGCTTCATCTTTGTTTGCCATCATAGCTTTTTTAACTCCAAATGCACTTGCCACATCTTTTAATGAAAGCTGATTTGCAACAGGCAAAACACAAACTGCCAACTCTTTTGGAGTTAATTCCACAAGTAAAGTTTTATATACTTGATTAGCATCTAAACCTAACTTTTCCACTGCTTCATCACCAAAATTTATACAAGCTGGGTCATGGTCATATTTGTGTACTTTAAAATCACATTTATTTTTTTTAAGTAAGTCAATTGCAGGTGTCATTTAAATAAAATTCCTCTTTTAAAACTTCAACACCATTTATTAAAATAGCTATAAAATGCTTTCCTAAATAGTGTTTTCGTGTTGTCATATTTTTAAAACTTTGTTTTTTTATAAATTTTTTTGAAGATGATTTTATCTCATTTTGACTTATCATAAAAACTTTTTTATTATGAATATTATTTGATTTTAGATAATAAATCACATACTCTATTCTAATATTTCCAATAATTTCATCAGAATTTATTTCAAATGAAAAAGTCAAATTTTCATCTATATTTACACTTTTATCATAACAAAAATTTGTGAGATTTATATGATGTGATTTATCAAAACTAAATAAACCTAAAATCTCACTATTTCCTTTTTTCAAAAGTGTTCTTGAGCCATGTTTACAAATCCAATCTAACTCTTTTGAAACTCCAAGATTTTGTTTTACAAACTCTATTACAAGTTGTGGATTATCCTTTGAAATATCATTTAGATTATTTGCCACAGATTTTTGAACATATAAACTTTTATCATGTTTTAAAAGTTCAATTATTTCAAATGGTTTTATTGGATTTTGTTTGAATAAAGGCAGTGCCACAGCCCAAGGAAGTCTTGGACGACACCCCTCACTTGCCAATCTTCTTATATGCTCATTTGATGATTTAGCCCAAATTTTCATTTGATTTATAGTTTGCTCTTCATATTTGAGTATAAACTGCCGAATAGCAAACTCACTACTTGAATTTATAGTGAAAATTTCCAAAGCTTTCATAGATTCTTCAAAATCATCAAGTCCAAAAACCTCAACAAAATCTTGAAAAATCATAGCTTCAAGTCCACCAAAATCCTTTTTAACCTCTTTTAAAATCTCTAATTGTTCTTTGTATGAAAAAGGTAAATATTTATTTAATATATGTGCTATATGCCTCATTCTTTGTTTTAATTCCAAATCTTGCCAAGAACTATCAAAAATCGAGTTTATAAAATTTTCTTTTTTGAAGTTTTCATAAGTCAAAAAAAGTCTATTTGCAAGTTTTTCAATAAACTCTTTTGAATATAAATTTTTTAGTTGTTCAGCCATTTTTGTCCTAAATTTTTTAATGCGATATTATCATATTATTTTATATATTCATCAAGATTTAACACAAAACTTTTAAAGCATAAAAAAAATTTACTAAGTCAAACAAAATAAAAAAAGTAGTATCCTAGAATGTTGGAAAAAAAATATTAAAGGATATAAAATGAAACACGAATTAATGACTTTACCGTATGCTTTAGATGCCTTAGAACCGCTTATGTCAAAGGAAACTTTAGAGTTTCACTATGGAAAACACCACCAAACTTATGTAAATAACTTAAACAATTTAATTGCTGGTACAAAATTTGAAAATTCAACTTTAGTTGAGATAGTTTTAGAATCAGAGGGTGGACTATTTAATAACTCAGCACAGGTTTATAACCATGACTTTTTTTGGAAAGGTTTAACTCCAACTCAAGATGAGATTCCTTCAAAAGTTGAAGAAGTTTTATGTAAAACTTTTGGTTCAGTTGAAAAATTTAAAGAAGAATTTACAGCAAAAGCAATTGGACAATTTGGTTCTGGTTGGGCTTGGTTAGTTCAAGATGAAAATCAAGAATTAAAAATAGTTACAACATCAAATGCTGCAAATCCATTAACTCAAAATCTAAAACCTATTTTAGTATGTGATGTTTGGGAACATGCATATTATATCGATGTTAGAAATGCAAGACCTAAATTTTTAGAAAATTTCTGGAAACTTGTAAACTGGAATTTTGTAGAAGAAAATTTAGCGTAATAAGAGAAAAAGTATGGAACTTTCCATACTTTTCTTAATTTAAAAACTATTTATATGGAATTTTCCCTTGACTTGCAAGTAATGCCCCACAAAGTTGGTATAAAACCCTAGAACCAACATTTACATCCCAACCATCAGCACTATCGCCAACTTCACATAAATCAAAACCTATGATATTTTTTCCACTTTTTACAATCATAAATATTAGGTGTTCTAATTCCCCATATCTTAATCCACTTGGAACTGGAGTTCCTGTATTTGGACAGTTTAATGGCTCTAAACCATCAATATCAATTGATAAATAAACATTTTGTGGTAGTTGATTTATATATGGCCAAAAAATATTTTCTAAAGATATTCCACAAGCAAGTTGTTGTTGCATATCCGTATCATATAAACATGCACCTCGTTGCCCATAGTTAAACATTCTTTGCGACTCTTCACTACTATAATCTCTAATTCCAAATTGAACTAAATTACTAATTTTTTCACACTCATTCATAGCATTATAAAAAATAGAAGCGTGAGAGTATGTAAAACCTTCGTAAGCCTCTCTTAAATCGTGATGTGCATCAACATGTAAAATTCCAAATGATTCTGTTTGTGTGTCATTTAAAGCTTTTAAAAGTCCCAATGGAGAGGAATGATCACCACCAACAACTGCTACAAATTTACCTTTTTTGATTTGTTCAAGAGATTTTTCATAAACAGAAGAGTTCAAAGTAACTGAAGCTTCATTTACAAACTTTAAAGCTTTTTTATTTGTTTTACCATTTTCAAGAGCATCAATAACTTTTAAAGCTTTTTTTCTAGCTTTGTTACTTAGTTTATGTAAACTTTTATCAGTTTCAAGCATCGCAATACCAGCTGTATAAGGCTTAATATAGTGATATGTTTCAACATCAAGTTGATGGCTTGTGATTCTCATCGCATCAGGAGCTTTTGCAGTTCCTTCTCCAAATGAAACTGTTGCTTCCCATGGAACTGGAACCAAAACTAAACTAGCTTCTTCTGGATTTAATCTTCCACCAATGAAACCATCATCCTCAAGTGGTGGCAAACCTAATTCTAATACTTTTATCTCTTCTTCTAAAGTTCTATAAGTCATTATTTCCCCTAATATTTTGTATTTATCTTATTTTAAATTATAGGATAAATATGGAAATAGTATGTTTAAAACATTTCTAATAATAATTTCATATATTAAATTATGAAATGTAATTTTAACTTAACTATACAAGAGCTTTAACTTGTATAGACAACATGTAATCCTTTTGTAATATAGCTCATCTATACTTTCAAAATCTAACTAGTATAGACATCTGAAAGGAAATATTTTGGTTAAAAAATGCGAAAAGCCAATGTATGTAAAGTTGTATGAAAATGTTTTAAAAAACATTGAAAATAAAGCATATAATTGTTGTGAAAAATTACCATCTGAAAATGATTTTGCTAAAGAATTCAATGTAAATAGACACACAGTTAGACAAGCTTTACAAATGCTAAAAGAGAAAGGCTTTATTTACACTAAAAAAGGAAAAGGTAATTTTATCTCAAATATTAAAGTTCCCTATTCTATTTCTGATAAAAGTTCTTACTCTTCAAAAATTTTAGATTTAGGTTATGAGCCAAAAACTAAGCTTTTATCAGTTGATATTATAGAACCAAACGAAGAAGTTGCAAATAAATTAGGATTAAAAAATAAATTAAAAGTTATTGAATTTAAGCTTTTAAGATTTGCAAATGATTTACCAATATCAATTTCTTATTCATATTTCGATGCTTATTTATATAGAGAACTTATAAATAATCTTGATTGTAAACCTTTCTCTTTATACAAAATTTTAGAAAAAGCTTATCCAAATTTAGAAGTAACAAAAATATCAACTATTTTGGCTTAATTAAAAAAAATTCAGGCTGAAAAGTTAAGTAATCTTCGATACTATGGT
>OBMA010001463.1_pt1 | contig 14456 bp, 13 predicted proteins | sample 1539141 | NCBI WGS metagenome assembly OBMA01 (sample SAMEA3991484, study PRJEB22521) | metagenome | biome: anthropogenic terrestrial biome; feature: sewage plant; material: raw primary sludge | place: Sweden | collected 2012-09-26 | reverse complement strand
GAAACAACACCCTTATTACCATGGCGTCCGGCCATCTTATCACCGACAGAAATCTTTCTCTTCTGTGCAATATAAATACGTACAGATTTGATTACTCCAGGCGGAAGTTCATCACCATTTTCTCTTGAATAAACTTTTACGTCCATAACAACACCATAAGACCCATGAGGAACCGTCAGAGAGGAGTCTTTTACTTCTTTTCCTCTTTCTCCGAAAATACTGTTTGTAAGTCTTTCATACGGTGTTTCATCAACTTCACCCTTTGGAGTTACTTTTCCGACAAGAATATCGCCAGAACGAACTTCAGCACCAATTCTGATAATACCATTTTCATCAAGATCTTTAAGTGCTTCCTGACTCTGCTGCGGAATATCACGAGTTATTTCTTCCGGAGCCAGTTTTGTTTCTCTTGCATCACACTTTAAATCCTGAATATGAATAGATGTATAAACATCATCTCTTACAAGTTTTTCTGACAGCAGAACAGCATCTTCGTAATTGTAACCTTCCCATGTTGTAAATCCTATAAGAGGATTCTTGCCAAGTGCAAGTTCTCCCTCACTTGTTGATGCTCCATCTGCAATTACTTCTCCGGCTTTTACATGATCGCCTTTGAATACAATAGGTCTCTGATTAAGGCTGTTATCCTGATTTGTACGTCCAAACTTAATCGTATTATATTCATCCGTTGTACCATCTGCACAACGAATTATTATCTTTCTGCTTGATGAAAGTTCTACAGTTCCATCTCTCTTTGCTATTATACAAATTCCAGAGTCAACTGCAGTTTTTTCTTCCATTCCAGTTCCAACTATTGGTGAATCAGTTGTCATAAGAGGTACAGCCTGACGCTGCATGTTTGAACCCATGAGTGCTCGGGTAGCATCATCATTCTGAAGGAATGGAACCATTGAAGTAGCAACTGAGAAAATCATTCTCGGAGATACATCCATAAATGAAACCCTAGATCTGTTAAACTCCGAAGTTTCCTCTCTAAAACGTCCTGCAACATTTACTCTTTCAAAATGATTATCTTTATCCAGTTCCTCTGATGCCTGGGCAATAATATAATTGTCCTCTTCATCTGCAGTCATATAAACAACTTCATCTGTTACAACAGGATTATCAGAATCCTCTGTATGATCCACTTTTCGATAAGGTGCCTCAATAAAACCATACTTATTAATCCTTGCATATGATGCAAGAGAGTTAATAAGACCAATGTTTGGTCCTTCAGGTGTCTCTACAGGACACATTCTTCCATAATGTGTATAGTGAACATCCCTGACCTCAAATCCTGCTCTTTCTCTTGAAAGGCCGCCAGGTCCAAGTGCTGATAAACGTCTCGTATTGGTAAGCTCAGCTAAAGGATTATTCTGATCCATAAACTGAGACATAGGTGAAGAAGAGAAAAATTCCTTTACAGCAGCAGTAACAGGTTTAATATTGATCAGGCTCTGCGGAGTAATTGTATCAAGATCCTGTGTACCCATTCTCTCAATTACATTTTTTTCAAGCCTTGAAAGTCCAATCTTATACTGATTCTGAAGAAGTTCTCCAACACACTTGATTCGACGATTTCCAAGATGATCGATATCATCAAATTTACCAATGCCGCTTTCAAGATTAAGAAAATAGCTTACAGACGCAAGTATATCTTCTCTTGTAATATGTTTTGGAATAAGACGTCTTACATCATCCATAATTGCTTCTTTAAGCATCTCAGGATCATCATTCTCTTCATCAGAAAGAATCTGTTCAAGTTCAGGATAATAAACATCCTCTGTAATTCCAAGTGTTTCAGGATCAACATCAGGAAGTCTGTCTGCTATCCATGGTCGAATATCTACCGAAAGGTTAGAAACTACAACACAGTTTTTTTCTTCTCCCTGCACTGTAACCTTCTCAACCGCAGCATTCTGAATATGTCTGGCATCCTCTTTGGTAAGTTTCTTTCCCTGTGAGAAAATAATTTCACCAGTAACAGGATCAACTACATCTTCAGCAAGTACAAGTCCCACAATGCGATTATCAAATGCAAGCTTTTTGTTATACTTATAACGTCCAACATGTGCAAGATCATATCTTGTATCATCAAAAAACATACCACTAAGAAGGCTCTCTGCACTTTCAACTGCAAGAGGCTCTCCTGGTCTGAGTCTCTTATACACTTCAAGAACACCCTGCTCATAGTTTTTGGCTACATCCTTTTCGAATGTAGGATTAAGCAGAGAATTTTCATCATTTACATCATCACCAAAGAAATCTGCAAGATCTGAATTTGAGCTTGTCTTGCCGACCCCGACCGCACGCACAAGATCAGTAACCGGTTCTTTACGTCCTCGATCAACTTTTACATAAAATATGTCATTCGAGTCTGTCTCAAATTCAATCCAGGCTCCACGATTAGGTATAATCTGGCACTTATAGATTGTTTTACCATTTTTGTCTTTCTCATTAGTAAAATATATACCTGGAGAACGCACTAACTGGCTGACAATTACTCGTTCAGCGCCATTAATGATAAATGTACCGGTCGGAGTCATCATCGGCATATCACCCATAAATATCTCACGATCCGTCATTTCGCCAGTTTCTGCATTTGTCAGACGAACATTTACCTTCAGCGGAATGGAGTAGGTTACATCTCTCTCCTTGCATTCCTCCATTGAATACTTAATGTCATCATAGTCAAATCTATAATCGACAAATTCCAGAGACAGCCTACCGTTTTTGTCCATAATCGGGGAAACTTCATCAAAAGCTTCCTTCAGACCGTCTTTTAAAAACCACTTGAAAGAATCTGTCTGAACAGCGATCAAATTTGGCATTTTAAGAACTTCTCTGCCATTCTGATAGCTCATTCGAATCGTTTTGCCCGACTCAATTGGACGCATCCTGTACTTTTTCATATGACGCATTCACTCCTTAAATTATTTTCACAAGACAACTTATACCTAAAAGGGCATAATTTCCCTACAAAGCATAGTAGTCTATAATGACAAGTTAATACTTTATCACTTAATCCTGTTAATGTCAATAAATGATACAAAAGATTTTTGACAAATTTTTATATAATAAAAAAGCAGAAAGCTGTACCCACATACGAGTACAGCTTTCTGTCTATTCTAAAAATAGTATTATCAACTATATTTTAATCTTTCAGGCAAGCACGATTAAACTATTTAAGTGTAACCTTAGCGCCCTGTTCCTCAAGCTTAGCCTTCATATCATCAGCCTCTTCCTTAGAAGCGCCTTCCTTAAGAACCTTAGGAGTAGACTCAACTGCATCCTTAGCTTCCTTCAGACCAAGTCCTGTAAGTTCACGAACAACCTTGATAACCTTAATCTTGTTTGCGCCTACTTCTGTAAGCTCAACATCGAATTCAGTCTTCTCTTCTGCAGGAGCTGCACCACCAGCAGCGCCAGAAGCAACAACAACACCTGCTGCTGCAGAAACACCATACTTCTCCTCAATTGCCTTTACAAGTTCATTAAGATCTAAAACAGATAACTTATCAATTTCAGCTACAAGCTCTTCAACTGTCATTTCATTTTCCTCCAAAATTATAATTTTATCTCAGGTTTTCAACCTGAACAATCATGTTACGCTGCAGAAAAGTTTATGCTTCTGCAACAGTTCCGCCGTCCTTCTGCTCTGCAACCTGCTTGATAACACGAGCAAGATTTGCAATTGGGGACTGAAGACTTCCAACAAGTCTTGAAAGAAGTTCTTCTCTTGATGGAATCTTGGCAATAACATCAACGCCAGCTTTATCATAGTATGTACCTTCTACAACACCTGATTTAAGTTCAAGCTTTTCTGCAGTCTTTGCAAAATTAGCCATAACTCTTGCTGGTGCAGTTGCATCTTCTTTTGAAACCGCAATTGCTGTAGGACCTTCAAGATCCTGTGTAAGATCTGCGAATTCTGTTCCTTCAATTGCACGTTTAATGAAAGTATTCTTATATACCTTGTAAATCACATTTCCTTCACGGGCAGCTCTACGAAGAGCTGTGTCCTGCTCTACTGTGAGTCCAAGATAATCAACAAGAACAACTGCCTTTGCACCATCAAGATTTGCCTTGATTTCATCAACGATCGGCTTCTTTTCTTCAACCTTTGCCATTTTACGCACCTCCTATAATATTAATGGCCGCGTATTTAATCTCATCGCAAAAAATAAGACTCCATGAAACAAACACCGTTTCAGGAATCGCAATCTCATTACCATTCTGATTTCCCTCGGCAGGCAAAAATATCATTACGCTAAAAAGCACCTGCTGTCTACGGCAGCTCATCGTGTGATACACTACCATATATTAATTATATTGTCAAGTTTCAATATAAATTCTTTGCTTTAAATATTTTCTTTTAATATTAATGTTTCTTCCATAATACTTCTGTTCTCATTTTTTTATCTCATTTTTTGCAATAATTTCATCAATCATATTTATATTTTTTTTATATGATTTATTATTTATCCTTTTACAGGCGCATATTTTTTTGTATCTTTGTTTTACACATATGTCAGTCTTTCCATTTTTCCTGCAATATTCACAATTTCCACAGCTGTCACAGTTTCCGTTTTTATATATAAATACAACAGACGCCGTGAAACATATAGCAACGACAGATATTATAACAAAATCAATAATCATTTTTTACCTCTTTAATTTTTATTTGCAATAATAAATTCAGTTATTATAGTACTATGTTATCAACGTTAGCACAATCTAACTTCATACCAGTAAAATTAACATCTGTCTTTTAATATGTCAATATAACTATATATTTTTCTATATATACCTGTTTATTCATATTTTCATGAGATTGTTTCTGTATATGTCCTACACGTTTTCTAGTAAACTGCACATTATATAAAGTCAGTAAATTTTACACCCTATAAAAAGGATGCATTTTTATATATGCACCCTTTTTTATAGGTCCTTTTTATATATATCCTTTTTATACATGTTCCTTTTTATATAATCCATATCTAACAAATTCGCGGCAATCCTTCCCCCTGAAGAATATCAAGATATCTCTCTCCTCCTATTACAGTTCTCATAATAAGGCTGCCATTTTCTGAACCAATATTACCAGCCGTTTCATACTCTTTCGAGTCCTTTTGCACTGGTGCAACTTCGCCTATAATACATGCATTTTCACCATATTTTGAATTATGCATAATTAACAATGCTTTTTCAGCTTCTTTTTTTGGAATTATGGCTATCATTTTCCCCTCATTCCCCATATAAAGAGGATCAAGTCCAAGAAGTCCCGCAAAATCCCTGACTTTAGGTGAGACCGGTATTTTTTCTTCATCTATATAAAAAACTTTTTTTGAAGTCACTGCAAGTTCTTTTAAGACAGTTGCAAGTCCTCCCCTTGTCACATCGCGAAGTGTATGTATTGAAATCCCTGCGGAAATGAGTTTTCCTGTCATTTCAGTAAGTGGTGCATTATCGCTTTTTATATCTGTTGAAATTTTCATTCTGTCACTTAGTATTGCCGCATGATGATCGCCAAGGTTTCCAGAAACAATTATCACATCACCGGATTCAGCATTTTTTGCACTTATCTGTGTATCATCACTTATAAATCCCACTCCGGCTGTATTAATATACATGCCGCCATTTCCATTTATTACCTTTGTGTCTCCTGCAACAATTTGAACTCCGGCTTCACGTGCCGTTTCGGCCATAGAATGAACAGCTTTTTCAAGTGTTTCAATTTCAAGTCCTTCTTCTAATATAAATCCGCATGTAATATACTTTGGAACTGCTCCCCTCATCAGAAGATCGTTTACAGTACCGCATATTGAAAGTCTTCCAATATCTCCGCCGCGAAAAAAAACCGGCGTAACAACAAAGCTGTCAGTTGTCAGAGCTATTTTTTTATTTCCATCAACAACAGCACTGTCTTCCATCTGGTTAAGTGTATTATTATCAAATTCCTTTGCGAAAATTTTTTCAATTAAATCATCTGTTGCCTGTCCGCCGCTGCCATGCACCATAGTAATTACATCTTTCTGTATCATTTTTGACCTCCATCAGTCTTCTCTGTGATTTATCAAATAAGAAAAGCAGCTTCCTTCAGTTGAAACCATACATGCCCCTTGAGGTGTCTCTGGTGTACATATTTTCCCAAATAGAGGGCAATCATGTGGTCTTATTTTTCCAACTAATACATCAGCACATTTACATGCCTTATTAACTTTAACATCATCACTAAGTCCCTCACTTCCGGCATCATATTTCCGATATTCAGTTCTAAGAAGCATTCCAGAATTGTTTATTTCCCCTATGCCTCTCCAGACAGCAGGTGATTTTCTGAAATACTTGTCAATCAGCATAAGTGCTTTTATATTTCCTTCTTTTGTCACAACTGATGGATAGAAATTCATTACAATGCCCCTTCCATGAGCTTTTACAATCCCATATAATGCATTTACAATTTCCTCTCCATTAAATCCTGACACGCCAAATGGTATTGAATATTTTTCTGCCAATGGTTCAAAAATATTATACCCAGTAACAACAGAAACATGTCCCGGAGCTATAAATGCATTAATACCCGATCCGCTCATGCATACATAATCTATAACTTCCGGCATGGACTTGATTGCAGTGAGAAGTTTAATATTATTAATTTTTTCTTTCACAATTGTATCCATCAGTAATGCATATGCCGGTGCCGTAGTTTCAAACCCGACAGCTGCAAATATAAATGTTGTACCAGGTTCTTTTTCTGCAAGTGAAAGCACATCCATTGGAGAATATACCATTTCCACTCTGGCGCCTTCGCCTTTTGCAATACTCAGATTTTTTTCAGATCCCGGTACACGTATAAGATCCCCAAATGTTACAATGCAATTGTCGGGGGCATGTGCCAGCAGAATGCATCTGTCAATATACGCAGATGGCGTTACACATACCGGGCATCCCGGTCCGGATATCAAATGTATTTTAGGTGAAAGCAGTCCCGGTATTCCATTTTTCGCTATTGCTGCAGTATGGCTTCCGCACACTTCCATGATATTCATTTCAGGTCCATCATAGTTTTTTAAGTAATTTAGTATTTCATTATTTATCATAATTTAAAATGCTCCAACTTCCCGCATGATTTCTTCAATTGCATCAGCTTCATCTACTGCAACTTTCTGCAAAATGCATCCAGCATGAACAAGCACACGATCTCCTGGTACAACAGTTACAAGGGATGCACCTCTTGCAACCACAATATTTCCGTTAAAATCCACGCTGGCATTGTCGCCATTCACTTCTACAACTCTGCCCGGCAAAGCTACACACATATTATTTTCTCCTTGTAAAAAAGGGCGGTAAAATCTTCTACCGCCCTTTTCTTTCTATAAAATAATGCCGCATAAGAAATATCTCATAAAATGTTGTATATTACTCAACATGAAGATAATTTAACCGTGGCGTTTTCTCATTTTGTTCCAGCTGCTGCTTTAGCCTTTGCGGCTGCGGCCGCTTTTTCCTTTGCAGCTGCAATTGCCGCTGCCTTTTTCTCAGCTCTTTCTTTTAAAATTTCTTCCGAAATATGAAAAGTTTCTTCTGACTTTTGGGCTTCAGGTTCCTGATATCCGGCAGTCATATGAAGACATTTCTTTGGGCACTTTTCAACGCAATATCCACACTGTATGCAGTCAAAACGATTTATCGTCCATGTTCCATCCTGCATGCTTACTTTAAGTGCTCCAGGAGGACAGCTCCTTTCACACATTCCGCATGAAATGCAATCATCTATATCAATTTCTATATGTCCTCTTGAACGTTCAGGATATACTGCAGGCTTAGCAGGGTACTCTGTTGTTACCGGCTTTTCAAACAGGTTTCCAAGTGACTGAGCCGCAAGGGTCATAATTCTTGTCTTAGACATAATCTTCCTCCTTAACGCTCTGTACAGCTGATACATGGGTCTATGGTTACAATAAGAATACCCACATCTGCAAGTTCTGTATTCTTCAACATTTCGCAAAGTCCCATTAAATTAGCAAATGTTGGAGTTCTAAGACGGAACCTTTCAATATTAGGTTTTCCATCTGCTTTTACATAATAAACGGCTTCTCCTCTTGGCTGCTCAATTCTCACAAATGCCTCGCCATTAGGATTGCCTTTAACCGGCACTGATATATCTCCCGCCGGAATTTTAGAAAAAGCTTGTCGAATAAGGTCTATTGACTGATAAATCTCCTGAATTCTGACATCACATCTCGCATAGCAATCCCCATCCGTACTGAGACATGGTTCAAAATCAAGATCCTTATAAGCCTCATACCCTCTAAGACGTACATCAGTTCTAAGACCACTCGCTCTGGCAAAAGGACCAGCACAGCCAAGGCTGTGGACCTGTTCTTTCGTAAGCATTCCAACACCGCAAAGACGTGACTTGACTGAATAATCCTCAAGAAATGTCTTTGTAACAGATTTAAGTTCCTTCTCAACATCTTCAAGTGCATCAAGAATTGCTTTCTGCATTTCAGGAGTAATATCCTTTAAAACGCCTCCGACTGTATTTACAGAAAAGATTACGCGACCGCCTGTTGTCATTTCTATCACATCAAGAACCTTTTCACGGATTCTCCATGACTGATAAAACAGATTTTCAAAACCAAATGCATCTGCCATGAGTCCAAGCCACAGTATGTGACTGTGCATTCTTGAAAGTTCCATCCAGATTGTGCGAAGATATTTGGCGCGATCTGGAATATCAATATCCATAATATTTTCTATAGTCTCTACATATCCCATACCATGTCCGAAACTGCATATTCCGCATGTTCGTTCAACAACATATGTAAGCTGATTAAAATTCTTCTTTGAAACGAGTCCTTCCAATCCACGATGTACAAACCCAATTGAAGGAACTGCCTCTATGATTTTTTCATCCTCTACAACAAGATCCAGATGAATCGGTTCAGGAAGTACAGGATGCTGTGGTCCAAATGGAATAACACTTCTTTTTCCCATTATTTCACCTCCTTATTGCCTGAAGCCGATGGTTCATTTACTGCAGACATTGTCTTTGCACCAGCAGCATTTGCTGCAGGTTTATCTTCATTTGCAGCTGGAGATTCGTCGGCTGCCGTTTTATCCTGAGGTCCCATAGGATGGCTCTGACGGATTCGATACAGCTTATCATTATAATCTTTACTTATCATTTGAATCTTTACGCCAAATAATTCCTTCATTTCGTTCTCATAAAACAGCGCACATGGTTCAATTTCCGTGACACTTGGAACTTCTTCATCTATACCAACTACAACTCTTATATTTGTCATAAGATTTGTATCATCATCTACAAATGAATAGCTAAGTTCAAATTTATCCGCTATATATGCTGCACATATTTGACTTAATCTGTAATTCATTTTTTTGTATTTCATAATTGTTTCAAGAAGCATATGCTTCGGAATTTCAAGAAGAACATTTTCCGGGTTACTTATTTCTTTCATTCCTTTTTACCTCCACTTGCTTCTCTGCTGTCTAAATTTAAATCTTTTATCTTGCCTGCATCTGCCGGAGCAGTTACCTTTGGATCAACCTTGATTGTATTTTCAACTTCATCTGCAATCCTTTCATAATCCGCAGCTGTAAGCTTTTCTTTATTCTGTTTCTTTGCTTCCTTGACAAGTCTGTCATGTTCATCCGAACGGCGCTGAAATAAATCTACAGCCTTAACTATTCCATCAATTATAGCCTGAGGTCTTGCTGCACATCCCGTAACATAAACATCTACGGGAACTGTGGTATCCGCCCCTCCAAGAATATTATAGGTTTCCTTAAATATGCCTCCTGTACATGCACATATTCCAACAGCAACAACAACCTTTGGACGTGGCATCTGATCATAAAGCTGTTTCACAACTTCCTGACATTGTGCATTTATTCCTCCCGTAATCAGAAGAATATCAGCCTGCATAGGATCTCCTGTATTTATAACACCAAAACGTTCAGCATCATACACAGGTGTAAGACTTGCTAAAACTTCAATATCACAGCCATTACAGCTAGCTCCGTCATAATGCAGCAGCCATGGCGATCTTTTCACATTACCCATTGTAATCTCCTTCTGTAAATATATCCTTTACCAAAAATCCAGAATCCGATTTATTTATGCAGCATAAGAACTATAACGTTTGCACCAGCAGCGATAAGAGTTACGCCCCATGCAAGTTTCAGCATCTTCTGCCACTTCATACGTGCACTGGAGTTATCAATAAGGATTTCAAGGAAATATGACAACAGAATTACAGCAACCGCAGCAAGGTAGCTCCAAGGATTTTTATTTACAATAAAGAGTCCTATTACACCAAGCATGAATACTGTTTCATACCATTCTGTAATCTGAAACAATGCCAAATTCTTTGAACCCATTTCAGAAGTAATTCCTTTAATAAGTTCCTGGTGCGGATGATGAGAAGTTGCTGTATCAAATGGAGATTTTCTCATTTTTATATTCAATATAAACAGGAATGCAATAAAAATCCCGGGCAGATACATAATTGCACTATATTTTGCATTAGATACCATTGATACATTAAATGTACCGGTTGCAAGATAAAAGCCCACAGCCGTAAAAAGCACAGCCGGTTCATATGCCATTTCCTGAATGAGTTCCCTCGAAGAACCAATTGTTGAATATGGTGAATTTGTAATTACACCTGCAAAATATAAAAATGTTGCAGCTGTTGACATTACGAAAAATGTCATCATCATATCTGTTCCGCCAAAGAACATTGAACCTGACAAAATCATAATTGCCATATAAGAAATCAGAAGAAACTGCTGTGACTTAGAAACAGCAATAGTCTGTTTGTTAAGAAGTTTCTTTACATCATAAAATGGCTGAAGTACCGGAGGACCGACACGTCGCTGCATCCTCGCTGCGATTTTTCTATCAAGTCCATCTAATAATCCTCCGATAAAAGGTGCCAGTAAAATGTATCCAATAGCCCAGATCAGTTTAACTGTCATGTTTGACATTTACAGAACACCTCCTACTATTACGCAGATAGAAATAACTATTACCGCTGCAGTTATAAGCTGTACCGGACCCATAAGTTTCCTCTGTCCTACAAAATTAGCAAAATAATAATTTGAAAGCGAAAGCTGTTTTTCATCTCCAAATGAATCCGTAAAATTCTTATTATCGCCTTCATTAATTCCACTCATGTATGAAAGCTTTTCATTAGTGCGGACATGCTTTGAGAATGCATAAGCAATTATAGGCACAAGGAACACAAGAAGAATTACAGCAACAAGAATGTAAAGAAGCTGCGTTGAAAGAACTTCCTTCGTTTTTACCCCGAAAAGTTCATTTACAAGAGGATTCACATAACTTCCTGAAAGAAGAGGGAAAACTATGCATAATGCTATCATAAGAATTGCGTGGATAATAAGAGACAGCAATTCATTTTTCTTTGTTTTATCTTCGACCTTAGGAATATCTCCATATTGATGAACAATAATTTTGCCCATCCATTTAGTCCAATAAAATGTCGTTGTGGCACTTCCGAAGCATATGAAGAAAACAAGGAATATATTACTGCTGTCTATTGAAGCCTTAAGAGCTGCCCACTTTGAAATAAGCATTCCAAATGGTGCCAGGAACATTCCTGCAATTCCTATAAACATAAGACCGGCAAGAAGCGGAAGACGGAAAAGAAGTCCTGTCATATCCTCTATATCTCTGGAATGAAGACTATTTTCTGTCGCTCCTACATCCTGGAAAAGAAGTGATTTACTGATAGCATGGAACATCATCAGAAAAACACCTGCCCAGATTGTTTCCGGACGTCCAACGCCCGCACATGCTGTCATGAGTCCAAGGTTGGAAATTGTTGAAAATGCAAGTACTTTCTTACCATCGCTCTGAGCAATTGCAAGAAGAGATGCAGTAAAGAATGTAAATCCACCGATAAAACTCATCATAGTTCCGGATACATTCCCACGCATTGCAGGAGCAAGCCTGAACATAATATAAATACCGGCTTTTACCATTGTTGCACTATGAAGAAGAGCCGACGATGGCGTAGGTGCAACCATGGCACCAACAAGCCATGTAGAGAACGGAAGCTGCGCTGCTTTTGTAAGCGCTGCAAATGCAATAAGTGCAACTGCAATAGATGCAACTTTTCCGCCATATACACCATCTTCTACAAGTTTTCCTAGATCAACTGTACCTGAATTGAGTGCATAATAAAGTATTGCAATTGCAAGTGCTGTTCCTCCAAGAAGATTCATCCAGAGAGCGCGAAAAGAATTTGTAACTGCCTCTTCTGTTCTTGTATATCCAATAAGAAGGAATGAACATACAGATGTTATTTCCCAAAACAAATCGATCCACAGAAGGCTTCTCGATGTAACAAAGCCGAACATGGCACCAAGAAACAGGAAGAGAACCATAAAGAAATATGATCTTCTGTCCTTAAATTCAACATGATGCTGATGATATCCATGCATATAACCTACTGCATAAACAACTATCATACTTCCGATCACACCTACGATCATGCACATAAGAATTGATAGATGATCAAGATAAATTCTTGATGGTTCCTTAAATTCCCCTTTGTGAAAGATCTCAAGATATGCAATCATAAGCGTAGGAATAATTGAAAGTAAACTTATCCAATATTTCCTGGCTTTAAAACAAAAAAATGTTACAACTAACATAAGAACAATTTCGGCAGCAAGGACAACTTTATCAGCTGTTTCTGCCTCCTTAAAAAGAGCAACAGGTTTACTGCCATTTTGAACCCATTGCACAACAAGAAAGCCGACAGCAGCAATAATCGTTGCTGAGCCGACATAAGCGATGATACTTCTCACTGTGCTGTTACGTACAACAAAAACCAATAACGCCATCAGCAGTGGGAAGCAGATCAGAAACGGAATGACTGTTTCCATATTGGGGTACCCCTCTCATATATTTTTTATAGACCGATTTTAACACCCGCCACCTAAATCGTCAACGAAAGTCGAGCACTCTTTATATACAATTTTGGATATCAGATTATCATTAATAAGACATATTTTTTTTGATTTTTACGTATTCTGTGTGAAAAATTATATAATTTATCAAATAAAAAACGGACTTATATAAAATATTCATTTATTTCTGTATTTTTTTGGAGAAAGTCCCATTATTTTATGAAAAGTTCTTGAAAAATTATTTGCATCATTAAATCCAACCATTTCAGAAATTTTCCAGATAGGTTCATCTGTAGATTGCAAAAGTTCTGCTCCTTTCTTTATTCTATATTCCTCTATATACTCGAACAAAGAAATTTTCATCATTTTTCTGAATAGTCTGCTGCACTCACTTTCACATAAATTTATACATTTTGATATATCAGACAGCTTAATTTTATCTGAGTAATTTGCATCTATATAATTAAGTATAGTTCTTAAACGAGATAAATTATCAGAATCAATATTCTGATAATTTCGTTCTTTTTCCAGAATTTTATAAATATGTTTCCAGATATTAAGTAACGCTATCACCATGTCAACTTCAAACAGATTGCATTTCGAAATGTTAAGTTCTTCTATATTTCTTATCTCTAATGCTATTTCATTATTTGCCTGTTCATTTTTTCTGAAAAATATATATGGGCACGTAACATCCTGAATTACAGGTTTTATATATTTTTCATATAACTGGCTGCCTTTATATCCATAAAGTATACGTGGGTCAACTGTAATTGAAATATAGGAGCAATCACTTTGAGAGCACCTTTTCCCAGAATGCAGAGAACCTGAATTACAAAATATTATATCGCCTTTTTCTGCATTTATTACGTTATTGCCAATCTTATAAAGCATCTCACCTCTTGTTATAAGTGTGAGTTCTACTTCTGAATGCCAATGCGGTATAAATGTGCCGGAATCATAGTTTGAAAGGACTTCATAACTTACCAGAACAGGAAAGGCATATGTACCATGTTTTTTCTGTTCCTCCATTGAATTATTAATAATTATCTGCATTTTTCTCCTCTTGATTTTTTGCAGCAGCAGATTATATCTCTTATATTTCACCTATCAGATTAAATTTAATTATATTTTTGACATATCACATTTCTGATACATTATAATTTAAACATGTTAAATATTTTACCACAAATCATTTAACATTGATTTCATAATGTCTTTACACTGAGTTTTAGTTATCATAATTATCAGAATTCTCAAAATTATTCAGGTTTCAACTCAATTTATTCAATGAAATTTTTAAATATAACACATATAATTTTATAATAAATTTACAAAACATTTTAATTTTGCCAATATCCAATGAAATATTTCATAAAAAATTAAAAAATATTATATAAACATTTAAAAATATTTCATATACGATAAAAATAGAAAATTTTGATTGAGATCGGAAGAGCGTCGTGTAGGGAAAGAGTGTTCAGAGCCGT
>OBMA010001462.1_pt1 | contig 14458 bp, 10 predicted proteins | sample 1539141 | NCBI WGS metagenome assembly OBMA01 (sample SAMEA3991484, study PRJEB22521) | metagenome | biome: anthropogenic terrestrial biome; feature: sewage plant; material: raw primary sludge | place: Sweden | collected 2012-09-26 | reverse complement strand
TGAACATTACATTCTTCTGAACATTACATTCTTCTGAACATTACATTCTTCTGAACATTACATTCTTCTGAATACTATGCTGCTATCAGTTCTTATCGTCTGCTGCTGCAACACCAGGAAGTGTCTTGCCTTCGAGGAATTCGAGGGAAGCGCCGCCGCCTGTTGAGATATGGGACATCTTGTCAGCAAATCCGAGCTGATTTACAGCTGCTGCACTGTCGCCGCCGCCGATGATCGTTGTAGCATCTGCATCAGCAAGAGCCTTTGCGACACCGATAGTTCCTTTTGCAAGTGTAGGATTCTCAAATACGCCCATAGGTCCGTTCCATACTACTGTCTTTGCGTTCTTGATAGCATCAGCGAAAAGTGCAATAGTCTTAGGTCCGATATCAAGACCTTCCTTGCCGGCAGGGATCTTGTCTGAATCTACTACATCTACTTTGATATCTCCATCGATAGGATCCGGGAAACCATCAGCTATAGTAGTATCAACAGGAAGAAGAAGCTTCTTTCCAAGTTTCTTTGCCTTTTCCTGCATTTCCTTACAGTAATCAAGCTTTGTATCATCTACAAGTGAATTGCCGACCTCAAGACCCTGAGCCTTAAGGAATGTAAATGCCATACCGCCGCCAATGATAAGTGTATCGCACTTCTCAAGAAGGTTATTGATAACATTAAGCTTATCAGCAACCTTAGCACCACCGAGGATAGCTACGAAAGGACGCTCAGGATCTTCAACAGCGTTGCCGAGGAACTTGATCTCCTTCTGCATAAGGTATCCAACTGTGCAGTTGCCGCCCTTAGCACGTACGAACTTTGTAACACCTTCAACTGAAGCATGTGCACGGTGTGATGAGCCGAATGCATCACATACATAATCATCACAAAGATCAGCGAGTTCCTTGCTGAACTTCTCGCCGTTCTTAGTCTCTTCTTCACCACGAAAACGTGTATTCTGAAGGAGAACTACATCTCCGTCTTTCATATCTGCAACAGCCTTTGTTGCTGCATCTCCAGTTACATTGTAATCAGCTACAAAATTAACTGCTTTTCCAAGCTTTTCTGAAAGTCTCTTAGCAACAGGTGCAAGTGACTCGCCCTCGTTCGGTCCGTTCTTTACTTTGCCAAGATGTGAGCAAAGGATAACCTTTCCACCATCAGCTATAAGTTTATTGATTGTAGGAAGAGCTGCGACGATACGAGTATCGTCTGTAATCTCTCCGTTCTTAAGCGGAACGTTGAAATCGCATCTTACAAGAACTCTCTTGTCTTTTACGTTGATGTCATCAACTGTCTTTTTATTAAGTGCCATGATCTATGCCTCCTGTTGTATTCTCGATAATGGATTCTTTATATTGTATTAATTTTACATTAACATATGTCGATTTTTTTATATTGGTTTATACCTTAACATATATCGACTTTATTGTACTACCTATTAGATTGACATATGCCGATTATCATACTCATAAAAAACGAGGCTCGGTCCAACTGGACCGGACCCCGTTTCTGATTGCTGTACTAATGATTCAGTACTCAGAATTACTGAAGCTCTGAGAAATATTTGATTGTACGAACCATCTGGCTTGTGTATGAATTTTCATTATCATACCAAGAGATAACCATAACCTGTGTATCTCCGTTAGCCATAGGAACAGCCATTGTCTGAGTAGCATCGAAGATTGAACCAGCTGTGCTGTTGATGATATCTGATGAAACGATATCGTCTGTGTTGTATTCGAATGACTCTGTCTCAGCAGCCTTCATAGCAGCATTGATCTGATCAACTGTAACACTGCCCTTAACTGAAGCGATAAGGATTGTTGTTGAGCCTGTTGCTGTAGGAACACGCTGAGCTGCGCCGATGAGCTTGCCCTTAAGTTCAGGGATAACAAGACCGATGGCCTTAGCTGCGCCTGAAGAAGCAGGGGTGATATTCATAGCTGCTGCTCTTGAACGACGAAGATTTCCCTTTCTCTGAGGTCCGTCAAGGATCATCTGATCTCCTGTGTAAGCGTGGATTGTCTGCATGATACCACCTTCGATAGGAGCAAGATCATTAAGAGCCTTTGCCATAGGTGCAAGGCAGTTTGTTGTGCATGATGCTGCAGATATAATCTGATCTGAAGCCTTAAGTGTCTTATGATTTACATTGAATACGATTGTAGGAAGATCATCTCCTGCAGGAGCAGAGATAACGCACTTACGAGCGCCGGCATTGATATGAGCCATAGCCTTGTCCTTAGATGTATAGAAGCCTGTGCACTCAAGAACAACATCGATCTTAAGTTCTCCCCAAGGAAGATTTGCTGCATCCTTTTCCTTATAGATTGTGATCTTCTTGCCATTAACTGTGATAGAATCTTCACCAGCTTCTACAGTTCCGTTATATCTTCCGTGTGTTGTATCATACTTAAGAAGATATGCAAGCATCTCAGGGCTTGTGAGATCGTTGATTGCAACTACTTCATAACCCGGAGCCTGGAACATCTGTCTGAAAGCTAAACGACCGATACGGCCAAAACCATTGATTGCTACTCTTACTGCCATGTTTGTTTCCTCCTAGAAAATAATTTTATCTTATCCTGTCAGTCATTATTGATTGACAAAATTTTGTCAGCACATTTATTCTACTCAATACCTTAGTAAAATTCAAGTCATAAGTTGAAAAAAAGAATATATTTACAAAAAATACATAAATCAGAGCACTTTCGAAAGGAATCCCTGCAGTCTCTCATTCTTCGGATTATCAAAGAAATCCTTAGGATTATTGTCTTCCATTATCACGCCTTCATCAATGAACAATACCCTGTTTGCGACTTCTTTGGCAAATCCCATCTCATGCGTTACGACGATCATTGTCATTCCACTTTCGGCAAGTTCTTTCATTACATTAAGCACTTCGCCTACCATCTCTGGATCAAGAGCAGATGTCGGTTCATCAAACAGCATCACTTCGGGATTCATGGCAAGTGACCTTACGATCGCTATACGCTGTTTCTGTCCTCCGGAAAGTTGCGAAGGATATGCATCCGCCTTATCCTCAAGCCCGACTCGTTTTAGAAGTTCAAGCGCTTTCTCCGAAGCCTGTTCCCTGTTCATCATTCCCAGCTTCTCAGGAGCCAGCGTTATATTCTTCATTATCGTCAGGTTATTGAACAGATTAAAATGCTGAAATACCATTCCCATTTTCCGACGAACCTTGTTAATATCTGTAGAAGGATCCGTGATATTTATATCATCAAGCCATACTTCTCCTGATGTAGGAACTTCAAGCAGATTAAGGCAGCGTAAGAATGTGCTCTTGCCTGCTCCGGAAGGTCCTATCACAACGATTTTCTCTCCATCATTGATCTTGCAGTCAATCCCGCGAAGGACGTGAGTATCATCGAAATCTTTGCAAAGCTTCTTAACGGTTATCACCTTTACGCATCCTCCTTTCCAGTTTTGAAAACATGATCGTCAGGATCTTGATCACGACAAAATATATTACTGCTGCACCGATCAGTGGCATAAATGCTTCATATGTACGTGAGGCGATCTGATTTGCAGCACGCGTAAGATCCGTAAGCGCAACGTATCCGACTATAGCGGTCTCTTTGATCAGCGTTATAAATTCGTTTGTAATAGGTGGAAGTGCATTCTTGAATGCCTGCGGCAGGATGATATACTGCATCGTCTGCCATTTTGACAGTCCAACGCTTCTTCCTGCCTCTGTCTGTCCCGGATCGACCGCAAGGATTCCTGCGCGGATTATCTCGGCGACATATGCACCACTGTTGATGCCAAATGCAAGTGACGCGACAAGAACACCATTCTTGGAATTCTTCATTATGATAAACCACATAATGAGCAGCTGAAGTACCGAAGGCGTACCGCGAATTATATCAATATATATATTCGCAACAACACACGCTACTGTCTTGCCGCCGTTTCTCTTGTTCGATAGTTTCATAAGGGCGAGCAGTGTACCAAGTACTACTCCGATTACAGCAGCAAATACCGCTATCTCCATAGTAGTGCCAAGTCCCTTAAAATAAAGCTTCCATCTGTCGCCTGTAATAAAGGCAGCGATGAACATCTCCTTGATTCTTTCCATACATCTTCCTTCCGTATGACTCACGCTTATTTGCACTGATCATCTCATCTGCATCATTTGCGTTATGTCGACCTGCATCACTTAGTATACTAATCACACATACCCCATGCGAAGTTTCCCTCGCATGGGGTAAATGATCTATGTTATCCCCTATCACACAAGATCAAATATCAAACTATGAACTCAGATCACTCTCGTTCAGATTTCTCTAAATTCTGCTCTCTCAAATTCAGATTTTTCTAAATCCAGATCACTCTGCCGCACTGGTAGTCTCAGTGGTTGCAGCTGCAGTAGATGAAGCTGCTTCTGTTGAAGAAGCTGTATCTGCTGTTGATGTCTCGGCTGAATCTCCTTCGATATACTGAGCGACGAGCTTGTCAAATGTTCCATCTGCCTTGAGATCGGCAAGTGCCTGATTTATCTGAGACTGAAGTGCTGTATCTCCCTTAGGCATTGCGATAGCATAATCCTCAGCAGCGAATCCGAAATCATTTCCATCGAGCGCTGTGAGCTTATCAGGGTACTGTGATGAAAGAACCTCAGCCGGGTTCTTATCTATTACTACGCAATCGATCTTTCCGTTGAGAAGATCCTGAACTGCAAGTGCTGCTGTATTGTAAGGTGAATCCTTTATTGTCCCATCAGTTGCTGCCATATCCTGTACGTCAAGATCTCCGGTTGTTCCAAGCTGTGTTCCGATATTTTTACCTGAAAGGTCTGCAACTGCTTTGATATCGCTATCCTTAGGTACGATCACATACTGAAGTGCTTCGTAATATGGATCAGAAAAATCTACTGTATTCTTACGTTCATCAGTTATCGTCATGCCGGCTGCTGCGATATCGATCTTATTTCCTATAGAAGAAACAAGCGAATCAAATTCCATATTCTGGATTTCTACTGTAACACCCATCTTTTCGCCGATAGCCTTTACAAGAGCCATATCGAATCCGTCCGGTTCACCATTGTCATCAACATACTCGAATGGAGGGAACTCTGCGTTAGTTCCAACTGTGAGGACTCCGTCAGCGATAGCCTCGCTTGTCTGTTCCGATGCTGCAGCAGATGAAGCAGTTTCTGCTGTTGTAGCTGCTGTATCTGCCGGTGCTGATGACGCACCTGCGGCTCCTGTACTTCCGCATCCGCACATTGTAACTGCCATAGCGGCAGTAAGTATAACTGAGATAAATTTGTTTTTCATAATTTTTTCCTCCTCTAATGCCTGTCTGTTTTTGTCGATGCATAATTATAAGCACACAAATGATTATAAGTCAAGCATTAAATGTATTTTTATTTATATTTTCATTCTTATATGTTTATATTTATGCACCCATGATGCGTTATGGTGCATATTATGCATTTTTCTTTCTGCGTTTTTTATGAATAACAAAACATATAATGATTACTAATGCTGTAGCACTCAGTACTGCCCCGCTCCTGAGACCTTCAGGAATATATTTCATACTTATCTCATGCTCTCCTGCGCTTACCTTTACCGCCAGAAGGGATTTATCGACTTTGACTGTCTCTGTCTTATTTCCATCTACGTATACTGTCCAGCCTTTATCATACGGTATCGTCATCATGAGAATTCCATCTTTATCTGACTTAAATGAAGCGTTCATCTTTGACCCATTAAATACACATTTTGTAAATCCTCTTGAATTGATCAGAGCTGCATCTTTTTCAAATGCATCCTGATCTATAGTGACTGCATAGATATTCCCTGTCACGCCATTCGCTCCGGCAGTTATATCTATCACGACCGTATCACCTTTTTCAAGATTTCCAATATCACAGAAACATGCTTTATCAGGATCGAGCGAATATGATGCGCTTCCTGCACTTGCAGTGATCGTATCGGCATCTCCGCAGTCTACATATACAAAAACCTGCCCCGGAGTCGTGATCTCTGCCCGGAATGATGCTTCGGATTTTGCCGCCGAAGTCCCGTGTATTGTAAACGATGCCCCGCTCTTCTTGCTTTCGACAGAAGCCTTATCTTCTTCAACCGAGACAATATCATCTTTCACAAGGACATCAGCATCATTCCCCGTGATCGCCTTATATAAGCTATTCTGCGATGACACCGGATCATATTTGGTACTGCTGTAATTTGCAAGATCACCTGTTCCTACAAATCCAAGCGGAAGGGCAAATTTATTTTTATAAATATTTATCGAGTCTGATACATTTGATGCACAGTCACTATACTCAAGCTGCTTATGATCCTTTATATCTGCTCCTGTAAAATAATATCTTACTCCCAGAAATGAATCCAGTGTCGGCATGAAACATTCTTCAAACTGCGAATTTGAGCCTGTCGCCATTCCCAGATTTCCCACTGTCGTCTGAGCGTCCTTATAATATGTCGAAGCAAATATAGTCGAATTATTGAATCCATACAACGTGCCGTCCATGTATGTAAATCTGTCGGCATTTTCACATCTGAAGAAATTGCCGCTCTTGTCGCTTTCATTTACCTTTGATGCAGCAGTTCCTATAAGTTCGTGTGCAGGTTTAAGCAAGTACGTTGATCTTGTCGTATAAAATCCTTTATCTCTTATCGCAGTCTTTATGTTATCTTCACTGCATACAGTCTCTCCCACAACTATAAGAAGAAGCAGCGCCATAACAGATGCCTGCGTCATTTTCTTCTTCACCACAAGAATCATAGCTGCGCAGTAAAGGATCACGAGCACGAATGAACCATATATAGATGAAAATCCGATCTCAGCTATTCCCTGCGTATCTATCCAGAAAATATAGACTACAAGAAGAAGCGCTGTACCAAATATCTTTTTGGGTGTCATCTCAGCTATATGACCAAGCGCCACACACGTCATATAAAGAGTCATAAATATGTAAATAAAAGCGTATCTGTACGGCAGTCCGACAGGATAATGTCCACCATGCCATAACAGATTCAGTTCACTTATTGCAAAACTGATAATTATAAATCCCCATACTGAAAGATTTGCAGCTCTTTTTTTCATTGGTATCGTATCTGACAGAGCATATAGAGGTACGCCGATAAGCGTAAGCACGCCGCAGAAAGTATTCAGGCTGCTCTCATTTATGACTGTGGGTGCAGTTCCATACAGCTGGCGTCCCCACACCTGAAGAAGTTTGAAATTCTCCGACCATCCTTTTGAAACATCGGCTGCCGCCGGTGTCATTCGAAGACATAACCAGGTTGGAATTATAAATACTGCCGTAAGAAGTCCTGCCATGATCATGCACATCAGGATATCTCTGAATGTACGCAGAATCTCTTTCCCCTTTATCTCATTTCCTATGCACCATGAGATATAAAAGAGCGCTAAAAAGATGTACACCATAAATGAGATATAAAAATTCGCATAAAGTGATAATGCCAGCAGTAAGATAAGTCTCAGTTTTTCGCCATCCTCCATCATACGTTTGAATTCAATGATGACAAGCGGCAGAAGCATGATCACATCAAGCCACATAACGTTCCATGCATATGCAGTCATATACATGCTGCATGCATAAAGCACACTGCATATCACGATCGAATCATCCTGCCTGTTCAGAAGTTTCTGCATGCAGAGTCCAAAAGTGAATGCTGAGCATATTGTTTTAAGCATTATGATAAGCAGAAAATATTCCGTAAGATATTTTTCCGGAAAGAATACGAGTAGCAGGTTCCATGGACTTGCAAGATAATATGTGAATGTCGGAAACATCGTAAGTCCAAGTCCCATTGATGGCGTATATAGAAGACTGCCGCCCTGTCCAAGAAGTATCCGCCTAAGGTATGCCATTAGTGGCATATACTGTGAATACATATCTCCGACTACTACCGATTTGTCTCCAAACGGCCATATCCCGACATATACATATGAGACAAATAATATGGCAAATGTGATCAATGCCGCGAATCCAGGCGCATGCCATACTTTTTTATATTCGCGACTGCGCTCTGGATCGAGCCTTGAAAATGCTCTCACTGAAAGTGCCGCCAACAGTAAAACAAAAACTGTCATAAATACCGGTCTCGCTGCCGGAGTATCCTGCAGCATTCCGTCACCGGATGCAACATTATCGACTGCCGCCACCAGCACTGCGTCACCTATCAGCATAAGTGCAAGATAGAGATATTTCTTCGTAAATATGCCTTTTAACTTTTCCATTTAACCTTATCCTCTTCCCTTAACCTTGTATTTCTTTAACTTTATCTTTCTTTATCTTTCTTTATCTTTCTTTATCTTTCTTTATCTTTCTTTATCTTCTCTTATCAAAATCCGTATCGCTTCGACTGCAGATTCGATCGCAAGCTCCGTGTCATGAGCCTGAGTATTCGTAAGCCCCTTCTTTGCCCTTTCCTGGTTAGCTACAACCAGAAGGATCGTTCCGCACCTCACATGCATAAAACTTGCAGCAATGAAAAGCGCTGCGGATTCCATTTCAGACGCGAGACATCCAAGTTTAAGCCACGCATTCCATTTATTTTGAAGCTCATATCCTACCGGCATGATTTCCGGTTCGTGCTGTCCAAAGAATGAATCTTTACACTGGACTACTCCCACATGATATTTCGCGCCGCATTTCCCGGCTCCGGCGACAAGTGCATTTGTCACATCAAGATCAGCTACTGCCGGATATTCTATCGGTGCAAATTCACGGCTCGTTCCTTCCATCCTGACAGCTCCGTTTGCGATCACGACATCTCCACCGCATACATCATCCTGCATCCCGCCGCATGTTCCGACTCTAATAAACGTGTCTGCTCCGGACTTTACAAGTTCATCCATTGCTATCGAAGCTGACGGGCCACCTATCCCGGTCGATGTAACACTGACAGGAACACCATCAAGCATCCCTGTATACGTCATAAACTCGCGACTGTCTGCAACCAGATGCGCATTATCAAAGTGACTCGCTATCTTCACGCATCTCTTGGGGTCACCCGGAAGGATAACATACCTGCCGACATCGCCTTTCCCAACCTGAGTATGATACTGCTTACCTGAACCTTCTGTATAATCAACCATTGCGATCATCCTCCTGCATTCATCAGTCTGTACTACCAGCGATATCGTATATTAATCTATCCTATCAGCGATATCGTATATTAGTCTATACTGTCGGCGATATCGTATATGAGTTTCTCCGTATCTTTCCACCCCAGACATGGATCCGTTATCGATCTTCCATAGACACCTTCACCTATCTTCTGATTGCCCTCTTCAATATAACTTTCGATCATAAGACCTTTGACGAATCCGTGAATGTCACCGTTCAAATGCCTGCTGTGCATTATCTCTTTGGCAATACGTATCTGCTCAATGAACTGCTTGTTCGAATTACTGTGATTAGTATCGATTATGCATGCCGGATTCACAAGGTTTCTTTCACGATACAGCGACAGAAGAAGGTTAAGATCCTCATAATGATAATTGGGATTATTCCTTCCATTCTTGCTCGTAGAACCTCTGAGAACACAGTGTGCAAGCGGATTGCCGTTTGTTCTGACCTCAAATCCGCGATATACAAATGAATGTGGGTGCTGTGCTGCAAAAACAGAATTGAGCATTACAGAAAAATCTCCACCCGTCGGATTCTTCATTCCTGCCGGAAGATCAAATCCACTCGCCGTCATACGATGCTGCTGATCCTCGACAGACCTTGCACCTATCGCAACATAAGAAAGTATATCTGCGACATATCCCCAGTTATCCGGATAGAGCATCTCATCTGCAGCAGTAAGTCCGGATACTTCCATTACATGAATCTGCATATGTCTCATTGCGATAAGACCCGCCTTAAAATCAGGCTTGCCTTCCGGATCCGGCTGAGCTGTGATTCCCTTATATCCTTCGCCTGTAGTCCTCGGCTTATTCGTATAAACCCTCGGGATCAGGATCAGTCTGTCCTTAACCTTCTCATTGACCTTAGCAAGCCTTTCAGCATAATCGCATACCGCATCCTCATTATCCGCCGAGCACGGTCCAATTATCAGGAGAAATCTGTTGTCCTTCCCTGTAATAACATTTTCTATGGCAGCATCCCGTTCACTTTTTATTTTCCTGAGTTCGTCAGAGATCGGAAATTCTGCCGCGATCTCTTCGGGTGTAGGAAGCTTCTGTATAAATTCAAATGACATATTATTATCCTCTCTTTCAGCGACGCATGCAGCCACTGTTTTTCTTGTCTTCGTACATAGCCGCGTCAGCACGCTCAATGACATCTTTTATCTTCTCATCATTTTCATCTGCATATGCAGTTCCGATCGCAAACGAAAGACCCTCGCCCGAAGAAAGCTTCCGTCCCATCTCGCCTTGCGCTATCTCGCGAAGTTTTTCTTCCACTTCATACGCTTCCCGGTCGAATATTATTATCAAAAACTCATCTCCGCCAAGACGATATACCGTGCCCATGCCTGCAAAATATCTTTTAAGAACTGATGCAGTCTCACGTATCGCCTCATCACCATACGCATGACCATAAGTGTCATTAGTCCTCTTCAGACCGTTCACATCCGCCATTATGCATACCGTATTGACCGATGCCCTCATCGTGTCGGTTAGATCCTGAAGATCATTTTCATACGCGTTACGATTGGAACATCCTGTTGCCTCGTCAAAATATATCGCACCGCGATATGTCTTAAGAAGCATCGAATATATCTTCGTGAGGATCTCCTGCGTCGTACCCGCATCGTTCGGATATCTTATGATCGACATGTGGACATCAGGATCCAGATTCTTGGATGCTGACTGCAGTTCCAGACTTATTAGTTCCTGAGCTGCTGCTCCGACACGTTCTCCTATCCTGTTATTCTGCCCCGTATCCAGAACTATATATGAGATACAGTTATATCTGGCGCGATATGCCGGTGACTTCAGTTTGGTACCTAATTTCGGTGCAAATGAAAGGAGTTCATTAGCACTTATACCGCATGACATATCGGTAAGTTCCGGCCAGTTTGTGATCTCGATGCTGATCACCATAAACTTCTTTCGTTCACGGATCCTGAAATCGAGTACTTCGCCGAATCCTGTCCTGTTAAATCCGTCTATATCCTCATCAACATATATCTGAGGATCTCCGATCGACATATATATCGAAAGCACAAGCATCGTAACAGCTACCGATGTAAACAGCAGATCATGCTTAAACATCTGCAGCACGATCACCATGATCATCAGTAACATTGATACTATAACAGATCTGTATTTTCTCTCAAGTTTACGTGAACTGTACCTGACAGACAGGATAATTGAAAGAACCATGTAGATGAATATACACGCCGCAACACAGAAGACTGCTGGTCCTGACGAATACGAAGTGTGAATCGTGATCTTATATCTGATCGGAAGAAACGTGGCTCCTGCTGCACCCATGATAAACGGGATCTTAAGCAGCAACAGTTCCTTTTGACTTACTTTGAATTCCTTTTTTACAAGAAGTATCTCGTACCGAAACGCAAGATAAAAATCAGTGATCAGCGAAAGGAAGAAAAGCCTGTGAATAAAATTGATAAACACGATATTGTATCTAAGCGGATGATTGACAAGATGATACGTATACATATCAAGGATAAGATATGCTATAGAGTCGATCATCATCACAATATAAAGTTCATTGAACTCTGTCTTCAGATTTCTTCTGCTTTCATAATAAATGAAAACATACAGAACTATACACAGACAACTCAACTGTAATCTATATTCAAACATGCTTAGCCCCTTAGACACCTTTTCTTTCTAATATATCCCTATTTGCATTATGACTCAAGAAATAAATAAAGTGCGGCATGATTTTTGATCACACCGCACCTCTTATATCTCCTACATCATATTCGAGTTCTATCTCTGTTCGCCCGTATTCGCGTTTCCAGTTCCGCCGCACCCGATCCGCCGCGATCCTGCCGTTATCAGCATCCGTATCTGAAAGGATTACCGCATACTGGCTTCTGTCGATTCTTGCAGCGACATCTCCTCTTCTTAGTGACCCTCTTACCGCATGATCCAGAGCTTCCGAAGCCCTGACGTCGTTAGGGAATCTTCTATTTTCCGAGGCACATTCGTCCTCAGCTCCTGTCTGACTCTTAAGCGAGATAAGTGCTATCTGTGCCTGCCTGTTATCACGTTCCATGCCTCTTGCCAAAAAACGATATATCTTTAGGAATTCATCACTGCTGACAATATACGCGCCAGCCATTCCGTTATCTTCTTTCATCAGACGGCTGAAACACTTTACATCATATATCCTATATTTCTCTGACATTGCGGATATCATTCTGCGAGTATAGTTCGCTCCCGATCCCGAAACGTCGCTTCCTGCAGCATCGCCTGTATCAGTATTCTTATCAGCACATATCCTGTAACCGCCTTTTACGCTCTTCTTCACATCGTAAAGTGCTTTATCCGCATTTTCATACAACGCCGTAAAATCATTGCCGTCATTCGGTGCAAACGATACGCCTATCGATACCGATATAATACATTTTGAATCGCGGTTGACCATATATCCAAGATCATTTCTAGTCATCTCGATGATCTCTTCACATCTATGCGCTGCGAGCTCTCTGCCATTCATTCCCGAATAAAAGACAGCAAACTCATCTCCGCCTATCCTCGCCGCAGCATCTTCTCTTCTTGTGAACGATCTGAGAATGGATGCAAAACCACGAAGTACATCATCGCCGCTCTTATGACCATATGTATCATTTATCACTTTAAAATTATCCAGATCAAATAACAGGAATGCGCCGCCATTATTTTTCTGTCCACATTCCTCTTCTATCTTACTTTCAAGAAACCTTCTATTCCACGCTCCCGTAAGTTCATCTTTATATGCCTCAAGTTCCAAACGTTTCTGATTCTTTTCGGACTTCAGTACACGTTCCACTCTTTCCAGCATCACATCATAACTAAACGGTTTTTTCAGATAATCCTCTGCTCCAAAACTAAATCCCTCTATCTCCGAAGTATTCTGTGTATTCCCTGTCATTATGATAAATGGAATCGCACATCCGGTCTTTTCTCTTATTGCCGATATCATCTGAAACCCATCCATTTCAGGCATATCCAGATCAGTCAGGATAAGTTCCGGCTCTGAGATCTCTACCGCCTCCAACGCTTCCTTGCCGGATTTTGCACATACAACATTGTAATGTGACATAAGCGTCTGCTTTGCAAGCCTGAGTATGATCTCATCATCGTCAACTACGAGAATATATGATTTTTCATTTTCATCTGTCATCATCAGATCCATTATAAAACCTTCACCCTTAACCCAAAGAATCTAAAGATACTTTTCACTAGTACCTATATGCAATCTACCATTTTGCGCCGTACGTTACAACCAAGTATGCGCGAAATGTGCCGTAAAGGTAATGAAATGATACGACATTGATGATTTATGCATGACATGATAAAATAAATTTTATAAGTTTGAGAGGGGAAATATACTGCAATGGCGCATACACATAACGATAAATGGTACCAGCTTGATAATGTAGCAAAGATCGTGCCTTCAACTGCGCGCGGCGGTGATACAAGAGTGTTCCGTATCGCCTGCGAGCTCAATGAAGATGTAGACCCTAAGATTCTGCAGGAAGCTTTGGATATGAGTATCACTGGATTTTCTCATTTTAATTGCATTCTGCGTCGCGGTTTTTTCTGGTACTATCTTGATGCACGTGATCTTCACCCTGTAGTTATGCCTGATCACCTTAATCCGTGCAGCCCCGTATACTTTCCGGGAAGAAAAAATCTCCTTTATCGTATCAACTATTTCAGAAATCGGATTAATTTAGAGATGTTTCATGTTCTTGCAGACGGAACGGGCGCTTTCGTTTTCTTCAAGACAATTGTCGCTAATTATCTTTCCATCAAGCATAATCTCGGCATCACTTGTGATTCTATAGAATCATCTTCTGCCGCAGACCGTACTGCCGATGCGTTCAAGCAGTTTTATACACATCAGAAAGGTCTTAATCAGCTTAAAGAGATGTCTTTTGCAAAGGCATATCAATTAAAAGGTGACCCCGATGAAGACCTTATGCCACATGTTATAGAAGGCACTATCTCTGCTTCCCGCTTTGTTGAAGAAGCACACAAGCAGAATACTTCCGTAGGGATTCTCACAACAGCCATCTATATCGCTGCAGTAATCGACGAAATGTCACTCCGTGACCGTAAGCTTCCGGTTATTGTAAGCGTACCGGTCAATCTCAGAACATTTTTTCCATCAGATACTACAAGAAATTTCTTTGGTGTCATAAATATCTCATATCAGCCCGAAGAATCCGGGATCGATCTTGCAAAGATCACACAGACCGTTAAGGAATCCTTCGAGCACCATCTTTCGATGGATCAGATCACA
>OBMA010001461.1_pt1 | contig 14461 bp, 10 predicted proteins | sample 1539141 | NCBI WGS metagenome assembly OBMA01 (sample SAMEA3991484, study PRJEB22521) | metagenome | biome: anthropogenic terrestrial biome; feature: sewage plant; material: raw primary sludge | place: Sweden | collected 2012-09-26 | reverse complement strand
CAATTCGTGTGACCCTTAAGGATAATGTGCTCATTGAAGGAGTGCATTATATTCGCCCGTTTGGCGGTCGCAAAATTCTCTATGTGTGGGAACAAATAGAAAAGGATATGCGCAACACAGTTTTAGCCGACATCAATGCCATGGCGTTGCAGTAAGGAGAAATTTATGGCCAGCATTCGTACCCGTCAGGGAAGTAAATTTTTGATGATTGATTTTCGCTTTTTGAATAAACGCTGTCGAGAAACAACCAACCTAATCGACACGCCCGAAAATCGAAAAAAACTGGAAAAAATCATCCAAAAAATGGAAGCAGAAATCACCCTTGGACTATTTGATTATCTCAAATACTTCCCAAAAAGTGAGAAAGGCATTGAACTGATGGCAGTCAAAGAGCGTGTGCAAAGTTTTCAATCTGACACACCCATATTTAAAGACTTTGCTGAAACTTGGTTTGAAGAAAAGCAAATTGAATGGCGAGCAAGCTACATCGGCAAAATCAAAGATATTTTGGATAAGTATCTGGTGCCACATTTTGGCAAACGCAGTGTTATCGCTATCACAAGGGCAGATGTGTTAGCGTTCCGTACTTCTCTCGGCAAAGTGACCTACGGAACAGCTAACAAGCATCTGTCAGCAGCCAGAATTAATTCGATAATGACCACTTTGCGTATGATACTGCAAGAAGCGGCAAAACGCTATAAATTTGAAAATCCTTATGAGGATATCAAGGTTTTAAAACTTGATAAGCCTGATATTGAGCCATTCACCATTGAAGAGGTTTGGAAATTTATCAATGGCGTGCGTAAAGACTATAAAAACTATTACACCGTAAGGTTTTTCACCGGCATGCGAACCAGCGAAATTGATGGACTAACGTGGGAGCATGTGGATTTTGACCGCCGTGAAATCCGGGTTCGCCAAGCGTATGTTAAAGGCGTAATTGGTAAGCCCAAAACCCAAGAATCCAATCGAGATATCGCCATGTCACCTTGGGTTTATGAAGCGCTTCAAGCGCAGTACAAAGTCACACATGGTCGCTCAAAATTCGTGTTTTGCAATCGAGAAGGAGAGCCACTCGATTATCACAATGTCAATCGTAAAGTGTGGCATCCTACGCTTCGACTGTTAGGGTTAAAAGCCCGTAATGCCTACCAAACCCGCCATACGGCAGCCACACTTTGGCTAGCCGCAGGGGAGGCACCTGAATGGATCGCAAGGCAGATGGGTCACGCCAATACTACCATGTTGTTTAAGGTTTATAGCCGCTATGTACCGAATATGACACGCCGTGATGGCAGTGCCTTTGAAGCTTTAATCGCAAGTAGTCAAAATAAAGAGCAAGGAGAATAGTCGTGTTGGTTATTGATTATGAAAAATTGCGTCAAACCATTAAACCGCATAATAATTTGAATTTTGTCAGCCAAACTGCCTGTGATTTGGCAAGAAAGTTGATTACTGAGTATGGTATTGCTAATGACGATAAGCTGTCTGAATGGCTCAATGAACAAAAATACAAATCACATAAAGCGCTAATGGTTTGGGTACAGCAACAGTTGCCATTAATTGATAGTGATGAAACGGATTTTGAAAGATATCGTCAGCTTCGTCGACTATTTTACGCCAATTTTTCAGAGTTTATAGAAGAGGTGCATTAAAATGCGTGTACGATTACTGACAAATAATATGCTAAATGGCTATTCATTGAAAATGTGCCAGGATTATTGGCAACCTTTTAATTATCCAAACCAACCTCCATTTTCGCTTGAATGGCATATTAAACATATATGCCAGCATTATGATGTCACTTCTGAAGAGCTTATTACGAGACTATCGATGGTAAAAGCCTACGATTCTTATATCCGCTGTGATACATGCGGGAAAATGTATGAGTTAAATAATCCTTGCAAATTGCCAAAGCAAGACGATTTTATGAGCTGGCAATGTGATGACTGCAAAATATTTAAGCAAAAAGGGGTGATTAATTTACACAGTTTTTTAGTAAATATAGAAGATGATGATTGTCCATTTTAACTATGCGCTACAAAAATACCGTCTAGTTTGGCGGTATTTTTTTGTTTGTTTAAAAATTAAGTTATTGTTTCAACTTTTTCAAGTGCTCCAAATGAAGTTTAATTTTTCAAAAAATCATTATAGCTTATCAATCAAATAGCGCAAAACAAAACGACATAAGATGTCGCAGACAATACACCCACTTATTCTCAAAATCTTACACTTTGTTAGAATTAGCTAAAAAATTCCTTTAAAACTTTTAAATCTAGCAAAGTCATGAGTATTAAACTATCCAATCCAACACTGATTTATTTTCAAAAATTCCCGTCAAATCACGCCGAAGAACTAAAAGAATGGTATGACATTCAATGCCAAATTTTTCAAAAAATGGATGACTTGCAACTGGGGTTGGAAATCAATCGAGCCATCCAGAAGCCAATATTCCTGCAAAAATCGGCTAATCAAAACACTTTTTTAAATAACCTTCCTGTCTTATTCGCTATTTTGAACAATTACTTTGCTAGCTCGCAGTTGGTTCGTCCATTAACTGTTTTAACTTTTGATGATGAGCAGCTAGATGCAGGGATGATCCTTTTTGAAACCATCGAACTTATCGCTCGGCAGAAAAAATTGCTCAATGTTGATGATGAACTTGAACGACTTAGACGGCAGATTGCATCTCTATTAACCAAAGAACAGTGGCAATCAATTGTTGGTCATCCTAAGCTTACCCAAAACAAATTTTATCCGCTGTTAGGTATGTCAATTGCCACCGCTTATAACGGCAAGGAAAAAAGTGATGCCAAATAATGATGATATCACAACCTCAATTGGCATCGGAGCTAACCCCAACAATGCTATCGAAAACCAAGACGGTTTGATAGCTATCAAGGCTGACCAAATCATCACAGCAATTGAAATGCTGTTTAGCGAAGAAAAATCAATTAATAAAAGTAATCATTTTCCAGATGACGATATCCTTGCTAATTTGCAGTCTAGTTTGGTTAAATTGGTTATTGAGCTAAACAACTATGTCACCATTGAACACATTGATCTATCAAAGCTTATTGATGAGCCATTACTATCAGAGTTGCCTGTGTTTCAGTCAACCTTTGAAGGCTTTCAAAAGAAACAATTAGATGCTTATCCGCCTTTATTACAACTGATAGTTTTGCTGCACTATTTGGGATTGGGAGAAACAACCGAAAAAAATCAGCTAAAAAAACAATGGTTGCTACTGATTTTGCTTATTGCTGTTCGGCTCAAAATCGTAGGTTTGAAGAGTTATTATAAAACCATTATTTTGCGTATCAAATTGGCGATTTTCTCCAACTCACCAAATTATCAGTGGATTTGGCAGGTGCTAAAATCCGAACCTCTGGATAAAATTGACTTTGAGAATACAAGCTCCGTCATTGAGCAATTCACTTCACGACTAAAGCAAACAGCTGATAACTATCTTCATCAAATGTTAATTCTCAATGATGCTAAAGTTGGAGAAAAACGTTCTCGTCAATTGCATTACATTGCCAAAGCCATTCAATTAAGCTTTTATAAGGGTAAACGGCAGAGAGCTAAAATTGAGCATGATGATGAGCAACATGAGCAAAATCAGCAGCAAGCCATCAAAGAATTTCAAGCACTCAGAGATAGAAACAGCACGCCGCCACAATCTGCTCAAGTAGTCGTAGAACCTATTTTTCAACTACCTTTGAGCTATGATTATCGTTGGGATAAGCCACCATTTGACCGAGATTTAGAAAACACTACCCCTGATATACAGACACAATTTTTACTACCTAACATTGACAGTAATGCCCAAACCAATATTACATTTGAAGAAGCTGTCGAAAATGCTCAGCAGTTTTTAACTTATCAAGATCGTCCTAGTGCCAGTATTGCTCATAATCCGCCACTGCAATCGGTTGAGTTGACCTTACAGCAACTGTATATTTCTCGGCGAGATTTTCGTTTTAATACGGACACACATGCTTTATCACAGTGGGGATATCAAGTCTTGTTTAACCGCCTGGCTTTTGATGCGTTAGTTAATCAAGCGAGAGATTTATCAGTGGCTCATAAAAATGCCGCTAAATTGTTATTACTGAGTTTTATTACGGCAATGCCTATTAAAACGTTGATTCAGCCGTTATTTATAGCGACCAGTTCATTATTTACCATCCAGAAAACCCAAGTGACACTTAGCTACCATCTGGGTATTACGCCCAGAAAAATTGAACAGTCCCATTTAGTTTTTGAAAATAATAGCGATAAAGTCAGTTTGCCATTGCCTGTCGCATTGGTACATCATTTAGCCAATTCTGACAACTTGCCAAATATCGAAGCGGATATTAGCCAAAACAAAATTAATGAAATTGCTGACTATTTAAAGGTGTTACGGGAATCACTCGAACTGCCGTACTTATCCATTAACCGCATTGAGATGGCACTGGCGACCCTATTGACAAGGTATTTGGCTGGTAGTCATGGACATATTGCCGAACTAGTTTGCCGTATGCCTGCCCCTGACGCACCTGCTATGTACTATAGTAGTCATGCTAACAGCGAAATTGTCGAACACTATATCAGAGCATTGAAGCAGTTAAATACACAGAATCATTTAATGTTTAATTATTCTAATCGGCGAACCGATGTAAAGGTCGGTTCAGCATTTGCCCTTACCCTTGATAGCGTAAAGACATTGCTTGAAAAGGTGCAAAAATGGGTAGATAGTACGAGTGATTTTGAGCAATTATTTAATCGATTAAGCTGCTATGTCTGGCTGGTATTTTGTGTATTGACAGGCATTCGTCCTAACAATGCATTGGGTGAGGTGAGAGATATCGATTTGGCAGTCGGCTGGATAATGGTAAAAGATAAACCCAATAAGAAAGTGCAAAATCACCGCTTGATACCTTTATGCGACACGCTGATTAAGCATTTGATTATTTACCAAAAAATCCTTGCTATTTTACGCACCCAATCCCTTGATAACCCTGCTATCACAGCAAGATTACATCGAGTCACGTTTGACGATGCCGATATTACCTTGCTCAATTTACTCTCCGAAAAATTTGATAAGTTACACGCCATCAAACGGGGCGATATGAATGCATTTTTACAGGATTTTATTGAGCTTGATGTTTACTGGACTCGGCATTTTGTTCGCACCCAATTAGAAAAACGGCAAGTGCCGATACATCTGATAAACACCGTGATAGGGCATGAGAAAAACCAACAAGAAGCCCTTGGTAAATTTTCTTCGACCTCAAAAAAACAAGTCCATGATGTTCGCCATACCTTTGAACATATCGCTATAGACTTGGCATTAGATAACAGTATTCACTTTCTTGAACAGCAACTTCATCAATTAAAAGAAAAATAACTTACCATGATTTTAAAATTTCCCAAGCAATTTATTGCTGATTTTACGCCCATCCGTCATAACGATAAAGCCTTTAGTAAAGCGATAGCAAGTAAAGCCTCGAATAATGCTTTAAGCTATTTTGCCATTCGGCAACATAGAAAATCAGTGTTATTTCTCAAACTCTCATCGCTATGGCGACAACAACAGCGAGATAACACAGGACATCGAAAATGGGCCAAGGCAGATAAATACGTCAATCGTTTTTTTGCCAAACAAATTTTTTATCCTTGTCCTAATCCATGCTTTGCTACCTATCATTCACTTAATCAACAGTTTAGCAAAGATTTTACCCGCTTATGGCGTATCGCTATTCCTATCTCAAAATTAGGCTTTGAGCAATTCTTACTGTCTGCTCAAGGCTTTATCAATCAGTATTACAATGATAATAAAAAAACTTATCTGTCGGCACATCGCCATTTAACCCAGTTTATCACTTATCAAAATACCCAGATTATTGAAGAATATCATTATCGGGTGCCATCGCCACCGATTGACGTTGAGCCCAAGGAAAATCCCCTTAGCTATACTGATAGTTATGTCACCAATGGCAAGAAGCTGCGCAAAATCATTAAAGCTGTCCATCACCATTGGCAGACACATGATGATTTTTCTATAGAGGAAAGTTTAAGTTGGCTGATTTTTAGTGGCATTATCTACGGCGGCATTAATGATGCCACGCTGCTGCAAGCTTGGCTGACTAGCTTGCTAAAAGCTTGTCAAAAGATTGATGATTTCTTAGTGTTTGATGATTATCGATTGTTATTGAGCATACGTTACCCTTCAAAACACTATGGTAATGAATTTGAGAATGAAATGCTGTTTAATACCCAGCAAATTTTGCTTGATGCGTTGAGTCTGTGCTGGCTATATCGTTATAAACAAAGTGGTCAGACACATCCTAAAGCCATTAATGTCAATGCGTTGTTATTAACAGGTCTTACGCCTATCACCAATCAATTAGGGCTTAAAAAAATCACGCTTAGTTGGCTCTTAAAAAATGCCTGTTATCATTGGGAAATGCTTGATGGCGTTGATATTGATCAAGCCTTGGTAGGTGTTATGCAGGGAAGACATCGTACCACGGGACTGATAAAGGCTGATTTTGAAAACTTGTTATCTGCTAATCCAGCGTCAAAAAAATTGGATGCCAATTACGATTTGATGACACTAGCCAAGCTTGATATTCAAAGCACAAAGCCGCTTGATGCTACAAAAGCAGGGTATAAAGAAAAGGTGAGACGATCAGACTTGGTCAAAGATATTCACAATATTTTCGATAAAGTTATGGATAAAAAATATCGTCCCCGGTTTATCGAAACACTCAATAAAAAACCAACAAAAGACGAATATATTTTATACCGCTTACAATCACTGCATCATGTTGGCATCAGTTTAAGTGAACGAATTTTGATCGCGTGGATTGCTGATTTTGTGAAGCGGCAATCTGCCAATTATCAGTCGATTTTGCAATACCTAAGCACCATCGGCTATGAATGGATTTATTTTACCAATTTTCAGCCCATTGATAGTTGGACGGATGAAGACTTTACTGAAACGTATGATGAAATGCTCGATTATAAAAAAAGTATATTAGGTAACCAAGATATCACCTATGCTGCTCGGCGGCTACAAAGTTTGCATAACTTTGCTGAAACAAATTTTGGGCTCACAAAAGTCACTATCGAACAAGCAGAGAGTAAGTTAAAGGTAAGAGCCCAACTGCTCTCAGTTCACCAGTATTTGGCTTTCTTAGAGCAATTGACCCTGAATACCCAAGGACTTGATGGAATGATGGTTCGGGTGTTTTATATTCTCGCTTTCAGAACAGGTATGCGAAAAAAGGAACTGCTTGGGCTAAAATTCTCAGATATAGAACTGTTATCTTCGCCGCACCCTTCGTTGCTGATTCGTCCTAATGAACATCGCTCTATCAAAACTGAGGGTTCAATTCGGCGGGTGCCGATTTTTGCGGTTTTGACCCAAGAGGAACTCAATTTTGTGAGTGATTTTTTTAAGCTGAGTAAACCCGATAAATTGAATCAGTTAATTTTTATTTTTGCTGATAGCATGCAAGGCATTGGCGATTCTTTACCCAACAATCTGCTAGAGCAAGTGTTGGCAGACATTGGGGCAACGCAAGAAATTACGCTTCACGGATTACGACATTGCACCGCCACCAATTTGGCATTATCACTCAATGCCACCCCAACGCTCGCTAGATTATTCACTCAGCAGACAGATGAACAGCGACAACGTCTGCATAGCGAATTATTAGGTGTCCATGATGCTCAAGAAAAGTGGCATGCGATTGCCAGTTTTGTTGGGCATATCAGCCCACAACGCACTTTTCAGTATTATATTCATACGGCTATGTTGATGGCGACAGATAAAATCACGCAAGCAGATATTATAATTCCTTTAGCCACTTTCAAAAACATCATAGGTTTTGATAGGCGTAAACTGGGCAAAAATGGCTATCAATTTGAGGGTGATAGTGTGAATTTAAAAACTCTGCAACCTTTGCTCAATCGTTTAATATTGGACAAGCGAAAAGCTATCAAAGATAGCTGGCAGCGAGTAGGGGAGCAACAACCGTTGCCCATGTTGGGTTCAATGTTTGATGAAAAAGACGATCGCGCGAATCAAAACTTTTTGACCTTTGCTTTTCATCGATATAGCGTCAATCAGGTATTAACTTTACTTGCCAAAGCCGATGTGATTTATAAGCAAGATTTGGATGCAAACTTTAGCCAAATTATCCAGCAAAGTTCCATTGATGATGATATTGCTCAACATTTAATTGTTAGAGCAAAAATAATAGCAAATTTAAAAACAAGAAAAAAACAACCGCGTTTTACCATTGAGCCAAACCAATTATCACCAATAGCGGTTTTTCATGATGATGAAAAAAAGTTGCGCCAAGCACTGATGCTAAATTTGCGTCAATTGGTTACCCAGAAGGATTTAGGCTATCAAAAGTTACTGACAATGGGAATTCAAAAACTCAGCACCAGACAGCCTGCCTTACCACTGTCTTATGCAGAATTGGTTGAATTTTTACCCATTGCCCTATCCTTACTGCCCGCTGAGAAATGGCTTATCAAGTATCAAAAATCCGATAGTATGATTTATAGTAAGTTAACCACGCTACTTCAGAGCTATCACGAGCAAAATGAAGAACCTAAATTCCATCTTGTTCCAAGTAAAACATCTTTTGATTATGAAATCGGGATTGCCCATAAGCAATCCGTTGGCAATAATTCGACTTGGCAGTTTTCGTCATTGTTGCGGTTTATCGTGCATTACGTATTCTTGTTTGGTACGGACACTACAATGATTAAATAATTACTTAATTAAGCCTGTCTATACTTAAATTAATTAAACTTTGTACTACTAATGACAGCTCTGCTCCGACAAACTATGACCTATCAATCAACCAAATAACTATATTTATGTCGAAAAAACTGGTGTCTTTATAGTAACATTTATTTACAAAAAAATAACTTTTGGTAAGATATTAATGAGCAAAACCAATGATAACCACATCACGCGTCAATGGCACATTATTCAATATTTGATAAGTTTGGATAATTATGTTTCAAGCGAGACGGTTTTTCAACATATTCAAGACCAAGGCATGGCTGTCAAAGACGTTCGCACTATTCAACGAGATTTGAATAGCCTAGCAGAAATTTTCCCGATTGAATGTCGCAAAGATGACAAACCCTATAGTTGGCGGTGGCAACGGATTGATAACAACAAGAAAAATTTGATGAGCTATGAGCAAGCGATGATTATGACGCTCGTGGACAGTGAGCTAAGAGATTTATTACCCAATGATTTATTAAAACGCTTAAATCCATTGTTTGTCAAAGCCAAAATGATGCTCGCAGGGATTGACTATCAACGTCATGATAATGTTTCAACTAGCCATGATAAATTCAATTCACCATATGGTTTTACAGGACATAGAACATCGCCTATTACTGCAGTGTTGCAATCGATAGAGCAATTGGCAAAACTCAATCCATTTAAAAACACAGCAGAGGATTTTGAGCCGTGGCAATATATGGTGGATGCAAACGATATTCACCATTTGGAAGCTGTTTTAGAGCAAAAAGGCTATGCCGATTTGGCGGGTAAGTTAAAGGGATTATATAAACAATTAAAAACGGTTTCGTAGTTTTTAGAGGAAACCTAATGAGTCAAAAGATGAATCAAGATAATGTAACCGAAAATTTTCTATTTAAATCGCCTAAAGAACTTATTACAAATGCAAGTCTAGTCACAACAGATAACCAAAAATCAGAAGTTGTTTATATGGCTAAACAACCACAATATTTTTTGGATAAAGATGTCATTTTGTCAGCGATTACAAAGAATCAGCTTGAAGAGAGCCTGGCTAAAATCAAACATCATAAAACGATTTATGAAGATTGGGGTTTTGGCGAAGTCGATAAACTCGGTCGTAGCAGCATTCTAAACTTTTATGGACATCCTGGTACAGGTAAAACTTTAACTGCCGAAGCTTTTGCAGGTCGTTTGGGATTACCCATTATTCAAGTGGGTATTGCTGAAATTGAAAGCAAGCTTATGGGTGAAACATCAAAAAATATCCAACAAGTATTTGCAGATGCATATAATCAAAATGCGGTTTTATTTTTTGATGAAGCTGATACTTTACTAGGAAAGCGTTTATCATCAGTAACCCAAGGAGTTGATAACGAAGTCAACGCCATGCGCTCAACTATGTTGATTGAGCTAGAAAAATTTGATGGTATTGTTATTTTTGCAACCAATTTTGCCAAAAATTATGACGAAGCATTTCGTTCCCGTATTGGCTATCATGTTGAATTTACCTTACCAGATTTAGAGGCACGAACGAGATTATGGCAGAAAATGTTAGTTGCTAAAATTCCTCTAGCGGAAGATAGAGCAGAGTTAATTCAACAATGTGCTGGCTATTCAGAGGACTTCTCTGGTCGAGAAATTCGTACGTGTATGCGTTTGGCTCTACCAAAGGTACTGATAGAAGCTGAAAGTCTTGTTCAACAACCAAAACTGGCATTTTCACATTTACAATCTGCCATGGATAGCGTTAGAAAATCACAAAAAGAAGTTGGTAGTAATGTCGATAGCTCAGTAAATCGCCAACGTGCAGTTGCTGAAGCAAATTTAGCAAGAAATATTCTTGGAGTTAAAAGCTCGGAAGCTTCAGAGGGAATAAAACTTCAAGAATCAGTAGTGAGTTAAGTTGTATCAGAATATACATTATTGAATTTTAGATGAATTGAATTTTATTTGAGGAGTAGTTTATGGGTTGGTTGAGTAGAGCTTGTAGTGCAGTTGGGCGAGCAGTCAGCAGTACGGTTTCATCAGTAGGTCGTGCGGTTAGTAGTGGTCTATCGTGGGCAAGAGAAAAAGCCTCTCAAGCCTGTGACTGGATTGCAGAAAAAGGCGAGCGGTTTATCGACAATGTCAAAAATGCGTATCGAGCTATTAAGCCCTTTTTAGAAAAAGCCCGTCCTTGGATAAATAGTGTTGCCAAAATTGTGGCAAAAGCAGGATTTCCTTGGGCAGGTTCTTTAATTGCAGGTATGGGTAAAGTTATTGATGGTTTATTTGCTCTTGAAAACAGTCCTGTAGCAAAATCAATGGAAAAAGCTCTGCGTGGGGTCATTAAATTTGCCCAATTTGTCAAACAACGTTACTTAACACCTGAAGAAGTGCAAGAAGCTGAAGAATATAAAGAAGCTTTTGCTGATACCGAAAATATGCACCTATCAGAAGAACAACGCAAATCTATCCAACTCGCTCAAATGCTAAATAACTATGGATTAATCAAAACTCAGTTACGAGATGTGCTAGAAATGGGGGTTGGTGATTTTCAGCATTATCTACGTCTTCGAGCTACCCAAAAATTACTTGATGAAGCCGACCATAAACTTACGACTACGCAAAGTATAGACGAAGTCAACCCAGATGACTTGTTCTTAATTAATACGGCTGAAAAATTAATCAGTACCGCTGAGCTCTCAGAACAAGATGCAATCAAATTAGATGGCATTACACAAAATCGTTTTGGCAAGCCATTAATTCCTTTTGTATTTGAAGAATTAATTTTAGTGTGGGTACAAAAACAACAAAGTCTTGAAAAAGCATGGAAAGAATGTAGTCAAGAAGTTGCCAAAGATAAAGTGTTAAAAAACCGTTTAGAAGTTGCTAAAAAAATATCTGATTTAACTAGTGAAGAAACTGAAGTATATGAAAGCTTGTTGCCGCGTTTAGCTGGATTAGAAACAAAATTACAGCGTTTAGATAAAGAACGTCGTTCGATGAAAAGCTATGTCTATGCAGCAGAAGGCTTTATGCAAATTTTAGAAAAAGATGAAGGCATGCTTGAAGCAGAAGATAAAGACTATTTAATAGATGATAGTGCTGAAATTGCTCGTATTATCATGAAAGTTGCCCAAAATAATGTTGATTGGGATACTTTGTCCTCTGAAGAGCAGAGTTTAATTACCGATTACGCCAATATTTTTGAAGAAGAAGGGAAAGCTCGAGCAGAACATTTAGCACAAGAAATCGGTATGGAAATGGTGGCGTAATGAAAATTTCAGATATTGTTAGTTTTATCAATCCTTTTAGTGATGCGTTATCAGCGTTTTTCGTATTGACTTTAATAAGTTTGTCAGTATTAACCGTTATCTGGCTTTTTATATCTGCTAAGGCAACAAACTGGGAAAGAAATTGGCATGGTAATGATACTAGCCAGAATAGTGGACTTGAAAGCGATCATGGGTCGGTACAGGAGCTTAGTGAAACTGTCGCCACAAAAGCTGAACAAGTGGCTGATATCATGCCAAGTATGCTGTTAATCATCGGTTTACTTGGTACTTTTATTGGCTTGGGTATTGCTTTAAATAGTGCATCTGAAGTTTTAGCGAATGCCAATACAGCAGGAATGGATAGTGCAATGACTGGGCTTATGAGCTTAATGGAGGGCTTAGGAGCAAAGTTTAAAACATCTACTTGGGGGATTTTGTGCTTTATTATTTTGAATGTTTTATTCAATGTCATGGGTTATAAAGAAAAGCGATTAGCTTGGGCGATACAAAAGGTACGCCAAGAATCAGAACAAAAAACCAAACAACAAGAAGCAAAGCATATCAAGCGCCATGATGATATTGTGGAATTATTAAATTTTATCGCACAAACCTCGCAAGAAAGTAATCAAGCTTTAATTGCCAGTAATTCTGTATTAGAAAAAAGTAACCAAGAGAATCTTGTTGAATTGCGTAAAATCGCTAGTTATAACAAATTAACTCAGGATGCTATGCAGGACTTTGTAAAAAGTACAGTTACAAGTATGTCTTCTATAGGAGAATCGTAAGCATCCGACCAACCCCTATTGCATTTTCCAAACATGAGGCAGGAGCTCATCAATATCCTTATCTTTATGGGTAGGCAGACGTCTTAGCACATCCGCCAAATACGCATACGGGTCAATACCATTTAACCTTGCAGACTGGATAAGCGACATAATACTAGCCGCCCGCTGACCGCTCTCAAGCGACCCTGCGAACAACCAATTCTTACGCCCGAGCGCCCAAGGACGCATCTGATTCTCTGCCCAATTATTATCAATCGGCAAATTACCATCATCCAAATAACGTGTCAGAGCCTGCCACCTTTTTAAACAATACTCAATTGCCTTGGTAATATCAGCATTCTTAGTTGTACCTAAGCGTTTCTGTTGTAACCACGCATACAGCCTATCCGCAATTGGCTTTGCCTTCTGTTGCCTGATTTGTCTAACGATTTGGGCATCTCTGGGCATTGGTGATTGGTTTTTCTCAAACCGCTCATCAATCTCACGCTCAACGGCATACAGCGATTGAAACAGTTCTAGTGCCTCAATACTAATAAGACTCTGCCCTGTCACATGAAGCTCATGAAACTTACGCCTAGCATGGGCCATACAACCCACTTCAATCACCCCTCGCCCAAATAATGGCTTGTAGCCGTTATAGCCATCACAGACCAGTTTTCCCTTAAAGCCTTGTAGAAAAGTATTAGGATACTCACTACCCCGACCTTGGGCAAAATCATACACCACCGCCTTGATTGGGCTGTGCTTTGGGGTCACATACGCCCACACATAGCCTTGCTTTAACTTGCCTTTCACGTCTTTGATACCGTAAGCGTTTAAAATCTTCACAGGGGTTTCATCGGCATGTAGAATCGGTTGGGTAAGTATCATCTGGCGTAAGCGATTAACTAAAAAACCCAACTGTACCCCGCAGCGTCCCACCCAATCTGCTAAGGTTGAATCGGATAAATATACCCCACTACGCTGATAAATCAGGCTTTGGCGGTATAAAGGCAGATGGTCAGCGTATTTACTGATTAAGATGTGAGCGAGTAGCTCAGGCGTGGCAATGCTTTTATCGATGATTTGAGGCTCGGTTTTGGCTTGAACCAACCGCTCACGGTTACACGCAGCATTACGGCAGGTGTATTTGGGATAAACATGACGCTCTCGGTAAAACTGCTTTGGCTTAAAGCCAAGTTTGTCTTGAACATCTTGACCCATTTGCGTCATTTGACAGCCACACTCACAGGTAATTGACGGTGGTTCGTGGATGATGGTTGTTATGTCGAGATTATCAGGGATAACGAGGCGTTTTTGTCGTTTGGGCTGAGTCAGTTTTTCTGGTTGTATAGCTTTTTCTTGCGTATCAATCGGCTTGCTAGCAGGCAGTTTGGCTCGCTCGTCATCGCTAAGATTGGCTAAGAAGTTGTCATGGGCTTGTTCAAGTAAGGCTAGGTCTTCTAGGGCGGTTTCTTGGTTTAGGTGGTCTTGTTTGGGCGTTAAGCCTTCGCTTTTTTGCCCAAACAGCCGATGGATAAGACGTTGCTGTTTAGCGATTTCTTCAACGAGTGCTTGGTTAATGCGAGCAAGCTTAGCTTCGTATTGCTGCCTTTGAGCGTCCATTTGTTGTTGGTATTGCTGTTTGAGTT
>OBMA010001460.1_pt1 | contig 14464 bp, 6 predicted proteins | sample 1539141 | NCBI WGS metagenome assembly OBMA01 (sample SAMEA3991484, study PRJEB22521) | metagenome | biome: anthropogenic terrestrial biome; feature: sewage plant; material: raw primary sludge | place: Sweden | collected 2012-09-26 | reverse complement strand
TTCCTCCCTCTTCGTACCAACACCCTCAGAGCCATTATTATCCGATAATCTCAAAATGTGGAGCAAGTTTCTGCGTATATGAGATTTATTCCATATGAATGGCTGTAACACAGGATCTAATTGTACGAGTTGTTCATAAATGACATGGGGTCGTTCATCTTCAATAAGTTTACTCAGCTTGAAACAGTCATTCTTTATGGTTTCTTCTTCCAGGTCAAATTCTCCCTTTGGTAGTATCTTATTCAAGCAGTTATCTACTACAGATTCGGAAGACGTCGTTAAAGTAGAATTCTGGTTATAGAGGTCATTTTCAACTGAGGCATCTGAAAAATTCCCAAAATCATCACTAGAATCACTTTCTGCATCTAATGCATTTGTGACAGGTTCTATCTGATCTCTATCGCTCATTTGCTTGCTTTGAAAGAGGTGCCTTTTTCTATCTTGCTACACCTTAAATTCTCGTTTGTGATACGCCTAACGTTTTTTTTTTTTTCAGTTTTGATAGCAATTCGCGAAACTTTTTGTAACATCTTCTCTTCTCGAAAAGCGAAAATAGTAAACAATAACTTAAAGCGTATTGGTATTAATATATTTAGTTGTAGTAAAATCATTTCACCAAACACACATATATGCGCTATTTGTATTGAGAGAATGAATTTTGATGCGGTAGCAGATCAGCAGATGACTGACAGAAGGTATTTTGCTCTCGAAGTAGCAGAAAGCGATGATGCCGACAGCTCATTAAATTCTTCATCCATGGGAAGCCCCGCAGTGGATGTAGGAAGAAAAGTTTACAAAATCACTTCGCACAAGGGTTCAGCAGAAGATGAGAGTCAATCCTTTTTTACTTCTTCAGATTCTCCAACATCCAAAACAAGGCCTGTAGGTAAAACCATCGAAAACGATGATTACTATGGTAAAAGATCTTCTACAGGTTCATCGCTCAAACAACTCTTCAATAAAATTAATATTAATGATACCGCTCACTCTTCAAACAAAGAAAATGTATCTCAGTCGGCGCTATCGGAAAACAAGCTGCTCTCTCCATCTAAAAGGTTGTCGAAGCAAGGTCTTACAAAGGTGACTAACTCCAAGTTTCGTACACCCTTGAGACCTATTTCAAACCAATCGACTTTATCAAGGGATGAGCCTGTTAAAGATTTTAGATCACTTAAGTTTCGGAGCGGTAGTGATTTCAAATGCTGGGGTGACGAGAAGACAAGTTCTCATGTTCATTCATCCAGTGTGAACTCAGTTAATTCCTTTACTTCTACCACCTCTTCTTCAAAGTGGAAGTTCTGGAAAAATGATAACCTATTGTCGAGGTCGCTATCTTCCAGATCTGTGAATGACCAAGATCCGAACTTTGTTCAGCCAAAATCAACCAATTCGTTACAAAAGAAGTCTTCAATTTCAAGTTTTCACAATTCTATTTTTGGTGGTGGCAAACACACAGAGAAGAAGAGGAATTCTGGATTTATTATGCCCGATCATCAGAGCACGAAGGAGCTAAACCACAAACATTCATCATCGAACCTTTCCTTTAGAAGTTTGAAGCATAAAACATCACATTCTTCACTAAATAAGCTCAAAGTAAGGCGTAAAGGAAATACACAAGAACTGAATCATCCGATCAAAAAAACTTGTCAAATATCATTGCCTGTTCCAGATCAAGTCTCAAAGGACAAGATTCAACTGAAATTGAAAAATTCAACATCATTGGCATCCTTATCTTCAGAAGTCACTCCCATAAACACTTTGGACTACAATGATTCAATTTTGCAACAAATATTACAACTTTGTGATGTTAAGTATATATTACATGATCTACGTGAAGCTCAGTCATTAGGCTTGTTTACGTTGAATACTAGATCGGTTCAGCTGTCTCATAACTTTTGGCAAACTTATCATAGCGATATGCAAACTTCACTCATTTGCAAGAAAGTATGTCTAGGGGCTCTAAGTGATTTGACTACTTCAAACTTGATATCCTTACATGAGTTGAAATCATTACGGTTAATACAAGGAACTGGCGGTGTCGCCAATTTACTGCAAGCTTATGTTGTGCCCTCAAATCAATGTGAAAATGACCAAAACTTGATACTGTACTTATTTTTCAAATACCAGGGAACTCCTCTATCAAGGTGCTCTAACATTGATTACTCTCAAGCATTGTCTATTTTCTGGCAGTGTAGCAGTATTTTATATGTTGCTGAATCCAAATTTCAGCTCGAACACAGGAATCTAACTTTGGACCATATTTTGATAGACTCTAAAGGGAATGTTACTTTAATTGATATGAAGTGCTGTCGTTTCTTGAATATAGATAACAATAAAGCTTCCTATACAAGATTAGACCATCATTATTTCTTTGAAGGCCGGGGGACTCTTCAATTCGAGATATATGAACTGATGAGAAGAATGCTGCCTCAGCCAATATCCTGGGCTACATTTGAACCAAGAACAAACCTATTATGGTTATATCACCTAAGTAGCAGCCTGCTAAAAATGGCCAAAAAAGCCGTAGTCAGCGGCGCTTTGAACCGGGAAGAAAATATCTTAATCGAGTTGACGCACTTACTCGATCCTGCTCGAAAACATTCCAAAACAATTTTCAAAAAGGAACTTGTTATAAGAACTTGCGGTGATTTGTTATCTTTGAAGGGAGAAATAATGCAGTAAGGACATCGTAGTAATAAGGTACAAGCTTTTGTATCCTTCTTAATGATTTGTAAGCAAAAAAAAATTACGTACATCAATTTGTAATGGAAAGGAAATAAATAGTATAATATGAACACTCTTTCTGAGAACAGTTATCTTTAGCTTGCCCTACAAACTGAAAGCACATTTTTAAAATGTTTTACAGATGAAAATGAACCCTTGTACTGTTATCCTCTGTAAGTCGTTATTTTTCTTTTGCCTTTTTCAGGTTGACTGCTACTGTAATCGTAAGAATATTCAAAATCAATCATCTCGCATCGCAACAAAAATAAAACGAAGTTACTGGTTTAGGTGGCAGAAACATATAATATTGGCGAACATTCATAAAATAATTAAGGCTTACCAACGAAGCATAATAAAATTGCCAGTAACCAAAGGTCTCTGATAACATGAAAGTGGTAAAGTTTCCATGGTTGGCTCACCGTGAAGAATCGCGAAAATATGAAATATACACAGTCGATGTTAGCCACGATGGGAAAAGGTTGGCCACGGGCGGCCTAGATGGCAAGATTAGGATATGGTCCATAGATTCCATTTTGCGTTGCATGGAACTAGAATCTCTAACTCCTGAGATACCTCTTCCGCAAGACTTGCAGATGCCGTTATGTAGCATGAGTAGGCATACCGGCTCGATAACATGTGTCAAATTCTCACCGGATGGAAAGTACCTTGCAAGTGGATCCGATGATCGAATTTTACTGATATGGGCTCTTGACGAGGAGCAAAGCTCACAACCCGCCTTCGGTTCTGAGCATGAGAGAGAGCATTGGACAGTTCGTAAAAGATTGGTTGCACACGATAACGACATACAAGACATTTGCTGGGCGCCAGACTCCAGCATACTAGTGACAGTTGGTTTAGATAGATCTGTCATAGTCTGGAACGGTTCTACATTTGAAAAACTGAAGAGATTTGACGTACATCAATCACTTGTTAAGGGCGTTGTTTTTGATCCCGCTAATAAGTATTTTGCGACTACATCTGATGATAGAACCATGAAGATATTTAGATATCACAAGACGGGGGATATTTCTTTTACAATAGAGCATATAATCACCGAGCCATTCAAAGAATCACCCTTGACTACTTATTTTAGAAGGCCATCGTGGTCTCCCGATGGGCAGCATATTGCAGTTCCGAACGCCACTAATGGGCCCGTAAGTTCTGTGGCAATTGTAAATAGAGGAACTTGGGATACAAATGTTAGTTTAATTGGTCATGATGCACCTACAGAAGTCGCAAGGTTTAATCCTAGATTGTTTGAGAGAAATGCGGGTGTCAAGCAAAAAAAAGACGATGACCCAGAAAATGCTCTAGTAGGGCAAAACGATGATAAAGTTCACCATTTTGATAAAAACATCGACTCTGTTGTGGCAACAGCTGGGCAAGATAAATCCTTAGCGGTCTGGAGTACAAGTAGACCAAGGCCAATATTAGTTGCTTTCGATATCGCAAATAAATCAATTACTGATATGTCTTGGAATCCAGACGGCTCTTTATTATTTGTTGCGTCATTAGACTCTTCAATCACCTTGTTTAAATTCGAAAATAATGAACTAGGCAAGCCAATTCCTTTGGAAAAAAATATGGAGCAGTTATATAGGTACGGTGTTGACAAGGACTCATTAGATTTCCCTGAAAGTATCAACCAACTGTTACTCGAAGATCAGACAAAATCATTTAAGCATACAAAAATTTCAACATCGAAACCAGGTGAAAACCACCCAACACTTGCAACAAATTCAGCTTCAAATCAAAAAGATAACAATGATGCTTCTGTCTCTAGAAGTGAACATATAAATATCTTGATTCCAAAGAGGAAAAAGGATGCTATACTGAATAAAGCCGTAACTCTTAAAAGCGGTAAAAAGCGTGTGGCACCGACATTGATATCGACTTCATCATCTTCTCCCTTTTCTAATGGAATCAAAAAGCCTACATTGGATAGTAAAAGGATTGAAAATAATGTAAAATCATCCACCAAGACCATTAGTAAAAATACATTGCTAAATGTGCCAGAAGGCGTTGAAAAGAAAATTAGTATCTCATCGTTCCCATTGCCAAGATTGGGCATACATTCTTTGATTATGGGTACAAAAGAAAGGAGTGCATGGAAAATCTCAAATTCAGAGCTGGAGAATGATGATGCAGATAATGCGGGTGGTAAGGGTTCAGATGGTACGAGCAACAGTATTGACGACATTGCAGTTCTCTCAGAGGAAGAAAATGACTTTCATAGGATGACTTTGAACGCCAAGCTAACCCAGGAGAAGATCTGGAGCGAAGAGCCGACAACACGATGCCTTCTGCAGTCTGATGTCATACCAGACACAGATGTTGTCGTTCTTGAGGGGGGTAGTTTAGACGATATAGCCGTTTTAGAAATAAGAAACGGTGTTGAGAGATCAATACAATTTGATTCTGAAGCACTTTTAGATAATCCTACCAGAATCTTAGGCTATCAAGGAGGTAAAAGAACCATCGAGACCTTTATTCCAGAAGTTATCATTTGTGCAATAGGATCAAAAGATTGTAAGTGCTGGTGCCTAGCTTCAGCTAATGGCTCTATTTACATACTTTCATACAATGGACAGCAGAGAATCCCAAAAATTTGCCTAGGACATAAAGTTATTAAAATGGTAACATCAAGCAAATACCTCCTTGTTCTAACTGAAAGAGGTTTATTTTTTGCATGGGACTTGCTGGATTTAAAATTAGTACTGCGAAATGTACCTATATTACCAATTTTGAACGGTCAGCCAATTCATGGAAACAAGGTAAGAATCAACAAGGTTATTAAATGCTTTCGTTTGGATGGTTCTAGTTGTGATTTGCTTTTAGAGGTTGGCGATCCTAAAAATGTGTATAAATGGACTAAGGATCTGGGTTGTTGGTCGTTATATAAATAATAAGCTTATACCCCTTCCTTTGGACAAGTTTTTTCCCTCATAATTACGTCTATATTTTATAAATATCATTGTAGTATTCGCATTGTTTAAGTGGTTACCATTTGAAACGACTCATACAGACAAGCGGTTACAGATGAAGCTTTCTGAAGGCACAGATCAGAAGTATTTTAATGTCAATTGTCTATTAGTGGAACCAAAGTGACTACACACCTCCTCTTGTCTGGAAGAAATAAATTCTTAGGGTCGACTCCACCATTTCAACTTTAGTATAATATGACAATAAAACATTATTGGGACTGAGAACGATTATATTAAAATTATTAAAATACATACATAACTACTTATAAAAAAAAAAAAGAGAAATTTGTCATTTTCACGAGTATAAGCACAGATTGTACGAAACTATTTCATATAGCTTGTTTTAGTTATTATCCTATAAAATCTTAAAATACATTAATCTAGAATCCAAACGGATTTGATGCAGTAGCATTGAATATGTTGGCTTGCCTTGATTGTTGAGGTCCATTACCAAACCCAAATCCAGTAGGTTGGTTCTGTAATGCTTGTTGTTGTGGTTGTTGCATAGCACCCCCAGTGTTAAAAGTGTTCATCATCTGTGGTTGTTGCATAATTCCACCGGTGTTGAATGTGTTCATCATCTGTGGTTGTTGCATAGCACCACCAGTATTGAAAGTAGTCATCATTTGGGGCTGTTGCATAACACCACCAGTATTGAAGGTATTCATCGTTTGTGGTTGCTGTTGTTGAAGAACGCCCCCTGTACTTAAAGTATTCATGGCTCCACCAGTGAACTGGTTCTGGTTTAATGGCGCAATACCTCCGGTTTTTTGTAAAGTCAAACCGAATTGGGATTGCGGCCGGAATCCGCCAGTGTTTTGAGCTTGAGAGCTGAACGAAGTCTGGGGAATCATGGCGCCTCCAGTATTAAATGTATTCAAAGCACCACCAGTTCTCTGCAAAGGCATCATTGCTCCCCCTGTAACTTGTGGTAAAGCATTGAAGGACGTTTGAGGCATCATTGCTCCTCCAGTAATTTGTGGTACAGCATTGAAGGATGTTTGAGGCATCATGGCACTCCCTGTATTTTGAGGTTGGGTCATTATTGCACCACCTGTTAATTGCTGTGAAACGCCAAATGATGTTTGTGGAATCATAGTGCCGCCTGTTCTTTGTACAGTTGGCATTGAGACACCAGTATTAGCTGAAATTAATCCATTAGCAGTTTTTTGGACAGGTAATATTGAACCTGTTGGAAGTTGTTGTTGCCCCTGGACATTGAATGAAGTTTGCGGGAATTGCGCACCTCCTGTGGTGGCAATTGGTATTAGGCCACCTCCAGTTTTTTGCAGAGGTAAGACGGTAGCTGCTGCGCCGAACGTAGTTTGTGGCATCATTGCGCCGCCAGTGTTAGAGATAGGAATTAACCCATTTCCTGTCTTTTGAACAGGTAGGATACCACCAGTAACTTGCGATTGCATACCAAAAGTTGTTTGTGGTACAACGAAGCCGCCGGTTCTTTGCATAGGCAGCATAGCGCCCCCAGTAATCATTGGCATCATCACAAAGCCAGTAGATAAGGGTAAGATATTGTTGCCACCGGTTTTGAATGGATCCAATGGAGCGGGAGCAGATGAAACCGGAGCAGCAGGAACAGTGGTGCCGCCAGTTTTCACGGGTTCCAAATCTTTTAGGTTTGGTTCAGGTGTCGAGGCAGCTGCCTTTTTAGGTTCTAAAGGTTGCAAGTCTAATAAATCCTGCATGGAACCAGTAAATTCTGATTTCTTAGAGAGTAAATTAGATTCAGACTTAGAAGCCGGTTTAACAGTCCAAGCATCATCTGTCTCAGCTGATGTGGAAGGAGCTGTTTGAGCAGGACTTGTTGTTTGTGGCAACAATTGCTGAGGCAGTGAGGTTTCCGGACTTGTAGCAACGTTCAATGAACCATCAGGTTGTGAAAACATATTTCCAGTGGCATTTGTACGAATTGGTGCAATATTTTCTCTTCCAAATTTCTTGTCAAGATGTTTCATTACTCTAACAATATCACCTTCGCGCAGACCCAAGGTTCTTAACATTGAGTTATTGATGTCAGGCATCATGTCTTCAGTAAGCTGTTCTCTATCAAAATTTATTGTATATCTTTGACAATTGCTTACATCAACGCCGCAATTCAAGAAAAATTCGAACCAATCATATTTGTTACTGGAGTTGTTGTTATTGCTGCTTTCGACTGGTGGTACGGACGTCGTATTTGGAACGGAGGTAGTAGAGGTTGGTCTTGGTGGTTTTATTGGAGGCAATTCCTTTTCTTGCAACCTTGATCTTTCTTCATCTAGGAGTTCTCTGGCTTTTTTCAATTCGTATAATTCACGCTCTTTCAATCTCCTATCGCGTTCTTTTTCCTCCTGCTCCTTCAATCTCCTTCTTCTTTCTCTTTCAGAGTCTCTTGAATCAGTGCCACGGGAACTAGACCCATCATTCGCCTTAAATTTCTCTAAGGAAAACCCAGTAATTTTTTCCACATACGCTAAATCTTCATTGGATAGTTTATCAGCGGCGACAGCAATCTTGACACCATTAGCCTTGTGCAAATGGATTTTTCCCTTAGCACATCCAATGAATTCTGCATCCACTTTGAAAGTACCACTTCTATCAACCCATAGACGCGATTTTTTTGGATTAGGGAAATCTTTGGTCGCCGAAGAGTTTTTTTTGTGAGAGGACAATGAACTTTTTCTTGACCTTTTACCGGCAGCACTACCTACAACATCGTTTTGTAGTTCATCATCTTTCCAACTGGCATTGGCATTGGATTTAGATCTTGATCTAGATCTCGACCTAGATGGAGATTTGGTGAAGTTTTTCTTGATAGACTTGATGATACCGCTTGCTGTAGATTCAGTATGTTTTTTGTCACGAACAGGCTCAATAAACTGTGCAGGAACGAGACCGCTTTTCCCTGAATCAACCAATTGGCACATCCACCAGTCCTTAGATTTTTTATCATCTAAAATGTAGACTTTATCGCCTGATTTTATGGTTAATTCGTCCTGTGATTCAGCCATGAAGTCATATTGAACAATACCTCTCTTTTTGGATTTGGAAGCCATTTCGACTTCTCTCAACCCAGGATCACGGGAAGCACCTTTATATTCACCAATAATGTTCATGATCTCTTCACATGTGGTGGTATTACCAGTGTGTAATTCAAGGCTTCTATATGGATCAACAAATTCCAAGAACATGTGTTTCTTTTCGTTATCATAAGAGACCAGTTTATCAATTGACCACTCATGAGGAGTCCCCTTTTGGGGTATGAAGTTTATCTTGTTGTTACCGATTGATAGCTTGGCCTTCTTCTTTTTCCTTCCCTCGATTTCGGTAACGTTCCAAGAGTGATACTCTGTATTGTATTCGTGATTTCCAACGTTGTTGCTGTTGCTGTTGTAATAGTAATCATCCTCTTCATCGTCATTATCGTTATCGCTGTATGATAGTCTTGTACGAGATCGAACAGCCGCAGCGGTGGCATCAGTAGTTTCGGTAGTAGCCGTTGGTCTTGCAGGCATGGCAGGAGGAGGGCCCTCTTCATCCTCATCTGGAGCTTGGTCTTCTTTACTTTGCATCATACGAGCTCTATCATTGTGTTGAGGAGGTGGTAAAAAGTTGGTGGGTAGTACGGCAGCAGAAGCAGGAGCGGCTGCAGGAGTAGCTGCAGGAGCTTCAGCGGCAGCGGCAGCCTGTTCCTGCTTAGAAGTGGACCCATTCTCTGGTTCGACGTAATTGCCTGGAATGAAGCCGAATTCATTGGAAACGGTAGACTTAACCAACAGCCAATCAGCATCTTTATCATCGAATACATCAAAAACGTCATTTTCATGAAACGTCAATTCTTCATCAGCATTTTGCACCTGTTCATAATCATAAATGGCTCTTACCTTCTTCAAAACAGGAGCTTCTTCAATGTAAGTGGAGGGCACTAGACCCACCGGTTCTTCGCTATCGGAACCAATGACTCTTTTCTTTACTGTCCACCAATCGTCAATGTCTGACTTCTGTAAGAGGTACAACAGATCGTCTTCTTGGATGGCCAGTTCTTCTGGTGTCTGCGGCTCATAGGCATAGACGGCCCTATAGATGCCCAGAAACACAGTCATACTCTAGCTCTTTTGTATATAACACACTCTGTCGCCTTGGCTATGTTACACTATCCCTTCTTTTAGGATTGCAATAGATATACATAGTATATATGCGCTAAATATTCGTTCTGTTTTCGTCTGATGTATCTCGATTTCGCATGAGTGGAAGGAAGCCCCTTTTAGGAATCGTATCGTCACTTTCTACGAAGCAACATTCTACCTCTATCAATTACATGGTTTAATCTACGCAGGCATGTTCTCTAAGTTGAGACCGCCTATGGGGACCTATAAATCGTGATTGACACCGTTTGCATATTATCACTTTTCTTTTCCTTTTAGCCTCGCTATTCCTGGGGCTCTCTATGTGTGATTGGAAGGGTAGAGACAATTGTCCTGCGCCGGCAAGAAAAACATCGTGTGTCTCTAGAGCAGCTTTGCATTCTAACGTGCGGTGGAAATGGTGCGAAAAGTCGACACTTGACAGGGCTTCCAACTGCTGGCGTGGCACATAACTGCCCAGCAGTGAATGGCCTACTTCATACTCCACCTGTGCCGCATCGGCGAGCGACACTTTACCGCCTAGGTAACCATGTACAGCTACTCTTTTGGGCTTGGATACCTTCGCTTTACTATTCTCACTGCCCTCTATGCCCTTGTCGGTAGCATCAGATTGTTGCGTAAGCTGTTGAAGCTCAGTCGCACTGAACACTACCTGGGATGATTTTTCCAGCGCTGAAAGCCCTGCGAGTACGTCATAGTACCCCATATTACTTCCACTCATTCTCAGCTATTCCTTGTTAACACCGTGCTCTGCTGCTTTCAGGTAAAGCCATTATTTCCACGACAACTGCATTTCACTTTTCATTTTCTTCCAGAACAACAGGCGCTGCCCTTGTTTCCGCGGAGCTGCCTCCTCTGCCGCTCGGACTTTCCGCGGAATAATAAATGAACTATCACAGTGAGTCTTAGAATGCAAATATGTAGATACTGTTATAGAATCTCATTAATGTAATTATGTATTTCCTGTGTTTGTGTCTTCAGGAGCCTTCCAAAGCAACCATAGGTCTTAGGCGACAACTGCATCAGCAGTTTTATTAATTTTTTCTTATTGCGTGACCGCAATGAAAGTGAAGAAATCAACTAGATCAAAAGTTTCGACAGCATGTGTCAATTGCAGAAAAAGGAAAATCAAATGCACAGGTAAATATCCATGTACCAACTGCATTTCTTACGATTGTACGTGTGTATTCCTAAAAAAACATTTACCGCAGAAGGAGGATAGTTCCCGGTCTTTGCCTACTACAGCTGTTGCTCCACCCTCTTCCCATGCCAATGTAGAGGCTTCAGCAGATGTACAGCATCTGGACACTGCGATTAAGCTAGATAATCAATATTACTTCAAACTGATGAACGACCTGATACAGACTCCAGTCTCTCCGAGTGCGACGCATGCTCCTGATACTTCCAATAATCCTACTAATGATAATAATATTCTCTTTAAAGATGATTCCAAATATCAAAATCAACTGGTTACGTATCAAAATATTCTGACAAATTTGTACGCTCTGCCGCCTTGTGATGACACTCAGCTCTTGATTGATAAAACGAAGTCGCAGTTGAATAACCTGATTAACAGTTGGAATCCCGAAATAAACTACCCCAAGCTTTCCAGTTTCTCTCCTCGCCCACAAAGATCGATAGAAACGTATCTTTTAACCAACAAGTATAGAAATAAAATACACATGACGAGGTTCTCCTTTTGGACAGACCAAATGGTTAAATCACAAAGTCCAGATTCATTTCTAGCCACCACTCCACTAGTAGATGAAGTATTTGGTCTTTTCTCTCCAATACAGGCTTTTTCACTAAGAGGTATAGGATATTTAATTAAAAAAAATATCGAAAACACGGGTTCATCGATGTTAATAGATACAAAGGAAACTATTTATCTAATATTAAGATTGTTTGATTTGTGTTATGAACATTTGATCCAAGGTTGCATCTCTATTTCTAATCCATTAGAGAACTATCTTCAAAAAATAAAGCAAACTCCTACTACGACGGCATCTGCTAGTTTGCCTACTTCCCCAGCACCTTTATCTAACGATTTAGTCATTTCTGTTATTCATCAACTACCTCAGCCATTTATACAATCGATCACCGGGTTTACGACTACTCAATTGATAGAAAATTTACATGATTCATTTTCGATGTTTCGAATAGTTACTCAAATGTATGCTCAACATAGGAAGCGCTTTGCGGAATTTTTAAACCAAGCTTTTTCCTTGCCCCATCAAGAAAAGAGTGTTTTATTCTCATCATTCTGCTCATCAGAATATCTTCTATCTACTCTTTGTTACGCATACTACAATGTTACCCTATATCACATGTTGGACATAAACACTTTAGATTACCTAGAGATTTTAGTGTCATTGCTAGAAATCCAAAATGAAATTGATGAGCGTTTTGGATTTGAAAAAATGCTAGAAGTTGCGGTTACATGCTCCACTAAGATGGGATTGTCTCGTTGGGAGTATTATGTTGGAATAGACGAAAATACTGCCGAACGGAGAAGAAAAATATGGTGGAAAATATACAGTCTGGAAAAGCGTTTTTTAACTGATCTTGGTGATTTATCCTTAATAAATGAACATCAAATGAATTGTCTCTTGCCGAAGGATTTCAGGGACATGGGATTCATTAACCATAAAGAATTTTTAACGAAAATTGGTACGTCCTCTTTATCACCGTCATCGCCCAAGCTAAAAAACTTGTCATTGTCCAGGCTTATTGAATATGGTGAGTTAGCGATAGCCCAAATTGTTGGAGATTTTTTTTCAGAGACTCTTTATAATGAGAAATTCACGTCTTTAGAAGTATCCGTTAAACCCACAATTATCAGACAAAAGTTATTGGAGAAAGTTTTTGAGGACATTGAATCTTTTAGGTTAAAATTGGCCAAAATAAAGCTTCACACCTCAAGAGTTTTTCAAGTAGCTCACTGCAAATATCCAGAATATCCAAAAAACGATCTAATTGAAGCAGCTAAATTTGTAAGTTATCATAAAAATACATGGTTCTCCATCTTGGGTGCTGTTAACAATCTTATTGCTAGGCTATCTGAAGATCCAGAGGTGATAACTGAGCAAAGCATGAAGTATGCGAATGAAATGTTTCAAGAATGGAGGGAAATTAATCAATTCTTAATACAGGTTGATACTGATTTTATTGTTTGGGCATGTTTGGACTTTTATGAACTGATATTTTTCGTGATGGCTTCAAAATTTTATGTGGAAGACCCGCACATCACTTTAGAGGATGTTATCAACACTTTGAAAGTTTTTAAGAGAATAACTAACATTATTTCTTTTTTTAATAATAATTTGGACGAGAAGGATTATGATTGTCAAACTTTCAGGGAGTTTTCGAGAAGTTCGAGTTTGGTTGCCATATCCATAAGAATCATATTTTTAAAATACTGCTATGCCGAACAAATTGATAGAGCCGAATTCATCGAACGTTTGAAAGAAGTTGAACCGGGTCTAAGTGACCTTTTGCGTGAGTTTTTTGATACCCGCTCTTTTATTTACAGGTACATGTTGAAATCCGTTGAAAAATCAGGCTTTCATTTAATAATTAGAAAAATGTTAGAAAGCGACTATAAATTTTTGTATAGAGACAAATTGGCCACTGGTAATATTCCAGATCAAGGAAATTCAAGCCAAATTTCTCAGTTGTATGACAGTACTGCTCCTTCATACAACAATGCTTCTACCTCAGCAGCAAATTCACCGTTGAAGTTATCGTCTTTGTTGAACTCTGGAGAGGAATCGTACACTCAAGACGCATCAGAAAATGTTCCATGTAGTCTGCGGCATCAAGATCGATCGTTACAACAGACAAAAAGACAACATTCTGCGCCTAGCCAAATAAGCGCTAATGAGAATAATATATACAACTTGGGTACTTTAGAGGAGTTTGTTAGCAGTGGTGACCTGACTGATTTATATCATACTCTGTGGAATGACAATACTTCATATCCCTTCTTATGAAAGCACAAAGAAAATAGGGAAGCCGAGCATAACCATAGTAAATGGGACACGTATAACTCAAGAATTTAATTGACCCCCTACTCATACTGAGGAATGTGGCGTCCTCGTCATTATATGTTCGTAAGCTAATTGGGCGAAACTTTAGTCTGTCCTTTCTGTTCGGTCTTCACATAAGATCAACGATTTCTTCATTAATTTTGGGCGCGCTGTTCAAAAAGGTCCTGGAATGCAGCTGTTCAGTAGATATTATATGTAATTATAGCCTCAACAATTTTTCTTGGATCGATTGGATGAGCTATTCACCCATAGAGGCTGGATTTTCCTTAGTTTGAGAATCTGCGACTCCTTCGCGTCTGACATCGGTCACTACGCTTTCTCTATTCTGCTGCCGTTGCGTTACTTTGATAAATTCATTTCTTTTTTTTTTGTAATACAGAAGAATTTCTGGTAAGTTTTTGGTCTGTGCGTGTTCATAAGGGAAAGACATTGCGCATATAGGAAAATGTTAGAAGTTCAACATCGATAAAATGATATTGTGTAGAAACACCGATTCCCTTTTGTAGATTTCTGAGATATATGTGGGTAATTAGATAATTGTTGGGATTCCATTGTTGATAAAGGC
>OBMA010001457.1_pt1 | contig 14473 bp, 6 predicted proteins | sample 1539141 | NCBI WGS metagenome assembly OBMA01 (sample SAMEA3991484, study PRJEB22521) | metagenome | biome: anthropogenic terrestrial biome; feature: sewage plant; material: raw primary sludge | place: Sweden | collected 2012-09-26 | reverse complement strand
GTCCTCTCCCCAGTGGGTAACGGCTTCGCGTGCTTCGCGTTCAATGACCTCCTTTGCTTTCAGTGGGTAGAATATCATTCGCAAAGACTGGTTGTAGTTGAAATAGTTCCAGATCCAGTTGAGTAACACGATCACTTTATTACGTACGCCCAAAATGGAACGGAGGTGTACGACCAACCACATAACCCAGGCAATGAATCCCTGCATTTTGATCTTGCTGAACTCAGCAACGGCCTTATTGCGTCCTATGGTAGCCATCGAACCTAGGTTCTTGTATTTGAATGGTTTTAACTTCTTTCCTTTTTCCAGACGGATGATATTCTTTGCTAACTGTTTACCTTGCTGTATCGCAACTTGTGCCAACTGAGGATGCCCATACGGGTAATCCTTGTCACCACTCATGATACATTGGTCGCCAATGGAGAAAATTCCGTCAAGACCTACAACCTGGTTGAACTCATTAACTTTAATGCGGTTGCCACGGCCGATAAATTCGCGATCAAGATTGCCTATCGTATTTCCGGCAACACCACTCACCCAGATAAATGTACGAGTAGCAATAGCACTTCCGTCCTCTAGGACAACCTTGTGGTCTTTGTAATCAACTACTTTCTTGTTGAGCAGAATATTCACTCCCATGCGGCGTAAGAACTCTTCTGCTTTTGCAGATGACTCTTTCGACATTCCTGATAGCAGACGGTTGCCAGCCTCTATGAGGTACACATTCATTAGTGTTCTGTCTAAGTCTGGATAGTCATGAGGAAGGACTGTTCTTTTCATCTCAGAAAGAACACCAGCAACCTCTACACCTGTAGCACCACCGCCGACAACAACAACATTGAGCAGTTCCTGACGTTCCAGTTCTGTAGCACAAGTAATGGAGCGTTCAAGGTTTGAGAGTATCGCGTTCTGAAGTCCCATCGCTTCTGACACGTTTTTCATCGGGATTGCCTCTTCTTCGATATGCTTGTTACCGAAGAAGTTGGTCGTAGTACCTGCTGCGAATACCAGATAGTCGTAGTCCACCTTTCCGATAGATGTCTGAATAATTTTTTTATCAGGGAACACTGCGCGCACCTCAGCCATACGGAAGTAAAAATCGGGTGTGTTCTGGAAAATCTTACGGAAAGGGAATGAGATGGAACTCGGCTCCATACCTGCCGATGCCACCTGGTAAATCAATGGTGGAAATTGATGATAGTTGTTTTTGTCAATTAAGATAACCTGTATCCCGGTGTGTCTTAACTTGTTAGCCAACTTTAATCCTCCAAAACCACCTCCTACAATTACTACTCTTTTTTTGTCGCCTTTCGAAATGTTTAAACTCATAAATATAATCTTTTCCTCAGTTAGTTGATAAACTTATGCAAAGGTAGTGCTTTTATTTGATAAAATAACTGTTGATATTGATTAATAATAATTAATTTCAAAAAAAACGCTGGCATTCATTAATGTCAGCGTTTTTTGCAATGTGGAGTTGTCAAAATCAGATAATGACCTTCTTCCCATTAATAATATAGATTCCTTTATGAAGACCCTCTGTTGCTTTATCTGGGGATACTTTACTGCGGATTTTTACTCCTTCGATAGTGTATACATCTGTATAGACAGGATCTGCAATGACGCTAGAACGACTGATTCCTGTGGCATTCCAGTCTATAGCGAAAACATAAGTGTTGATACTGCTTGGTGCAAGAGGAAATTTGGGGGTTCTGGTTGGCTCCAATATCTCCAGATTCTGCTTGTCACACGTGAGAGATTCTGTGGTCAAGGTGCGTGTACAGCTTTTTACTACGTAAGGAAGATTAAACGCTACATTCAGTGTGGTGCTAGTACTGTTCGAGTTGATCACCATAATGATTAGGGAGTCTCCCTTAATGTATGCTGAGGTCTCCATCACAGAACTGGCCGAGATGGTAGCTCCCAGTCGGGTAGAGCCTGTAACATTCTTGGTGAAGTGGGACATCACATAACCTCGCTTTGTGATTTTCATATCTTCATTCCCAGAACCGCTTGCTACAGCCTTTCCATCACCAATGAATGCATGATTGGCACGCATATACCAGTAGACATAGGCACTTAGATTCCCTGTCATCGCTTCGTTTACTTCTTTAGCAAACATGATCTGTTCACTCCATATCGGTGAATCAAAAACTTTCTTATCACCCATACTATCGTCGTTGCGTGGATCTACAAAATGTTCTGTTTCCCATGCCTCAACGCCGTGAGCCATTGCCGTTGCTGCAGCTAAAGGTGCTGATTTTACACCACTTCCATAAAAATGGCCACCGATATAGCTGATGTATTTGCAGGTGTTACTGTCATTTAACAGCGAATCGGTGTATGCCGGGTTATACCAGAAACTCTCACCACCCATTAACTTTGCTCCAGTAAGTCTGTCTCCATAATCTCTGACGAGAGCATGCATCTCTGAGGGGGTATACAAACATCCGGAATAACTTACTTTCCAGTCCGGCTCATTCTGTATGGCTACAATATCAACAGCGGCTCCATTGCTTTTCATATATGAACAGAAGAAGTTGAGCCAAGGGAAGAAGTTTCTGTACCTGTCCGTCCTTAACTTTCCTCCAACTCCTGCATCATCCTGACCTGAAGCGGAATTATTTGTTTTATAGGCTGCAGGGGGTGACCAAGGGGTACCGAATATGATTGCTCCACGACGTTTTGCACATTTCACTGCATTGATATAACCATGCCAGTCATAAGGTGTGTCCCAAGGGGTGACAACATCTCCAACAAGATTGGGAGATATTTCTATACGCATGATATTTAGACCGACAGGAGAACTTGCTCCATATAGTTTTGCGATGATTGTGGAATCTTGGATCGGACACATCAGGTCGCCCAAGGCGGCTGCGCCGAAACCTGTGATATGCTGATACTGCTTGGAAGTGACGTTCACGCTGATGTCATAAGCATTGGCACTGATTGCTGTAGATAGGCATAAAGCTGTTGAAATGAATGTTTGTAATAGTTTCATCTTTTATTAGGTTAATTGATAAGTGTATGCAAAGATAACTCTTTTATTTCAAATAATAATTGTTGATATTGATTAATCTCAAAAAACGCCGGCATCTGGATGCCAGCATTTTTTGAGATTTAAGTCGTATTAATTAAATGATATAAATTTCTTTATAAAATCGCTTTGTTGCTTTTTATGGCTGTATTTTACTGAGAATTTTTATATCTTCAATGTTGTTCTTAATTGAGGGGTAAGTACCATTTCTGTTCGTTTAATAACAGGTCATATAAAGTCCCGTCTTTGACTCCGTTGCGTTCTGAGATAGGTTTCGCCAGATATGTTGGGTCGTTACGACGCTTGGAGATTCTCATCAGATCAAAGAACCTGTATCCTTCAAATTGTGTCTCAAGAGCCATCTCTTTTGCAATCATGTCTTCAACGAGAGGAATCTGGTAGTTGACAGTGTCCTGGTAGGTCGCCAAAGAATCTGATGGCTCTGGCAGATTGTAGAACAAGTTAGCACGACTGTCACCAGAACCGTGGGAGTGTATTCCCTGAGTGTTATTTTCTGTGAAGACATATTGACTGAAAGAGATTAATGACGAGCCGTTTGTCCTCTCAATGCTGTCAACATAGTTGTTCAGGTTATCGGAGGTGAGTCCGTATTTCAGGATGGCAAATGCTATCTGAGGATAGCCTGCACGGTTAAGTGCTTCAGCATAACGTAGATATATTACACTTGTACGGTATGTCATAATTCCTTCATTGTTGATCTTACCAATAGTTTGATAATCTGAGGAGTACTTTGAGGTGGCCGACTGATTGATTTTCGATGTATTCCAATTTGAGTAGAGACGGAGATCACCTACGAGAACTTCGTTTTTTTCATTCACGGTGGGAGCATAAAGCGTATCTCGTGTCGCATTCGTGGAATAAACTAAACAGTTGACTTGTGACTTTGATAGATTCTTGAGTGCACTCGACGGCTCTACTTGATAGTAATAGTAATTGTCCGAAGTAGAATTAAAGATATCTTTCAATGTACTTTTGATGCCATAGAATTCGCTTGTTTCCATAGGAATGTAGCTCCGACATTCCTGGCTGTTGCTAACACTGAAGAGACTTACGTAGTCGTCTGTCGGATTTTTGAAATCTTTGGATCCCCATTGTATGCTCGCAGTACCTGTCGTAATTTCCTTGCCTGTAAGCGTGAGGTAATCATGATAGAACTGTGCAGCTTCCTGATAACGCCCTGCCCATAGACAGAGATCACCGAGAAGGGCACGCATAGGTATAAAGAACTTCTGTGAGTTATTACCTCCGATAGCTCCGTAGGATGGCAGGTTTACATTGATGTATGGTTTCAAGTCGTCAATAAAGTAATTACAGATATCTGTAATGCTTGATTTTGTCTTGTTCTGCTCCTCTGCAGCCTTTGTCTCAGTTAGAACAGGCTCCGTGACTAATGGGACGTTACCATATATCTGAACTAGCTGCAGGTATGTCCATGCACGAAAGGCTTTGACCGCTGCATATTCGGATTGGAATATCTTCACATTTCTCTTAGTGAGTGCCGTGTCGACTGTGGCAAGATAGTAATTACAGTTATTGATAACTGCATAGTAATCACTTACTTTATTGTATTTGTTGTTTGTCGTCACGTTAAAGTTTGCCAAAGCCTTAAGATCGGTATTTGCATTGGCTGTGGTGGTGGTAAGGTCACCACGCATCTCACCGATGAGTACAGTACGGTCGGCTATCTTCTGCATCTTATAGAGAATTCCCATGACTGAATAAACAGAGTCTACAGGACTATTGAGCGTGTTGTCTTTCTGAAACATCACCAATTCGGAGTCTGTCTCCATCATATCACTGCATGATGAAAGAGATATACCAAATGTAGCTGCTAGAGCTAAACTTATTATTGTTTTTTTCATATTCATATCGTTATAAGTTAATCTTTATACCTAATGAGAATGAACGTCCGTTACCCAGTAACCCACGATCAATACCCTGACTGAGTACGCTGTTGCCTAATGAACAGTTCGGGTCTGTGCCTAAGTATTTTGTGATAGTAAATAGATTCTCTGCGCTTCCCCAGAAGGTTATACCTTGTAAGTATGTAGAACGTACCGGCAATACGTAACTTAATGTCAATGAGCGTAGACGTATATAAGAACCATCTTCTATCCAACGATCGCTGAAACGGCTGTTGCCCATCTGATCCTGATAATCGATACGTGGGATGTCGGTCATCTGACCTTCGCATGTCCAGCGGTTGTTCATTGTTGTTGTCTGATTATAGAAGTAGCTTCCTCCTTCAAGGACCATTCTCTCATAGTTGAATACATCATTTCCTAGAGAATAGTTGAAAACGGCATTTAATGTCCAGTTCTTAAATGAGAGGTTGGATGATATGTTACCGAAGATATCCGGGTTTGGATTGCCGATTACAGTGCGGTCGTTTTCATCGATACAGTTGTTTGGATCCAAGTCAACGAATTTCATATCACCGGCTTTGAAATATTCTTTCTTTCCGCTTTCGGTGAGTTGATAAATGGCAGCTGACTTTGCCTCTGCTGTTGTACTAAATACTCCATTGGTCTTATATCCATAGAAAAGACCCACGGGAGAACCTACCTGTGAGAGGATTGTTGCACCATAGATAGACGTCGTAAAGGACTTGTTGTCATCCGGCAGGGCTGTAATCTTATTCACATAATGTCCTGCTGAAGCACCAATCTGCCATTTCCAGTTCTTTAGGTTGAGTACTTTCAACATGGCAGAGACATCAAATCCCTCATTCTCAAGTTTACCATTGTTACTCCAGTTTTCTGCCAGACCGCTTGTGTAGGCTAGCTGCTTGAGTGTAAGCAGATTGCTTGTCCAACTCTTGAAATAGTTTAATTGCAGGTTTACACGGTTGTTGAGGATATTGGTTTCTATGCCTGCCGTGAATCGTTTTGTTGTTTCCCATTTCAGTGAATTGTTACCGATATTTGCAATAGACAGTCCGTCAACAGAGTTCCCAATCATCGTATTTGCTTTGAAATATGTTCTTGAGGCTGTGTAATCAATATCGTCATTTCCGCTGACATCAAATCCAACATTCAACTTCATGTAATTGATACCTTTGATTTTAGTCATCCAAGGTTCGTTTGATAGTACCCATGCACCCTGAATGCTAGGGAATAGTCCCCATACCACACCGAGCATATCGAGTCCGTCTGCATCATTTCCGAAACGTGAGGATGTCTCTGCAGACAATCCGGCTGTGCAGTAATATTTCTCCGCATAGTTATAGTCGGCATTAGCGTACCATGTTATGTCTCGACATTTGTCATCAGCGCCGCTTGTCGATTTGTAGGCAAGACTGTTATTCATATTAGGTGTCTTGTCATTACCTGTGTTATATCCTTTCTGAATATTAAGCTTGTAGTTGTCGCTAAGATATCTTACACCACCAAACAGGCTTAGTTTATGTGCTCCATAACGATTTCCCCATTCCACACGAGTATCACTTGATATAGAACTCTGACGACCTGCCAGTGATTCTGCTATGTTATATACATAAGTGGTGCTGCTCAGACCTTCTACCTTGAATGCGGGAACTCCGCTGATAGGGAGGTAATAATTCTCATTTGTGTTGATCAATGAAAAACTGAAATGTTCATAGAGCGTGAGATGTCTATTAAAGTTATATTTTGGCGTAATAGCTATATTGATAATACGATTACCGAATGTGTTACGGTTTTTACCTTCACCATAAGCCAGAATACTTGAAGGATTGGCGAGTGAATTATCTGAACCAAATACTTCTGATAGATAATTGTCCGCATTCTCTAGATAGCTGCTCTGGGTGCCTTTTACATCGAATGCATAAGGATTAAGAAACGGACTCTTTATAAGACCCAGTAGTCCTGGTGATGTTACTGTAGTGTTTGTAATGTCATCAGAAACACCATCATCTCTCAAGTCGCGGTTGATATCACTGTAAGATGCATCAAATCGGCATGTAAGATTGCGGAGAAGTTCAATATCGGTATTCAGACGCATATTAAATCTTGAGAAGTCATTATCCTTAAGTGTGCTGTTTGCATAGGAGTAACCTACAGAGAGATTGTAATTTGCCACATCATCACCTCCTTGTACATTGATTCCATAATTTTGTGAGAAAGTGTTGTGGTAAACTTCTTTCGTCCAGTCTGTATTATTATGATACTGTTTGTAATAATAATAGGTAGGGTCGTTGTTAAGGAACTTCAATCCAGAGATATTATTAACCGGTGTTGACGCAAGCAACTCGGTTGAGTAGAGACGATAATCTTCTGCATTCATCATTTCCGGTAACTTCGGAATTAAGTCGTAGCGTCCGTTGATGGTCACATCAATTTTTGTTGCCATTGACTTGTTTCGTTTTGTCTGAATGAGAAGGACACCGTTGGCACCCTTTGCTCCATAGATAGCAGTACCATTTTTTAGAACCGTCACTTTCTCAATATCATTAACATTAATATTAGCCAACAGATTATTGTAATAACCGTCGTGAATCACAGAACGACTGTACTGCATGTCGGTGATGACACCGTCTATCACAATGAGTGGTTGGGCATTGGCCTGTAATGAGTTGATACCGTTAATAAGCATCATATTACCTAACCCAACATTAGCACCACGTGAGATGGAACGTACGTCAGCCCCAAGACGTTCTGATATAAATGGGTCTATAGACTCTACAGAACTGTTGTCAAACTGGCTTGTTTCCTTTTGTTTTGACGCAGAGGTGGTGCGGTTATATTGAGAAGAAAAACTGATGGTATACATGCGAGCATCTACTGCATCATGACTTTTCCCTACAGCACACTGCTGAATGTTATAGCCATCAACTCTCATCATAACAGAGCTGGTGCGATGAGGAACTTTTACTTCGTACTTACCTGTTTCATCGGTCATAGCTGAGAACTTATTGTTTCCGTAGGCTTCGACAATGACTCCGGGAATAGGATCACCGGTTGCAGCGTCGCGAACTGAGCCTTTGACAATGAACGTTGTTGTATCTCTCTGAGCTGCTATCGTCAGTGAAGCCGCTAGCATCATCAATATAATAGTTGTCTTTTTCATTTTTGTTCAGAAATAGGTTTCAGGTATATGCAGTCTAAAAATGTTTCACGCAGATATGTGGATGACTCTCGTGCCAATATAGAACATGTCAGAGTTAGCGTGACTGTCGTTTTGTCTTGCTTGTAATTGCAGGTAGGGAACTTGAATGCTTTTGCAAGCACGATAGTATCTACTTTGTTAACGTTATTAGTGAAAGTTACATTCCCGCAATTATATGTCTGTTGTTTACCTTTAACATCATAATACTTAAGCGTCGCTTTGAATTTGTTAGGACGTGTATCTGGTTTTACGGTGTTATATACTTTGTTTGGCAGAATAACGGCACAAATATCATAAGTGCCAGCCAAGGTATTATCAATGTTATAAGTCACAGTCCAGTTTGATGTAGCAGGTGATGCTACAATGTCAATATACGAATGGTTGGATATACTGTCTGCTGATAGATAACGTACGTTGTAGTTACAAGAGGAGTAGTTTGTAATATTTGCTTCTCTTTCTGCTTCCATCGTTATCTCCTTAAAAAATGTATCTTTGTATTTGAATGGCCATTTGTCTGTCAGATACAGGGTACCGTTACTGCATGCAATTCTATTTGTTGCCTGATTTAGAATACCCCCGTCAGCGAATGGTTTATAAAAAACATGATCTTTCCATTTCCTTACGTTATAAGCTGTGGATACGAGCGAGTCTTTTGGGGATGTTTGAATATTCATATTGAAGAATCCATCATCCATAAGCGCTCTATAAGTCCAATATCGTTGTAGTGAATCGGCTTTATTGACATAGGCATAATTGAAATAGCTGGCAACACTGTCATATGCTTCTGTGAATCCTGCTGCTGATGGCGCTACCATCAAATAGGAACTGTCTTCAGAGTTGATATATCCAAAACCGTCTAACATCGTATTCTTCTCTATTAAAACAGAGTCTATATATACGGGAATTCCTTCAACAAGTCCGGAGGAAAGGGAATTCTCTTCATCAAGCGAATCCTTTTCAAATCCTCTCAGAAAATCTCCCATCGATTTAAATTGATTCATGTTCACCAGAGCCTCATAGATATTATACTGATATGGAAGTTCTTTGTTGATGACATGCAGAATACCATTCTTAGCTCGATTGTTAGCTGATGTTATGGCTATATCACCTATTTTCCCAGAGCTAAAAGTGAGGTGTTTCGTATTCATAAATGTTATGTCATCACTGTCTTGGACAAGTGAAAACGTTGAACGGGCTATATGATTCTTTATAAACATTTTCTCTACACAAGAGTCGCCTACTGCTGTCTGGCATAAGGCAAGGAGTGAGTCTTTGTTGAACGTGCCGTTTTGAGGAGCCCACACGGTGAATGCTTGTCCTGAATTCAACAAGTCAGCGTAGCTCACGCTACTCTTTTTGTGTTGGCGGTACACATAAGTGTTACTAAGTATCGAACTGAAATCACTCAGATTGCTGTTAGCCGAAATCTTTTGCCATAAAGTCTGCTCAGAACCAGAGGTGACCGCCTCGTAATGATCATCCCACGAGTCACTGCAAGATGTGCAGGCTATCAGCAAAGCTGCTAATGATAATATTTTATTTATCGATTTCATAATCTATTCATTTTAATTATTAATGTCTGTCTTCTCCTTCTGGGCTTGCATATACACTCTTAGGACATAACTCAATATAGTCGAATGACAAATAACAGTTGGAGTTGTCAAGAACCTGTCTGAATCTCAGGTAGTTTGTCTTCTCTGGCGTTAGATACTGTGTTGTAAGGATACGACGCAAATTCTCTGTATTTCCACGGAACACATTTCCTCCTGATGAACGGTATGAATCCATTGCTTTCATATAACCGCGGTTGTGCATGGCTTTATCAACAGCATTGTTAGCATCCTCGTCATCGCCATCAGCTACCCATCCAATTTTAGGATCAGGACCGTATGTTCGGAGGTCGATAGGAATTCCGCAAGGTTGATTGTTAAGATAGACCTGAACGACACCGCGTTCTGTACCTACCGTGTAACCGAGGCGTATTTCGTATGTGCCAGCTGGAACAGGAGGTAATTTAATCGTAAGATCATAGATACCTGTCACACAAATGGCATCACCCTCATAACTATGCCAGAACAATTCCTGATCATGAACGCCGATAAATGTCTCTTTTGAGAATTTCCAATCTTGGATGCATCCGTTTTTGAATCCGACAAGATAGTCTGTACCAAAGTTTCCGCGAGCACTCTGATTCATAAAGTCCGGACTTAATGTGGTTGCGTCCACTCTTATTCTAGTGTTTAATACCACGTCGCGTGTCGTCGTATTATAGGTAAGAATATTATCAATATAGTGATAAACACCATTAAGGGCACTTTGATCAACACCTGTCACTTCCGACGGAGCGAATACCCTTACACCTTTGACTGAGAATTTCTTCTGTAGACCCTTACGATTGATAAAAAGACCATCACCGTTGATACAGAATCTGACAATTGTTCCTGGGCACATTGTTTCAAAGAAATCCTCTGGGTCAGCAACGTCTGTGACGCAACAGTTGGATCTGATCTGACTGGCTGTAAGCCACTCGTTATAGTTACCCATGCGGTTGATTAGATGGTAAGCGATAAATCTGTTGAGAGGATTCTTACGGTTGGTGAAATCTTCATCATACTTACCTGCATCCTCAGGATATACAGCATCGTAAACCTTCTTGGCATAAGCTTTCAATTCATTCATATTATGAATGTCATTCATATTAAAAATAGAGTCTGGCTCAACAAATGCCGTATATTTGAAATACCTCTTCTCTCTAAAATGTGCGTACTGCCAGTATCCACCGTAGTAGGTGTAGATTCCTTTTGTAATGGAATCTCCGGTACAGCTGTATGAATTGTCAATATATTTAGTGAGAGAGTCATTCATGTGAGTAATTAAAAGAGCCTGACTGAAGATCGTTGCCTTCTTGTCGGCTTCGATAAGATCAGGTAAAAACAGATTACTAGACTCCAATACTTTGTTTACAGTATGTACAACTCCGTTGGTAACAGAGTCGTCATAATTTATCATCTTTGCCTTTTTATTAATATAATAGGTAAGTGCATTGTTGTTTTCTTTATCGGAATCACTTGAAAGAACAAGATATCTGTCATCCATATTCATTGAAGGCATTGCTCCGTCAGTCAAGTCGGTTGTGAAATATGCACCAGTCTTGATGATGTGAGTTCTTGCCAATGTATCGCAATCGGAAGCTGGAATTTCATCAATACTCTTATAGCCTTTGATACTCATGTATTCGTTCATGGCTGAGTTTGTTGGTGCAAAACAGGTAAATTCACCGTATGTGGATAACAGACTGTAGTAATTGGCACGTTTAAGCACCTCTATAAAATCACTGTAAGTATCATTACGGTTGCTAAGATAGTCGGCAACGGTTTCACCCGTGAATGTGTAGTAGTTTGCGGATGTCGTTTCATCCTCACAGCTTACAGTCAACGATGCGACAAATACAGTCATCATCATCAACAATATATTTTTCATATTAATAATATGTCTCATTGTTACTCTGCTTTTAATGATTTATTTCCTGGTTTTCACCTGTGTTGTAAGCGGGGTTCTGAGTTAGTTTCGGATTGACTTTCAATTCAGACTCGCTGTATGGGAAATAGAGAATATCCGGGGCGCTAAGTTTAATCTTGATAGCATTGGTGTTGTCCTCATATTTATTCAATACATAACTTACTAAACGACTGTTTGTCTTTTCGCGACGTGCCAGTCTGACAAGGTCATACCAGCGTTTGCCTTCAAATAACAGTTCACGCTGACGTTCCAGAAGTATCATATTCTCCATGGCTGTTCGTGAACCTCCATAGTTGCTGAATACCAAAGTATCTGTTCGTGTACTTAGTGTGATATTGTTGGCACGTTTATAGACAGCCTGTACGAGTGAGAATGCTTGCTTGTAGTTATCAACAGCACTGTCTGCACTAGCACTTCTCATCTTCTCCACTAAAGCTTCTGCTTTCATGAGCATAATGTCACTCAAACGGTAGATGATCCAGCTCGCATAAGACGTTGAACGAACGCTTGATGTAACCACTGGTTGGGTCGTTGAAGAGGTGTTCGAGTTATTAAACGATACATTCTGACGAACATATTTGGTTATCGGATATTTACTTGATGCAGACTGCATCGATTCGAGAACACGACAATCTGTATTTTTGAATATAGAATTGCCACCAGAAAATACATCTTTAAATAAGAATGAGGGTGCACTCAGATAACCTGTCGAATTCGAAGAATTTCCATAATATGAGCTTATGAAAGTGTTTGTTACAGATTGGTTGCTTTGGAAGTATAATTCGAAGATACTTTCAAATGAGTTTCCCTGACCGAATATTTCATTGTATGCATGTCCAGATGCTACACTACCGTCAGCTATCTCTTTAATAAGAGGGTAACCGTTATAGAGATTTATATCAAAGGATAGACCCGACTTTGCTTTTTGATCTTCGTATTGCTTTTTCTTGTAATCAATGATTAGATTGCAATATTTGATACAGTTATCATAGTCTTGTTTCCAAAGATACATATCAGCTAGGATAGCATAGATGTTATAGCGTGTAATATGGCTTGTATTATAATAACTCTTCTCAGAATCATCTGTATAATAACGTTTTACCGCATTGTCCTTGACTGATTCCAAATCAGTGATGAGAGAATCGAGAACGTCATCAAATTTTGAAGCAGGCAACTTGAAATTTTCTGTGTCATCGATTGATGGAAGGGTGGTGTAAGGTACATCACGGAATGTTCTTATGAGATAAAAGTAACAAAGATCACGAAGAGCTGAAGCTTCTGCTATGTTGGCCTTCATCTCATTTTCTGTATAGTTTGGATCTTTTTGCTGTACGATAGGTGCGTAATGACATACTGTATTACATCTATTGATGGTCTGATAGAAAGCTGTCCACTGGCAGTAAGAACTGTTAGGTAGTAGATTCTCTTTCAATATTTCCGTTTCTTCATTTGGGGTAGCAGAACCTGCAATGATGTTATCGGAGCGCATCTCACCCCATACTGCCATTCTTTTTATACAGTCTGTACTTTCCAATGACTGATAACAGGCGTTAACAACACTTGTCACGTCGGATTTCTGGGTCCAGTAGTTTTCTAGCACAACGTCGTTAAGTGGTAGAATGTCCAAGAAGTCAGAACATGATGTGAGGGTCAAAGCTCCAAATATTATTATTGATATTTTTTTCATCTTCCTTAGATTATTAATGTTAGAATTGAATAGTGACGCCGACTGTGAATGAGCGTGAACGCGGTGTCTTTGCTCCGTCATAGACGATACCGTAGCTGCCGTATCCGACCTCAGGATCCGCGCCGCTGTATTTTGTCAAACAGAAGATATTGTTTGCACTCATATCTATCCTTAGTTGTGAAAGACCATATTTGCTGAGGATCTTTGGGTCCACGGAGTATGATAACTGCGTATAGTTTAGACGAAGGAACGAGCCGTCTTCTACAAATCTGTCGCTTCCGAGCCAGTTATAGCCGCTCTTATAAAGAGCTCTTGGTATCTGAGTCTCATCTCCTTCAACTCTCCATCGCCAGTTTACGGCACGACTTTGATTATTGTTGGAATACATATTCTCGGCGGTCATACGTGCTTGGTTGATGATCTTATTGCCTATGCGGAAGTTAAACTGGTTATTTAAACTTAGTCGTCCCCATTGCAGCTTAAATCCCCATCCACCGGTAAACTTCGGTAGAGAACTGCCTAGATATACGATGTCCAACTCATTGATGTTACCATCGTGGTTTATATCTTCGTAAGCGGCATCACCACCTTTGAATTCGTATTCAGCACCGGTTCCATAACAGAAGTACATAGGTTTGGTGTTACCTTTTTCATCAAGAATCACAGCCCCTGCAACATCTCTAACAACAGGTGCATTTGGACCGCTGACGCCTTTGACTTCATTCGCTGTATATTCTGAATACTGATATACTCCTTTATATTTGAAACCATAGATACTACCAAAGGAACGGTTCAGTTGAACACGTGTCAGATAGCTTCCGTTAGAACGGTTGAATTCATTGTTGAGGCTGGCCAGACAAGTTGGGTCCATCTCTGTCAATTCATTCCTATTATTGGCAAATGAAACATTGAAATCTGCAGAGAATTTACCAGCTTTTATGATCCTGTTACCATTAATATTGAATTCCCATCCAGTATTTTTCATTTTACCTACGTTCTGGTATGAAAGAGCAGAGAATCCAGAGGAAGTAGGGATGGCACGGTTCGTCATCAGCAGGTCACGTACAGTTCCTGTGTAGATATCGACGTTTCCACAGATCGGAAGAGCACACGTCTGAACTCCA
>OBMA010001456.1_pt1 | contig 14477 bp, 13 predicted proteins | sample 1539141 | NCBI WGS metagenome assembly OBMA01 (sample SAMEA3991484, study PRJEB22521) | metagenome | biome: anthropogenic terrestrial biome; feature: sewage plant; material: raw primary sludge | place: Sweden | collected 2012-09-26 | reverse complement strand
CGATTACTAATTTAGTAATAATATGAAAACAAAACAGATTGTATTATTTCCGTTGTTGCTGATGTTCGCATCCTGCTCTTTCAATGCTGGAAATGCGGACACAAAAAAAGAGGAAGTGGCAGATTCTGCCGAAGTGGTAGATTCTGCCAAGGTGGCAAATCTGCCCAATGAAGAAAAAACGCTGGTCATAAATGGAGTGGATTTCACTTTTGTGAAAGTCAGAGGCGGTTCGTTTTACATGGGCGCGCAGAAGAATGACCCCAAGGGCATCAATTATGACCCGCAATCTGACACGAGTGACTATCCGGTACATAAGGTGTCGCTGAGCGATTACTGGATAGGCAAAACTGAAGTGACACAAAGGCAGTGGGGAGCTATCTGCGGATATAAAGATAAATTACTGGAAGGGGAAACTGAAGAGAGCTATGAATATCCTATCGACAATGTCAATTGGCCTAATGCCGTAGATTTCACGAGAAAATTAAACTTGATAGTCCACAAAAACAAACAAATCGGTGATAACCAGAATTTCATGTTGCCCACCGATGCTCAATGGGAATATGCGGCCCGTGGAGGTGTCAAATCGAAACATTACAGGTATTCGGGAAGCAACAATCCGGATGAGGTGGCTTGGTACGATAATGACAGCACATGCGGATTGCATTTGGTCGCCACCAAGAAGCCGAATGAATTGGGAATATATGATATGAGCGGGAATGTGGGTGAATGGTGTTCTGACACTTATCGTAGATACGGTAAGGAGAAAACCGTGAACCCCAAATTTCCATATGATATCAGAACAGCAAATCTTGTGGTGATACGTCTTGGAGGTGCGACTACAAAATCGACAGATTTGAGGGTGTCAGCCCGATATGGCGAGGACCCCGAACCCAATGGCGAGTTCCCTTATGGATTGAGATTGGTGCTGCAATAAGAGAAAAACATTTAAACGGGCGTATCTCTGTTTGTATCATAGGGGTGATTTATCAATTTGGAATATTTTGTCCGTCTTTCATATTTACTACCCAACAGACAAAATGGAAATTTTAAAGGTGGCTTGATGATTCCCGCCTAAAAGAGTTATGTCCCTCCCTTTTTATATTTTACACAATCGTAGTGGACTATTCTGTGAAAAATGCCGTAAATTTGCTATATTAGTGAAATATTAGCAATACACGTAAAAAACGTCCATCAGTGACGGCAATAAATATGAACGACAGACCCATTGTACTGAAAATATTGGCAGCCCCAATCGCCTTCTTCTATTGGATAGGCGTGAGCATCCGCAACTGGATGTTTGATGCTGGACTACTACATTCGCAAAAATTTGAACAGGTAACCGTTATCAGCATCGGCAACATCACCATGGGCGGAACGGGCAAAACTCCTTTTACCGAGTATCTGGTGCGTCTGCTGATGCCCGATAGCGTGGTGGCGGTGCTCAGCAGAGGGTTCAAACGCAAGACGCATGGCTATCTGCTGGCCACCAGCCAGTCTACACCTGCCGAAATCGGCGACGAGCCTTATCAGATGAAGCACAAATTTCCACAAGTGACTGTGGCAGTCGATGCCAACCGTTGCCGTGGCATTATGCACGTGATGCACGATGTGCAGCCGATGCCAAATGTGTTCGTCCTCGATGATGCTTTCCAGCATCGATATGTGGCACCCGATATCGCCATCTTGCTGGTTGACTATAACTCGCTCATAACTAAAGATGCGCTCTTCCCTATCGGAATGTTGCGCGAACCGCTGAAGGCAAAAAATCGTGCCAATGTGGTGGTGGTGACCAAATGCCCTCCCGACATCAAGCCGATTGACCTGCGCATACTTACCAAGGAAATGAATCTTTACCCCTTCCAGAGCCTCTATTTTACCACCATTGTGTATGGCGCACTTACCCCGCTGTTTGACGGAACACCCGCCTTGTCGCCCGATGAATTGCGCGGCTGTGATGTGCTGGCTTTGAGCGGCATTGCCAAACCGATGCCCTTTGAACAGTATGTGCTGAGCCTTTGCCACAAGATGCAGCCAGCCCGATTCTCCGACCATCACAACTTCTCTTCGCGTAACTATACCAGCATACTGAAAAAGCTGGATGCGCTTACGGCTCCGCATAAGGTGGTGATTACCACGGAAAAGGATGCCGTGAGGCTGAAAAACGACCCCGCAATTCCAGAAAAACTGAAAAACAGCTTATACTATATTCCGTTAACCATAAAATTCATAGACAATGGAGACACCTTCGACAATAAAATCAGAGAGTATGTTGACAAAAATAGAAGCTACGTGCGCATATCTGAAGAGTAGGACCCAGTTGCGGCCCGAAATAGCCATTATTCTTGGTACTGGCCTTGGTGACCTTGCCAACCAGATAGAGGTGACCGATGTCATTTCCTATCACGATATTCCCAACTTCAAGACCAGCACGGTGGCGGGCCACAAAGGTCAGCTCGTGTTCGGTATGCTGGCGGGCAAGCCAGTGATGGCCATGCAGGGCCGTCTGCACTATTATGAGGGCTACTCCATGCAGGACATCACTTTCCCCGAGAAGGTGATGTGGATGATGGGGGTAAAATACCTCTTTGTGTCGAATGCTGCCGGTGGACTTAATCCGGCCTACAAGGCGGGTGACATCATGATAATTACCGACCATATCAACCTTTTCCCCGAAAACCCGCTGCATGGTCCCAACTGCGATGAGCTTGGCACCCGTTTCCCCGACATGGGCAATGCCTACAACCGTGACCTTGTGTCCATGGCCGAGAATATAGCCCACCGACTGAACATACCTTACCACAAGGGGGTGTATGTGGGTACACAGGGTCCCAGTTTTGAGACGGTGGCCGAGTATAAGTATTTTCATCTGATTGGAGGCGATACTGTGGGGATGTCTACTGTGCCAGAGATAATTGTGGCCCACTGGGCAGGCATCAAATGCTTCGGTGTGTCGGTGGTGTCGAATGCATTGGCTGATGCTGGTGTAAAGGAGACTTCGCACGAGGAGGTGCAACGCAACACGCTTATTGCACAGACCAATCTGTCCACTCTGTTCCGTGAATTGGCCAGGGAATTGTAAGACTTTTAAATATTTAGAATGTTGCGTTCCGTTCTTTTCGTATTGCTGATTGCTTATTTGGCAATTTGGGTCTATGCACTTACTTTGGCCCAGTTCCGCTGGATGGTGAAAGATGTGCATTGTGCGTATACAAACTCAATAACAGACCTGACATCAGACCTGATAAATACTAAGGTGATCAAAACCGTTGAGATAATTTCTATGGTCTTTTTCCCTCTTGCTTTCTTGTTATTTCCTTTGGTGTGTTTGCTTGATACCCTCTTCGTATTGTCGGAAAATAAACTGGGTGCCCTTTTGCTTGTTTTTTGTCTGTGTCCCATCGTCCTTTTCTTGTTGCCGTTTTTTTTTATACCAACCTCTGGGTCTTTAAATCGTGAATGGCAGAAAAAAGAAATGCAGAAAGCCGATGATGACAGCTCGGAATGGGATGAGGAAACTAAAAAAACATATCTTTTTGAACAAAACACTGACCATAGCATTCTCCCTGATGGTGTCGTATATCTCGGGCCATCGCCTTCGCTTGCTTCCGTAATGGGTCCTATCTATATCTCTATGTCCCGGTCTGTCTGTTACTTTGAAACGAAATATGACAAGGAACTCAACAAGTTTATAAGTGAACATTATGATGAAATCTGCAACTTCTTTTTCCAAAACTATCTCACTTTTGTCTATTTTCCTAAACTGAAGGAACGGTCTGTTGCTTACAATTTTCCCGGGCAGCAAGTCCCTGCCATGGAGGGGCAGCTGTTCAATCCTTTATTGGATTTGCTGAATCCTTTGGCTGGCCAGCAGGAACTTGAAAAACCCCGTTTGATAATTCTCAATACGAAAAAGACCGAAGCGCTGCCTGTCAATGCCTCTTCGGTGAAGACTGATCATTGGTACGATAGATTTAAGGAAATGGTGTTTGATTCCTATTTGCTGCCCGAATTGTCAACACTTGCGGATGAGCCTGAATTGCAAAGTGAGGAAAAGCGAGATCTCTTTCTTTTGAAGCGCATAAAGGAGGTGGCGTTACGGTTGGAACTTCATCCTAACATGGCGTACCGCGTGAATCCTTATAATAATGAATTGGAAATGATTGCCAGCGTGAAGGCCAAGGTGGAACTCCTCAAAAAGGGGGGCATCAGTCAACTGGTGCTCGCTGGTCTGGTCTTGCCCGACAGCAAACTCAGCCGACTGGTGGTGATGAATAATTGCGACATAGTGCTGCCTGATTATAACAACCTGAAAATCGAGATGAATCCGTTGCCCAAAGCTTTGTTCTTCTTGTTCCTGCGCCACCCTGAGGGAATCGCTTTCGGTGACATTTCTTTGCACCGGCCTGAGTTGACTAAGATATACAACCACCTGACGCGTAAAACCGACGTGCGTGAAATAAGGATTATGCTTGATTCTATTCTTGTTGAAAGGGAGGATGACGAGGACGTGTTCAAACTCTGTGAAAAGATTACGAGAGTCCGGGAGGCTTTCGCGAAAAAAATTGATGATGATTTGGCCCGAAACTATTATATCAGAAAGGAGGAGAATGATTGCATGCGCATTTCGCTGAATCGCGATATGGTGGAATGGAATTACGATTTCTCCGTACGACCCCAAAAGAGTGGTGATGATGAATCCTGAGGAAAAGAGGAAAGAAAGTCGGGATGAATCCGATACCTATACCCCTGAGCAACTGCGCCTGATGGCGGAAATAAAGCAGGCTGTCAACTACTTGCAGCAATCGGGTCTGGATGGTGCGGTGGTGCGCAAGGCTTTGCTCTCGTTTGATGACCTCTGCGGTCTGCTTGTTACTGCCGATTATAGGGTGATGCTGTGCAGCCCGTCGCCTCAGGAGGTGAAAATGGGCACCCTGCCCAAAACTGTCTATCTGTTTTATCTGCGTCATCCCGAGGGGGTCGCCTTTTCCGATTTGTCTGACTATGCCGATGAACTGGCCCTCCTATATGGCTGTCTCTCCAACCGTAAAAACGAGGAAAAAGCCCGTAGCAGTATTGCCGCCTTGACCAATCCCGCCACCAACTCGGTGAGCGAAAAGTGTGCCTGCATCAAACGGGCTTTTTCAAAACTGCTCCCTGCCGACCATCTCGGCTTTTATTGCGTTACTGGCCGCCAGGGCGGGGTGCGCCGCATTGAACTTCCTCGCGATAAGGTGACCTGGGAATGTGCTTTCTGATATTCTCGCTATCTGTTCTTTATGTGGTGGTGTGAGCTGAATCTATATTGAATGACCTTCTTGCCTTGAAAAATATTCTGTCAGAATTTTCTTCTCCCTCTTTTGTTACTTTTGTCCCCCTGACATCTGCTGATTATGGCTTACATTTGCCATGTACGATTTAAAAAATAATGTCATGAAAAAGTTATACAGCACATTGTTGGGTCTGTTGGTGGGATTGGCTTCGGCCAGTGCCGCTACCTATTACATCACACCCGAAGGTAGCGCCAGCAACGATGGCAGCAGTTACAGCAAAGCCAAGGCACTGGTTACGGCCATGGACAAAGCCGCAGCAGGCGACTCGCTGATTCTTCAGCCTGGTACCTATACCATTACCTATAAGGCTGCTGCCAAAAATACCATTGCCTGTGCGGCGGTAGGCACTGCCAGCAAGCGTATCACTGTGTGCTGTCCCGATGGAATGGCCACCCTCGATTTCTCGTTCCCGGAACTTACCTATGTGCAAAATTCATACGGACTGTCAGTCACTGGCAGCTATTGGTATTTCAAGAATCTGGTCATCACTCATGCTGGTTATCAAGGGGCTTACGTTACGGGCGGTTACAACACGTTTGAGCACTGTGTATTCTTTGATAACCGCAATTCGGGACTCGAAATCAACAAGGGCGGCAACCATACTACCGTTGTCAACTGCGATGCCTATCGCAACTACGACCCCAAAAAGGGAGGCAGCATGGCCGATGGCTTTGCGCCCAAACAGACGCAGGGAGCCGGCAACAATTTTCATGGCTGCCGTTCGTGGAACAATGGTGATGATGGCTATGACTGTTTCGACAGCCCGGAAGCCGTTACTTTTGACAGCTGCTGGGCTTTCTGCAATGGCATAGATATCTGGCACTATTCGGGCGACGGGGTGGTGGCTTTTGCGGGCAACGGAAACGGATTCAAGCTCGGCGGCAATGCGGCCCAGGCCAACAATGTGGCTACCCGCTGTGTGGCTTTCGGTAATCCCACCAAAGGATTTGACCAAAACAATAATACGGGTGGCATCACGCTCTACAACTGTGTGGCTTATGCCAACGGAACTTACGACTATGCGCTGGGCGGTTCCCTTAATAGTGGTCAGCAGCACATTATCAAAAACTGCGTCTCCATTGGAGGAAAGGCTGATTTCGGCAGTGCCGATGAGGATCATAACTCATGGGACAAGAATTTCAGTGCGTCTAAGTCTGATTTCCAAAGCGTGGACACTTCGTTGGCCCGGACAGCCCGAAATGTCGATGGTTCGCTGGCAGATACCAAACTATTCAGATTGAAGACGACCTCAAAATTGGTGAATGCGGGTACTGATGTCGGCCTTGATTATGCTGAGTCTGCGCCTGAGTTGGGAGCCTTTGAGTTGATTCCTGATGCTGCTCCCAGCACTGGGGTTGATGCGGTGGTGGCTGTTGCTCCCGTCAGTTTTTATGACCATCAGCTGAGGCTGTCTGTTCCTTCGGAGGTGACCATCAGCAAAGCAAGTGGTGTCGTGGTCTATCAGAACAAGGCCGCTTCGGTGGTCGATTGCTCTGGCTGGGCTGCCGGCATCTACATAGTGGTGGTCAATGGTAGTGCCTCTTACAAAATGGTCGTCCGTTAAGATTTTCCTACTTATATCATATTCATAGATCAATATCCATAGATCAACACACGTTTAGGTTAACACACGTTTCTGGTTACGTTTTGTAGCCGATTGGAGTCTCCGTATGGAGAGAGACCTTTGTCTCTCATCTGTGCGGAGGCTCTTGCTTTGTGGGAACATTCTGTTGCGCTATTGATGGGGCGGTTTTGCTTTGTTTTTACCCTTCGCTGGGAAGTGATGCCTGGCTATACCTAAATTTTGTTTCTTTGCAATCTGTTGTGTATTAATGTGTTGCGAAATTTAAAAAAACTGCAAGCCTTGCAAAAAATTGTCTGCCTTGTCCTTTTATACTTATTTTGCAGTTGCTGAAAGGCTTAATTAACTATAATTCAGTTGAAACACGGCAAAACGCTATAAAAATGGACGACACAGAGGAACTTGATGGTGCGAATGAAAATAATCTGGAGAACTTGCATTCCGATACTGGATTCTCGGATGAGGTGAGGCAGCTGATGGCGGAGGTGAAGGACCGTGTGGCCGAACTGCGTCAGCGGGGCATTGATGAGGCTACTATCGGGCAAGTCTGCTCCAAGGTCTCCCAACCCAGCCGTCTGGTGGTGTCGGCGCACTATCGGTTGTTTTTGCCCGAATATTCGCAGACGGAGGTCAAGATGGCACCTTTGCCTAAGACGGTTTTTTTCTTGTATCTGAAGCATCCTGAGGGCATTGCATTTAAAAATCTGTCGGCGCATCGCAAGGAACTTATGCACATCTATGAAGTGCTGTCTCCCCGCATATCGGTCCATGATTATCAGCGCAGCATCAGTGATGTAACCAATCCTGGCAAGAACTCTATCAACGAGAAGTGTGCCCGAATCCGTGAGGCCTTTGCCTCGGTGGTTGGCGATGCTTTGGCCAACTGCTATTGCGTAACTGGCAAGCGAGGCTTGGCTAAGTCCATTGTGCTGCCGCGCAATCTGGTGGAGTGGGAGGTGCCGATGCCCTGACCACCTTTCTGCAACGGAAAGGGTCCGTTTCATCTGTATTTATAAAGGTTGGTTTATGTTCACTCTTTCTCCCTCCTTTCTATCTGTATTTGTCTCCTGATAGACGAATTTGGTATGATTTTTGCATATGTGTCGGTGTATAATATAATCAGATTCAAGATGCGTTCTTTTTCAGTTCGTATTGAGATTCAAATTAATAATGTTTGATATATGAGGTATCTGTTTTTTACAGTGGTAGCGTTTATGATGGCGGGGGCTTCAATATCAGCCAACCAGTCCATTCCACGCGAAGATGTTTGTTACCAGTCGTCTGCAGTCGGTGTCTCTTATGAGCATGGACAAATTCTGCTTTCTGCATCGTCCAAGGTGGTCGTTTACAATGCCTTTGGCAGTGTGGTCTATCACAACGACCAGGTGCGTACGGTCGATTGTGCATCATGGCAGCACGGCCGTTATGTGGCGGTTATCAACGATACGGAGACGTTCAAATTCTCCATCTGACGTTTTCTCCAACTAAGAGGGAGATTATAAAAAGACAGCGCCACCGATATTCTTCGGCAGCGCTGTCTTTTTTAGGTCTCTATTCTGTCCTTTATTGGGCTTTCAATTCCTCGATGCACTTCTTTAGTGAGTCCTTCCAATAAGGGACCTTCACATCGAATGTGCTCTTTACCTTGGTCTTGTCGAGTACGGAGAAGTGGGGACGTTTCACCTTGCTTGGAAACTCATCGCTGTGGCAAGGCTGAATGTCGCACGTGTTGCCGCTCAGTTCACATATTTCCTTGGCAAAGTCGTACCATGAGCAGACCCCTTCGTTGCTGAAGTGGTAGATGCCCTGCTTGTCGAGACGGTTCTCTGTAATCACCTTGTAAATGACGGCTGCGAGGTCGCCGGCATAGGTAGGAGTGCCCACTTGGTCGAACACAACTTTCAGTGTGTCGTGGCTGGCTGTGAGCTGTTGCATGGTCTTTACAAAATTCTTGCCGAATGGAGAGTAGAGCCATGCGGTGCGGAAGATGATGTGCTTGCAGCCTACACGTTCTATGCTTTTTTCGCCTGCCAGTTTGGTCACACCATATACACCATTGGGTTCTGTCTCCCAAGTCTCTTGACAAGGGGTGCAGCGTTCGCCCTGAAACACATAGTCGGTAGAGATATGTATCAGTGTGGCATCGGCCTCCTTTGCGGCGGTGGCAAGATTCTCCACGGCCTTGTTGTTGAGCAGGTCAGCGGTGCGGTAGTCATCCTCGGCCTTGTCCACATTGGTGTAGGCGGCGCAATTTACAATCACATTGATGTGGTTGCTCTTTACCATCGTGCGGATGGCATCCACATTGGTGATGTCAAGTTCGGCTACGTCGGTGAATATGTATTTGTCAGTACTATTGTCAGCCACGCGACGCATCTCGTTGCCCAGCTGTCCGTTGGCTCCTGTTATCAGTATGTTCATTTGTCTGTATCTGTTAGTCAAAAACCTCGGCGTCTTTCAGACATGGAGAGGTGGTATCTTTAGGAGAAAGTAGAACCTGTGACGGGTCGATGTTCCACGCTACGTTGATGGTAGGGTCGTTATAGATGATGCCGGCTTCACATTTCGGTGCATAGATGTTGTCAACCTTGTAGGTGAAGATGGCCTCCTGGCTGCGGACCACAAATCCGTGGGCAAATCCGCGTGGAATGAACAGCTGCTTTTTATTGTCCTCGGTGAGTTCTACGGCTACATATTGTCCAAAAGTGGGAGAACTTTTGCGTATGTCCACTGCCACGTCCATTACGGCACCTTTAACCACCCGCACCAACTTGGCTTGTGAAAATTCGCCTTTCTGGTAGTGCAGTCCGCGCAGTACACCGAATGACGATTTCGATTCGTTGTCCTGTATGAAGTTTACCTTGCCAACATTCTTCTCGAATTCATCTTGGCGGAAAGCCTCGAAAAAGTAACCACGGGCATCGTTGAACACTTTAGGCTCAATCACCCATACACCCTTTATCTTTTGTTCTGTAAATATCATTGTTGTCTTTTTATTTATTGTCTGTCTATATCCAGCAGCGAGAGAATGTACTGCCCATACAGTGTCTTTTTCAGTGCCTCGCCATTTTTGCGCAGCTGATTATCGTCAATCCAGCCGTTGCGCCAGGCTATCTCCTCGATGCAGGCCACATAGAACCCTTGTCTTTTCTGTATGGTGGCCACAAAGTTGCCTGCCTCCAGCAGGGAGTCACAATTACCGGTGTCGAGCCATGCAAAACCACGTCCGAACAAGTCAACGTGCAGACTTCCCTCATCCAGATACATCTTGTTGAGGTCTGTTATTTCATATTCGCCTCTGGCCGATGGCTTCAGACGCATCACCTTCTCTGTTACGGTATTGTCGTAGAAGTAGAGGCCAGGTACCGCATAGTTTGATTTGGGATGCTCTGGCTTCTCCTCCAGCGAGATTACTTTGCCGTTCTTGTCAAACTCCACCACGCCGTAGGCTTTAGGGTCCTTGACGTAGTAACCGAAGATGGAGGCGCCATTCTTTCGCTCGGATGCTTTGCGTAGCATCGCCGAGAAGTTCTGCCCGTAAAACATATTATCGCCCAGTATGAGGCAGCCGGCATCTCCACTCAGAAAGTTCTTTCCCAGTATGAAAGCTTGAGCCAGTCCATCGGGATGCTCCTGCACTATGTATTCCAGCCGCATCCCTATCTGTTTGCCGTCACCCAGCAGACTCTCGAATACGGGCAAGTCGCGGGGGGTGGAGATAATCAGCACCTCCTTGATGCCCGCCAGCATCAGTGTGGATAGTGGGTAGTATATCATGGGTTTGTCGTAGACCGGCATGATTTGTTTGGAGATGGATTTGGACAGCGGGTAGAGGCGTGTGGCGCTGCCTCCTGCCAATATGATTCCTTTCATAAGCAATGTTATTTTATTCAAAAGGGAGACCTTGGCCTCCCTTCTGGTTAATTCTTGTTTTCGTTGTCTTCGTTTTCTTCCACCTTTGAGTTGGCTCCGTAGGAGCCGTATCCGTACGAACCATAGGAACCGTATCCATACGATCCGTAGGTGCCATATCGGTGGTAGGTGCCATCGCTGCCATACGAGCCCATGCTGCGGGCTCCGTTGAGAATGCAGGCCATGTGCTTGAACTGTTTGCTCTTGTATAGACGTTCCAATTCTGGTAGTGCCGAACGCTCAAATTTACCTTCACGGACGATAAAGAGTACCAAGTCTGCCAACTTGCCCACAATGGAGGCATCGGCCACAACATTGAGTGGCGTACAGTCAACGAATACATAATCGTAGCGGCTGCGTACCGCTTCAATCAACATCTTCAGTCGCTCGGTCAGTAGCAGCTCCGATGGGTTTGGAGGCAACACACCGCATGGCAGAATGTCCAGATTGGAATTCAGACGGGTTGGTATAATCAGATTGTCGATGTCATTGTCCTGGTTACTCAGATAGGTTGATACACCGCTGCGGCATGAGCCGAAGCGGTTGCTGAGCTCGCCTTTTCGCATATCCATATCTATCAGCAGCACTTTCTTGTTGGTCAGGGCCACACTCATGCCGAGGTTGGTCGCCACAAAGGTCTTTCCTGAGTTCTGGAAGAAGGAGGTGCACATGATAATCTTGGTGTCTTTGTCCGATGCGGCCATAAAGGTGAAGTTGGTACGCAGCACACGGAACGCCTCGTTGGCAAAGTCTCGTTTCTTGTCTTCCACAACTATCACCACTGGCAGCGGCATCTTCGATTTCTCTTGTATCTTGGCGGTCAGCGGAACGGAGCCCAAGTATGGTATGGAGAGTTTCTCCAGGTCTTTCTTTCCGCGAATGGTACCATCCATGGTGTCGAGCAGCCAGAATATGCCCACAGGAAAAGCAAAGCCCAGAAGGAAGGCAATGGCCAGTATCTGTTTCTTTTTAGGACTGATAGGTTTGTCCTCGCCTCTTGGTGGGGTGATCATTCTTATGTTGCTGACCATCAGACTGCCTGACAATTCATTTTCCTCCCGCTTTTGCAGCAGATAGAGGTAGAGTGATTCCTTGATTTTTTGTTGACGGCCGATTGACAGCAGATATTTCTCTTGTTTGGGATTCTCGGCAATCTTCTGATGTATCTGACCTTCCTTGCCACGCAGGCTGTTGGCTTGCAGGGTGTATGAATGAATCAGGTTGGCCAGCGATTTGTCGATTGAGTTGCGCATTCCTTTGAGGGAGTAGTCCAGTTCCACCACCAGCGGGTTGCGGGTACTACTGTTGGCTATGAGACGGTCACGCTTCATTACCATATCGTTATAGCTGGTAATTTGGGTGCTGACTCCGTTGTCGGTCAGACCCGAGTTGGCCGGCAACATAGAGGGCTTGTCTTCTGGCGCATCCAGCACCTGCTTGATATATTTGGCAATGGCCAGCTGGTTGCTGATGTCGAGTGCCTTTCCCGAATATTCATTTGATTCTTGCAGACAGTTGGCACCTTCCAGTTGCACATTGGTCAGCAGTTGGCTGCTCTTGTATTGTTCAATGTTGTTGTCTATGCCTCCTAATTCCTGCTCTATGATGAGCAGACGTCCGTTGATGAATTTCGAGGTGTTGATGGCTGACTGTTTTTTATCCTCAATCCGCTCGCGTGAGTAGATGTCGAGCAGTGTGTTGAGCACATCTTCCGCTTTCTGGGTCGAGAGGTCGGTATAGCTGAGGGTAAGCACGGAGGCTTTCTTGTCAGCCAGTTCTATGTTTAGGCTCTTGCAGTAGCCGTCGGCCAGCTTGTTGGCGTCTGTCTTGCTGATGCCGATTTCGCGGTCAATGTCGTCGGTTTTGAATGTGGAGGATGGGGTTATTACCACCTGCCCGATGGGGGTGTTGACATTCTGATAGGCGCGGACCTCCATTTTGCTTTTTATCTTGACCGGTTTCTCTTCCTTCTTGTCAAATTTCACAAACTCGGACAACTCGTATTTGTCTGCGGACAATATTTTTACTTTGAAAGAGAATACATCATCGTCTTCCGATTTGGCAAAGGTGGCGGAGATAGGAGTCGTCTTGTATAGCTCATCATCGCGCAGAAATTGGTGCTCGGTATAGCTGATGTTTAACTTCAACTGCTTTATTACCAGATACATCAGATAAGGCGATTGCAGTGCCTGCATCTCATCGTTCACATTCGATTTGGAACTGAACATACCCAAATCGGACAATTCTGACGATACGCTGTTCATGGCTGATTCGCCTTTTTCGTCATCCTTTATCAGAATGGTGGTGGAACGTGAATAGGTGCGTGATGCGTGCTGCAGGTAGAGTGCCGCTATCACCATGAAACAGATGACCGACAGCACAATCCACCATCGTTTGACGATGATGATGTCGAGGATGGTCCGCCATTGCAAGGCGTCTTCTGTTTCCTGGTTTTCTTGTGAGGAATTATTTTCGAGTTCAGTATTGTCTAATGTGTCCATGTCAGTGGAGAATGATTGTCAATTATTTATAGAATACCACATACAGTGTGGCAAGCACCGAGGCAACGCTGAGCCACAGTGAGGCCGACTTTACGCTGTTGCCGTTGACGGTAGATTGTCCTGCCCGCACCTTGTTGGGTGCCACGTAAATGATGTCGTTCTGCTTAAGGTAGAAGGCGGGGGACTTGAAAACACTGTCGGAGCGGATGTCCATCTTGTAAGAGATGCGGCTGTTGCCGTCCTCGCGCATCACATATATCTGGTCGCGGCGGCCATAAATGGTGAGGTCGTGCGCCATTGACAGGGCTTGCAGCACCGTCAGGTGGTTGTCGGTTATCTGGTACGTGCCGGGAGAGTTCACCTCGCCCATGACGTATATCTTCATGTTGTTGTAATTGACCGTCACCACAAAGTCATTAAGCAGCTGGGCTTCCTTTATCTTGCTCTCGACCAGCTGTCGCACCTCTTCGCGGGTAAGTCCAGCCACATGCAACTGTCCGATGATAGGGTAGTTGATGTTGCCTTGATTGTCGACGGTATATCCCATGATGGTATTGGAGGCATACAAATTGGTAGAAGCTCCCGATTGGTACGATACGATGGGCATATTGAGGATGGCCGACAGCTCTGGGTCTTTACACGATACCACTATCGATAGCTCATCGCCCGGCTCTACCTTTATCTCGGCTATGTTTGGAATGCTTTCTTTCTGATTCAGATGCAAATCCTGCAAATATAGTATGTCTTTCTGCGAATTGCATGCGGAGAGAAATAGGCAGAGAGATAAGAAAAAAAAGATCTTTTTCATTTTGAAAATATGCGTACAATTGAATTTACAAAGTTAGCCTAAATAAATCATTTGGCAAAACTTTTATCGTTCCTTTATCACCCATTTCTCCACTCCTCGCGTCTTGGTGGAGAAATTCACGCCGATGCTGAACAAAGGGCGAGGGTCACCTGCAAACGGGGCGGCATAGTTGTTGGTGGCAATCTGCTTCAAAGCCTCGTCGGCACTGCCGTCGAGCTTGCACTCAATGATATAGATATAGTCAGTAGTCTTGATGATGACATCGATGCGGCCCTGACTGGTGGGGTACTCCACCTGCACATAAAAACCCATGATGCGGAACAGCAGAAACAGCGTGTTCTGGA
>OBMA010001455.1_pt1 | contig 14479 bp, 8 predicted proteins | sample 1539141 | NCBI WGS metagenome assembly OBMA01 (sample SAMEA3991484, study PRJEB22521) | metagenome | biome: anthropogenic terrestrial biome; feature: sewage plant; material: raw primary sludge | place: Sweden | collected 2012-09-26 | reverse complement strand
CGTGTGCTCTTCCGATCTAGTAGTAGTGTTTCGTCATTATTACTTCCTCCGTTTTTGCTCTTGGACGAAGGTATCCAAATTGACGTAGTGTTTTTCTCCCTGAACATAATTTCCAATGAAGAATTGTTGATAATTTTTGTTTTCTGTAACTCTTTATCAGCAAATGAGTTTAATAATACTGTCGATTGTAAAACGCCAGTATTATCTAGAAATGCCAGTTCATTGGTTCCCACAATGATAGCACCATTCGAAACAGGTACAATGGTGTGTAGATCCCAAGGCAGTTCCTTGACAAATGCTATTGTGGTTGATTCAATCTTGGTGGCACTTTCTGCAGGCTGGATATTTAATGTGAGTATAACGTATTGTGTAGGGAGTTTTGAAATGGTGGTGTTTCCTGCCCAAACAAGCTTTGGTTGGTATAAGAGCGCTATCGTTGGTTTAGTAAAATTTTTCAAGAACTGAATATCTATGATATTTTTGGCGCCTTCGTACAACTCACTCGCTACCAATACCACGCTTGGAGCCGTGAACTTGTCACCTAACTTGGTTCTCTTCCTCTTATTGAAAGTATTCGTCCCTTGGGATTTTTGATTCATGCTATGGATTAATTCACTATCGTCTATGTTCTCGTCCTCATCTTCTTCCTCCTCATCGTCGTCATTTTTATTGACATGGAAGGGTAGAAAAGCGATAATGTCATTATTGAACAGTAAGGCACAAGAACTTCCAGGATCCATTCTCAAGGTGGAAATTTTGGCCAGCTCTACCAACGATTTACCCTTGAACTTTCCTTCGTAGTAATGCAGGCTTAGGGTATCGATTGAGTTTGTTAGCGTGTTGAACTTTAAAATAGAGATTTTAGCGACGCCTGTGCATAAAAGCAGGCAACTTAACGGACTGTCTTTTTGGGGAATGAGGCCTATATCGGTGATCAAGCCATGAAACTTAAACTCATCAGTCAAATACAGTTTACCATCCCTAGTAGGCCTGTAGACAGAAAGGATATTTGTTCGCACCACTAAGAGCTCCTCATAATCTGAAGTAGTAAAATGTGTTGCTAATGAATGAGACACAACAGTAGCGTCAAGCACATCATCATATACATTCATAGGGCCAGTAGCTAGAGTAAAAAGCGAATCTAGGTTAGTACCTGATAGTTTTAATCAGTGAAGTGTTCAAGGGACGGTGATCTTCCTCAATTTACATATGATTGCTTTAACGCTGCTCTGTGAAATATGTCACCTCGAACTTACCTTATATTAAGATCACTTACTACGTTGTCTTATTGGGAGCCGACGGGATGAGGAAGCACAAAATGTCACTAATAGGGCTGGTCAGTGGCACAGTGAATCATAATATATCGGTTGAGCACCAGTTAAAGTATGAACATGTTAAATTTAAGACTCTCACTTATCAATGGTTACATTTTGGTCTAAATTTATTTATTTATGACACTATCAGGTACCTTGGTAAAGGAATTGAAAATAAATAGCACCCACACATCGCATGATGGCAGGAAATGAAAAATTACATCAGCGAACTAATGCTTTCTCGATGAATTATTCATCCATCAAAACGGTCTTTCAAGATTAATGTCTAGTTGCTTCAAAGATAGGCATAGTTTAGGTCATTTTATCAGCTACTGTAATATAGTCATAAGAACGCGAAAATGAAGGATGCTAATGAGAGTAAATCGTATACTATAGTGATCAAATTAGGCTCTTCATCGCTAGTAGATGAAAAAACCAAAGAACCTAAGTTAGCTATCATGTCGCTTATTGTCGAAACTGTAGTCAAATTGAGAAGAATGGGACACAAAGTTATCATCGTGTCCAGTGGTGGTATTGCTGTTGGTTTGAGGACTATGCGTATGAATAAAAGACCAAAACATTTAGCAGAAGTTCAGGCCATCGCAGCTATTGGGCAGGGTAGATTGATCGGGAGATGGGATCTTCTGTTTTCGCAATTTGATCAACGTATCGCTCAAATTCTATTGACCAGAAATGATATTCTGGACTGGACCCAATATAAGAACGCTCAAAACACAATTAATGAATTGTTGAACATGGGCGTTATTCCCATTGTGAATGAAAACGACACACTATCTGTTAGAGAAATCAAATTTGGTGACAATGACACTTTATCAGCAATTACTTCTGCTTTAATCCATGCAGATTATCTTTTCTTACTGACAGATGTTGACTGTTTGTATACTGATAATCCAAGGACAAACCCAGATGCCATGCCGATCTTAGTTGTCCCAGATCTCTCAAAGGGTTTGCCCGGTGTGAATACTGCTGGTGGTTCAGGTTCTGACGTTGGGACCGGTGGTATGGAAACTAAATTGGTTGCTGCAGATTTGGCAACGAATGCCGGTGTTCATACGTTGATCATGAAAAGCGATACACCTGCGAATATAGGTAGAATTGTCGAGTATATGCAAACTCTAGAACTTGACGATGAAAATAAAGTTAAACAAGCATATAATGGCGATTTAACGGATTTGCAAAAAAGAGAATTTGAGAAATTAAAGGCTCTTAACGTTCCACTACATACGAAGTTCATTGCTAATGATAATAAACACCATCTAAAGAATAGAGAGTTTTGGATTTTACACGGTCTTGTCTCTAAAGGCGCTGTTGTTATAGACCAAGGTGCGTACGCAGCCTTAACAAGGAAAAATAAGGCGGGATTATTGCCAGCAGGTGTTATTGATGTTCAGGGCACTTTCCATGAGTTAGAATGTGTTGACATAAAAGTTGGTAAAAAGTTACCAGATGGCACGTTAGATCCAGATTTTCCCTTGCAAACAGTAGGCAAGGCAAGATGCAATTACACGAGTTCTGAATTAACTAAAATTAAAGGTTTGCACAGTGACCAAATCGAAGAGGAATTGGGCTATAATGACAGCGAATATGTCGCTCATAGAGAAAATTTGGCATTCCCACCTCGTTGAAACGAACTAAAAAGTTATAGAGGATTCCCTTAATGATATTTCTTATATAAAACACTACCTTTATATTTCCAGGTTAAATAATGACACATTAAGCATGTTTTGTTTTTTTGAAGAATTGTGCAGAGCAGCTGTTTCTTCCTAATCCACATTAGTGTTCTTAACTCAAAAAAAAGGTAGTTGTTAACAGCTACTTTTTGTGATCCGTTAAAATCCTTCTATCTACTTATAAGCCCTAAATTAAATGAGTTGTGCGTATTTAAAATAAATGTATATTCAACCAAAGATTTGGATATCATCGTTTTTAACAGCCTCTAATTCTTCGTCATTTTCTATTCTGGCATGTTGTTCCTCATCCTCATTTTCATTAAAGTTCACTCGTTGACCTAACAATCCCGCAAAGAATTCATCGATTTGGTCGTCTGACCATTTGTATCCGGATGTGATGGGGGCTTCATAATTCGCAATTGGATCTTGAACTGAGTAGTTCAATTTCCTACCCTTGGAAGCCTTAGTATCGATATTCTTCTTTAGCTTGTTGTTCGAACGAGCATTAGTTGAGGTGATTGTAATTGCTGCACTTTCAGAATTGTGAGCGTTGGAAATCTTTTTGTCAATTAAATCGTTTAGTAAAACACGGTAAAAATCTTCGTCATCAAAAACATATGGGTTTTCGGTAATGTCAATGGCATTGTTATCCTTTCTTCTTGGGTCATAGTTTTTCGGGATATCAAGCCCATCATCCGAATTCTCATTGTCATCAACACTATCTTTGACAACGGGAGAAATCAATTCTGGTAGCCTGCCATTAGCACAGTCTTTTTGGAAATACAAAGGCGTTATGTTTCTCCTGTTCAACTTTGTTCTTTTCATCAAACGGGACATATCGGATAATTGGTTTTCGACTTGTACATCTGCAGGTAAGTTGATAGCTTTGAATTTGTTAGATGATAAAGCAGCGTTACCTGATGCAGAAGAAACTTTGGTAGACCACTTGTTTAATACGGCAGTCCTGTACTCTTTTAGTTCTGAGTCTAAGCTATTAGTTTCTTGGTAAAGCTCTTTGAGAGATCTTTTTTTGGACAATTTATGCTTCGCCACCTCTTCATTTTGAGTGATATGATCGCCAAGTTGGAATTTTATTCTGAAATTTATCAACCGATTGAATAAATTATTGAACAGTTTTTCGTTTTCCTTCAGCAAACGCTTTGTTTCCTCTGAATCATCCATTTTAGCCTCTTCCCAGGACTCTGTAGTTAATGGGAGCTTATTTGCTGCAATTACAGCTTTTTGTAGTTTTATTCTCAAATCAATGATGTTGTCAAATAATTTTGTCTGTTGTAAAATGGAATAACCCTTCGAAGCATCTCTTTGAACTGATTGAGACAGTTTGTTAATAGCTTGTTTAGTCTCTTGTTGAATTAGTTTCGATAGTGCATGCCTTTTCTGTTGAGCCTCCTCCGTTTCACCGCCGTCCGCGTCTGATTCTTCTTCATCGATCTCTACTTCTTCATCTTCAGAATCAGTCCTGAATGAAAGAGCATCTTCCTCTTTTTCTTCTTCCTCTTCTTCTTCCTCTTCTTCTTCCTCTCCTTCTTCCTCTTCTTCTTCTTCTTCTTCTTCGTCCTCATTCTCGGAAACTTCTTCATATAATGCTTGTCTTGAACCTTTAACACCTGTATATTTTGGATCGTTTAGTTCTAAACCTTTTTCTGCTCTTAACTTAGACTTTTCCACCTCCAAATAGTGCGCCTTCTTGGTTTCTTCTGTGTTGCTATTTCCATAGTCGCTTAAATCACTTTCTCCATTTTTTTCATTGTGTTGAAATAAAGATGCATTTTCCTCATCTTCAATATCGAAGTCTTTATTGACCGGTTTAATGGCAATATCGGAAATTTGATCCGCTAGTGATTTTTCCATCTTTTTTTGCTCTATATTTATTGGTAACAGTGCTTATTGTTACTCAATGTATGGTACGCTGCATACCTATCAAGATGCGACTACATATATACAATTATCTCATCTCATCGCGTATTGAAAAATTTTCCATCTTCTAATTTTTCAGAACCCATAAATTCGGGTAACGAGCAGTGGAAAAAACTTAAATCCGCAGTAATAGGCTTGCAAAGGACCAAAGACAGCATATGGAGCAGTTAAGAAATCTAAGAATGCATTGTATATTAGAGTAGTATATGGAAAAGCTCGGACTGGGAGCCGTAAAATCTCTTTCCCGTAAGATCTGGCTGCAAACCTGGTCTACATAAATGTAGTACATTATAAGGGACTACCAAGAAATACGAAGCGCTCAGATATCTCTTAAAGTTCATTTTTTTGCCGGAATAATCTTGGTTTAGTAACTTATAAAACTACTTACGTCCAATAAATCGTTATATTTTATGCCGTTGTCATAAAGTGGACACTTTCGAGAGACGGTGCTGGCCAATAAGATGCTAATATTTGAAATATTATTTACCCGGGCCCGGGTGGGAAAAACAAGGAATTAAAGATAATGAAGTGATCTTTTGGCGAGATAGTAAAACTTTCAATTATCTAGGAACAATTTCAAACGCCAATTGTTAACTTTGTGTACAGTATTTCTAGTTTTTATCTCATTGAAAACAAAATTCAGTCAACTTGGAAATTTAAGCAGGCTACTGTGGCATTGAGATATTTTTCCGCAGAATAAGAACCGATTAGCAAGTTACCGCATTATTTTTAAACCGTGGACAATCATGTTTAATAGAGTCTTTACCAGGTCATTTGCATCAAGCTTAAGAGCTGCTGCTTCCAAAGCTGCTGCTCCCCCACCGGTGAGATTGTTCGGTGTTGAGGGCACTTACGCAACAGCTTTATATCAGGCCGCTGCAAAGAACTCCTCTATTGATGCTGCCTTTCAATCTTTGCAAAAAGTTGAAAGCACAGTCAAAAAAAATCCAAAATTAGGTCACTTATTACTGAATCCTGCATTGTCATTGAAGGACAGAAATTCTGTCATTGATGCAATCGTGGAGACTCACAAGAATTTGGATGGTTATGTCGTTAACCTATTGAAGGTTCTTTCCGAAAATAACAGACTGGGATGTTTTGAAAAAATTGCGTCTGACTTTGGCGTTTTAAACGATGCTCACAACGGGTTACTTAAAGGTACAGTGACTAGTGCTGAACCATTGGATCCTAAATCTTTCAAGAGGATTGAAAAAGCTTTGAGCGCTTCCAAATTGGTGGGGCAAGGTAAATCTTTGAAGCTGGAAAACGTGGTTAAGCCAGAGATTAAGGGTGGTTTGATTGTAGAACTTGGTGACAAGACTGTTGACTTAAGCATTTCTACAAAGATTCAAAAACTGAATAAGGTCTTAGAGGACAGCATCTAACGTTAATAATATAGTTGGATATGCTCAACTCGTTTGATGTTACTTTCTTTGCCTCCCTCCTAATTTTTGATTCTGTTCAAATATATATTCTTCTCCGTGAATTTTTCCTAAACATCAAAATTACGTACATATACGAATAAATAAGAAACCCCTCTAAAAAGTGAATTTTTTTGTTCGAGACAACCATTTCAATCATATATATGTTCGTGTATCCAGGCAAACTTATATTAATCGCAAAAAAAAAAAAATCATTAGTGTATATATGGAATAAACATAAAAAATAATAAAAGAAGAAAAAAAAAATAATGAAGAATTCTCATTGGTTTTCGAAGATTTCAAGAAAGTCCGAAGAACATTTTAGACCTTTTTGATAATTCGAGATGTGCATGCACAATAATAATCATTTCATAGTTGAATTTTGATGTATTCTTTCGTTACAAATCAAATATATAGTCAAAGTCACGTCTATACACTTAATAATATGTCTTGATGTATATAAATGGATAATAAATACAAACGTGGGAAGTCGGAGACATTGCCTTTACCCAGTAATTGAACGGGAGGTATGCAAAAAGATTATTTCTCTTTCTTTACTTCATTTTCGGCAGCATTCATAGCTTTGAAGTTTTTGAGTTTCTCCTTCTTTTCCAGTTCTCTCTTTTGCAAAAACTCTTTGTACTTGTCGATGGTGACACGTCTTTGCTTCTTTTGATATTCTTCAAACCCTTTAAAGTTAGTTTGGAACAAATTATCCCAGAAAGTGAAAAATGGTTGAGCAAAGTTCGTCTTGATACCAAATTGCTGGTGGTGAATATCGTGATAGACAGCGTTATTAGGGAAAAGCCATTGGAATGGGTCAAGTGGCAAAGCATACCCACAGTGGTCATCGACAGTCTTCATGGTGGCAAAGGTAAAAAGAATGATTTGCTCTCTGTGAGTCAAATGAGTTAACGTCATGGCAATACCGGTTCCCAAAGTATCTAACAAGAAGCCCTCAACAGGATTGTTGAAAAGAGCACCGTAAGCATATGGCACGTATAGTTCATGATGAACGGAGTGGAACCATTTGTATAAGGTCTTATTCATATGCATCAATCTATGCAAAAAGTATTGCCATGTATCAACGAATAAAAAGCCTGCAAAGATCTTCAAAGCGGACATTCCGTACATATAGCCGTAATAAATAGCGGCATCTGGAATAATCCGAGGAAGGTCTGCACGAAGCTTCCACATGGCATTTTCTTCAAACCCAGTCATGTAGATCGGCTCGAAGTGCATAAAGATAAGGCCAACAATGGTCTGTATGATATGTTGTAGAATCACTTCAAGGAAAACATGCATTCTCGACGCCTTGTTCCTCTTGGCAACCTCTTCGCTCGGATGAATTCTGTATTTCTCAGCCAGATGGAAAGTGTCTATTACATGGAATATACCAGACAACGCCCAGTAGGCAACAACCGGCGCAACCAAGGCCAGCACACCATCACTCATTTCCGGCAGCAAGGATTCCTTGGGGCGTAAATTAATGGCAGGGGCCTTGGCATAGTGCATAAACCCAAATGAGGTCTTGAGACCAAATGCTAGTGGAAAGGAACCGGCTGCAGTTGCATTCGATGTTACGTTCATCGTATATTTTCTTTTCGTATACACCCTCTTCGGACTAGAATGTTAGAAATACCCAGACCAAACAGTAAAGACGAAGACCCGGAGTAAATGCAAGGGAATAGAGGATATGTAAATCGTTACTTCTTTTATAATCCCAAAACACGAAACGAAAAATGCGGCAACAACAGCGCAGCAGGATGAAGAAAGAGTGAAATAAATCAAGACAATAGCAAACAAGAAATTTTTAATAACCCAAAAAGAAATTTTTCTGTTAAAATTGGTGCGGAAAGACTAAGAAAGGCCGCAGAAGCCGGAGAAAAGCGCGACTGCCCGAAGAAGGACGCGGGGTGAGGGAATAAGACAATAGGAAACAGGAGGTCGAAAAGCTTATTAAGCTGTGCAAGTGAAAAAGATAGAGAAATGACGATAAGGTGAGGAGGATAAAACGCGTTTCAAGTCACACAACAGCAGCAGCAGCAGTGGCAGCAGCAGCAGCGGCAGTAATAAAGACTAGCCCTGCGTATTCCTGTTTTGACCTATCTTCTTTTTGCGGATACCCGCACAGCACGTGTGTTTCCGTGGAACGGGATTTGGCAGAAAGGTTTGCATTGCACTATTTACATGAGCTTATATATGTTTTTTTTTCTACCTGCATTTGTATATCTAATGACGAAGCGTTCTACTGGGAAGACACTTCCGTCTGCTCTGTAGGATGTGATTCGAGCTTAGCTAGTTCCTTCAGAATCACGCTTTCTTCCCTCGCAATGTTCCCCACACGCTGAATAAGCTTGTGTTCCAGCCCCAGAGCATTGAACACATCGTAATTCCAATGTTTGTCCTTGTCACCCATCCTCCATGGGTCCTCCCAGTATATGGACGGTTTTTTGGCGGGTGCTGTCTGCTTTTCTGCTTGTGTGGCATTCTCAAACACCTTCAACAAGGACTCCCGCAAGTCTGCCACTGCCTCTTGACAATATGTAGGTCTATACTGTCCGCTATACCAGACGTGTCCGTTAGAGTCCTTTTTTCTTAGCTTGTCACTCTCCTTACGCTGTGCCACATCACGGAGGTATCTCAACCGGCAGAGGTTCTGGTATAGATGGACACTCTGCTTATAGTTTTGCAAGTTCACTACACACATACATTTCCAGATGTCCCTCCTCAATGATGGCTTTCTGTTGCTCCAGTTTGGTCTCACAAACAGCTTATCCACCTGTGTTTGCGAAAAGTTGGGAAATTGAGAATATAGTACTTGTCCATACTCTAGGTTCCTAAAGATGTATACCTGGGGTGGAATTATCTTTGTCTTTTCGAACCATGAAGCGGGGCGGAATCTTGAAATTGAATGGTTTACCTTCATGCTTTTGCCCTGAAATATCGATTTTTCTGTCGCTGTTTCTCTATTTATTCCTCACAGGATCTCCTCTTTCCGTTTTCCTCTACATTTCATCATATAGCCTTACTTTCACTTTTTCCTTTAGTATCTGAATATCGGAAAAGAGAATATTGTAGGAAATGTATTTTTCCCGTCTACCGTACAAAATGAGTCGTTAACTTGACAGGAATCATCAACTTTATGCACGTCTGAAATTTAACCGTGGCGTATATGGTTCATTGCTTACACGAATGTCTCCTAGTTTATATTTCCTGAGAAAGTTCTCTACAGCCCAAATAAATAGTTATATAGATATATAAGAAAAGTGACAACAAAAGAAAAAAAAAATACAGTCCTACTAAAATAACATAATTGCGGCACAGAAGAGTAACCACAACTAGTAGAACATCGAGAAAGGAGAGGTAACAAAGAGACAGAATTGAGAACGATTGAAGGCGTTTGAGTAGTAGTAAAAGTATTTGGCTTCATTAGTGTGTGAAAAATAAAGAAAATAGAGACAATACTATCGACATGAGTAGGAAAAATTCTAAGAAACTAAAAGTCTATTACTTACCTGTAACGCTAACCCAATTTCAAAAGGATTTATCAGAAATTTTGATATCCCTGCACGCCAAGTCATTCAAAGCAAGCCTAATAGGAGAACCACAGGCAGATGCAGTGAACAAGCCTTACGGCTTACCTGCTGGCCCTGAAACACATCCGTATCCAACGCTATCACAAAGGCAATTAACCTATATCTTTGATTCAAACATAAGAGCAATAGCCAATCATCCTTCCCTTCTAGTGGACCATTATATGCCTCGACAGCTTTTGAGAATGGAGCCCACGGAAAGCTCTATTGCTGGGAGCCACAAGTTTCAAGTTCTCAACCAGCTCATTAATTCGATATGCTTTAGAGACAGAGAGGGCTCACCAAACGAAGTTATAAAATGCGCCATCATCGCACACAGCATAAAGGAATTAGATTTGCTAGAAGGTTTAATATTAGGCAAGAAATTCAGAACCAAGAGACTTTCCGGTACATCTCTTTATAATGAGAAACACAAATTCCCTAATCTACCTACGGTCGATTCCACAATAAATAAAGATGGAACACCAAATTCTGTAAGCAGCACAAGCTCTAATTCCAATTCGACCTCCTATACAGGTTATTCGAAGGACGACTATGATTACTCAGTGAAAAGAAACCTGAAAAAAAGAAAAATAAATACAGATGACTGGCTGTTTTTAGCCACTACCAAACATCTCAAACACGATCAATACCTATTGGCTAACTATGATATAGATATGATAATTAGTTTTGATCCAATGTTGGAAATTGAATTGCCCGCTTTGCAAGTACTGAGGAATAATGCCAATAAGGATATTCCGATAATAAAGCTATTAGTACAAAATTCTCCAGATCATTACCTGTTAGATTCTGAAATCAAGAATTCAAGTGTTAAATCGTCGCATTTGAGCAATAACGGTCATGTCGATGATAGCCAAGAATATGAAGAGATCAAATCCTCCTTACTATATTTTTTGCAAGCAAGGAATGCTCCGGTGAACAACTGTGAGATTGATTATATTAAATTGGTAAAGTGTTGTTTAGAGGGGAAAGATTGCAATAACATTTTACCGGTTTTGGATTTGATAACGTTAGATGAGGCCTCCAAAGATTCGAGCGATTCTGGGTTTTGGCAGCCTCAATTAACAAAATTGCAATATTCGTCTACAGAATTGCCCCTTTGGGACGGACCATTGGATATCAAAACCTATCAAACAGAGTTAATGCATAGAGCCGTCATAAGATTGCGAGATATACAGGACGAGTATGCCAAAGGCACTGTTCCACTGTACGAGAAACGATTAAACGAAACTCAACGGCAAAATCAGTTGGATGAAATAAAGAATTCTGTTGGTCTTACATTCAAGAAAAAACAAGAAATGGAAAAATCCATTAATGACTCTGAAAAAAGGTTGAAGCATGCGATGACAGAATCTACCAAGCTACAAAATAAAATAAATCACTTACTGAAAATTAGGCAGGAACTAGAGAATTTCAACAAATTGCCCTCGAATACTACTTCATCAGAAAATCATCTGGAAGAGGGATCTGCCTTAACAGACAAGTTGAAGGAATACATAGACAAAAATGCGACTCTTTTTAATAAGTTAAAGGAACTCCAACAAGCAAATGCGGAAAAATCAAAGCTCAATGATGAACTACGTTCCAAATATCAAATAGAATCTTCAAAAGCTGCAGAGTCCGCGCAAACATTGAAAATTTTGCGAGAATCAATGAAGTCTTTAGAAAACGAAGTTAATGGTCCACTGACTAAATTTTCCACAGAAAGCTTAAAGAAGGAGCTGGAACGTTTACAGAATGATTTTCAGTCGCTTAAAGCAAGAAACAAATTCTTAAAGAATTATATAACCTTAATGAACCGACAGTACGACTTAAAAAACAAAAACAACGTCCAGGTGGAAAAAGCTGCCGCAAATGGTACACGGTTTAGATCAACAAGATCCAATACCCCTAATTACACATGAATGTGACGTTTCCTAAAAGAAGTAGCCTGTATAATATAGAGAGATTTTATATACTTTCTTAATGAATTAGACTGTTTCTACAAGTATTTGACACTGGAAAAAAAGAGAAAGTACATAGAGATTGGCCAAATATTTAAATCTACAGAGTTGCCTATCGTTTATCGCCTTATTCTTCAGAAACATTTCATCAACTACTCTGGTGCATTATTTCATGTTAGTTACCATATATACCGGCCGGCCGCATCGGGGTTTTTTGATTGAAAAATTGGTATATTTTCAGTACACATATAAATAAAACCCTCAATTTGCCTCTTCAACCGTTATAACTATTCCAGATCCTCTTTACCGAGCAAGTAGGCTAGCTTCTGTAAAGGGATTTTTCCATCTAATACAATGAGTGGAGTATCAAATAAAACAGTATCAATAAATGGTTGGTATGGCATGCCAATTCATTTACTAAGGGAAGAAGGCGACTTTGCCCAGTTTATGATTCTAACCATCAACGAATTAAAAATAGCCATACATGGTTACCTCAGAAATACCCCATGGTACAACATGTTGAAGGATTATTTGTTTGTGATCTTTTGTTACAAGCTAATAAGTAATTTTTTTTATCTGTTGAAAGTTTATGGGCCGGTGAGGTTAGCAGTGAGAACATACGAGCATAGTTCCAGAAGATTGTTTCGTTGGTTATTGGACTCACCATTTTTGAGGGGTACCGTAGAAAAGGAAGTCACAAAGGTCAAACAATCGATCGAAGACGAACTAATTAGATCGGACTCTCAGTTAATGAATTTCCCACAGTTGCCATCCAATGGGATACCCCAGGATGATGTTATTGAAGAGTTAAATAAATTGAACGACTTGATACCACATACCCAATGGAAGGAAGGAAAGGTCTCTGGTGCCGTTTACCACGGTGGTGATGATTTGATCCACTTACAAACAATCGCATACGAAAAATATTGCGTTGCCAATCAATTACATCCCGATGTCTTTCCTGCCGTACGTAAAATGGAATCCGAAGTGGTTTCTATGGTTTTAAGAATGTTTAATGCCCCTTCTGATACAGGTTGTGGTACCACAACTTCAGGTGGTACAGAATCCTTGCTTTTAGCATGTCTGAGCGCTAAAATGTATGCCCTTCATCATCGTGGAATCACCGAACCAGAAATAATTGCTCCCGTAACTGCACATGCTGGGTTTGACAAAGCTGCTTATTACTTTGGCATGAAGCTACGCCACGTGGAGCTAGATCCAACGACATATCAAGTGGACCTGGGAAAAGTGAAAAAATTCATCAATAAGAACACAGTTTTACTGGTCGGTTCCGCTCCAAACTTTCCTCATGGTATTGCCGATGATATTGAAGGATTGGGTAAAATAGCACAAAAATATAAACTTCCTTTACACGTCGACAGTTGTCTAGGTTCCTTTATTGTTTCATTTATGGAAAAGGCTGGTTACAAAAATCTGCCATTACTTGACTTTAGAGTCCCGGGAGTCACCTCAATATCATGTGACACTCATAAATATGGATTTGCACCAAAAGGCTCGTCAGTTATAATGTATAGAAACAGCGACTTACGAATGCATCAGTATTACGTAAATCCTGCTTGGACTGGCGGGTTATATGGCTCTCCTACATTAGCAGGGTCCAGGCCTGGTGCTATTGTCGTAGGTTGTTGGGCCACTATGGTCAACATGGGTGAAAATGGGTACATTGAGTCGTGCCAAGAAATAGTCGGTGCAGCAATGAAGTTTAAAAAATACATCCAGGAAAACATTCCAGACCTGAATATAATGGGCAACCCTAGATATTCAGTCATTTCATTTTCTTCAAAGACCTTGAACATACACGAACTATCTGACAGGTTGTCCAAGAAAGGCTGGCATTTCAATGCCCTACAAAAGCCGGTTGCACTACACATGGCCTTCACGAGATTGAGCGCTCATGTTGTGGATGAGATCTGCGACATTTTACGTACTACCGTGCAAGAGTTGAAGAGCGAATCAAATTCTAAACCATCCCCAGACGGAACTAGCGCTCTATATGGTGTCGCCGGGAGCGTTAAAACTGCTGGCGTTGCAGACAAATTGATTGTGGGATTCCTAGACGCATTATACAAGTTGGGTCCAGGAGAGGATACCGCCACCAAGTAGCTATATAGAATCAAATCTCATACATAATTTAAAAAACGAGAGTGCAATGTGATGATTGTGATTCCTGATCCTATGTCACGGACGACGACTTGTATCACCTTGAATTTTCTGACCAAAGGGGCCGAGTCGCTTCACGAGGGGATGAGAAAGGAAAAGAAGGGAAAACTAAACTTATATAACGCAGGTGTGTCTTTCTACCATTGCCATCAAGTTATTAAAGGCCACGAACAGGAACGCTAGAGACCTGAGTTTGTCATTTGTTTAGTTCAAGGATTAAATAAACAATCCTTCTACAAATAAGTCCTTTCTTTCACCATCGTCTTAAGACCACTGCCTCCAACGAAAACTAACCTAAAAGAGTTTAGATCACGAGTATTTTCGCTCTTTCCCTCCTTCCCCTGGTTTTTTCTCGTTAGTTCTTTTCATTTAAAAACTCTTCTCTTGTCAAGAATT
>OBMA010001454.1_pt1 | contig 14489 bp, 13 predicted proteins | sample 1539141 | NCBI WGS metagenome assembly OBMA01 (sample SAMEA3991484, study PRJEB22521) | metagenome | biome: anthropogenic terrestrial biome; feature: sewage plant; material: raw primary sludge | place: Sweden | collected 2012-09-26 | reverse complement strand
AATAAATTCCGACAGTCAATACATTGATCTTATACAGTTATAAAACAACTGCTAGAACTTAAAAGAGGTCTGTCGAAATGAATCGACAGACCTCTTTTGATTTGAATAGCTAATAAGTATGTTTTGCAGCCGATGAACTTATCAGTATCCATCAATACTTCAATCATCTTCCTTCCGCCCGGGGCGGAAAGGCTACGATGATCCTTTTTGCTTTTCCGCCCCGGGCGGAATCATGAAAACATGCTGTAAAACATTTCCGCCCACGGCGGAAAGCTAAATGGTTCCCAAAAACAACTTCCGCCCGCGGCGGAAGTAAAAAAACGGTCCTTTTGGTCTTTCCGCCCTGGGCGGAAAGACATCCGGGGAAATAGGCAGGGCATTTCCTTACAAAGTAATCGAATTAGGGTTAAGCAGCAAAGAAAAATGTCGCTGCATCCTAAAACAAACTTCACGTTTCTTCCGCCAATTCCTTTTCTCTACAGATTGAGGGAAAAATAATTTTATCATATGAGAGAAAAAACAAAATCAAAAAAATATCATTACATTTGCCTCTATATTCAAAAATGTCACACAAATACACCGATTTCGCATGAACAACCGCATCCTCTTCGCATTGTGTTTCTTTCTATTTCAATTGTCATTAAGCCCCGTTCTGGCTGTAAAAGCATATCCCTACCCCATCACAATCACTCAACCCGACGGAACCCAACTAACAATTCGGTTACACGGGGATGAATATCACGATTACAAAACCACTGAGGATGGTTTCATTTTAAAAGCTAATGCCAAAGGCTTTCTGACCTATGCCACCATAAATGCACAGGGTGAAACCGTTGAGAGTAACCGAATTGCCCGCGACATTAATAAACGAACAGCGGAAGACATCGAATTTCTAAATACCGCTCCTACCAGCGAATCACCTGTGGTAGCACAACAAAGTGCCAGACAAAGGGTTAAAGCACAGCGAATCTCAACAGCTGCTCGAATACCTTTCCCAAAAGAGGGCAACGTAAAAACGCTGGTTATTCTTGTCGGCTTCTCCAATCTAAACTACGTAACTCCAAATCCACAAGCGGCTTTCAACAGCATGTTTAACACCGTAGGATACAATGCCAATAGAGGCACCGGTTCGGTACGCGATTATTTCATGGCAAGTTCGTATGGTAAATTTACCCCTAACTTCGATGTAGTAGGACCTTATACACTACCTAACAGCCAAATATATTATGGAGCCGACAGCTTATCAAAAAAGGATGTTCGAATCCAACAAATGGTCATCGATGCATGCACGCAAGCTTCTGCAAATGGAATTGATTTTTCTCAATACGACACAAACAATGATGGTTATGTTGATAATGTAAGCATCATATATGCAGGGCAAAGCCAGGCCGAGGGCGGGGGTGTAAATAGCCTCTGGCCACTAACCTCCAGCTTATCGAACCCTGCCATTAGTTTCAACGGTAAATTAATTTCTGGATTTACCTGTGTCTCCGAATTGAAATATGGCGTAGGAACAACCATGACCAGCGTTGGCGTGTTCTGCCACGAGTTTGGACATGTACTCGGACTGCCCGATTACTACAATACCTTTAATAGCAATTATACACTGGACAAATGGGACATCATGGACGTAGGCTCCTACCTCAATCTTAGTTGCACACCTCCTACTTACTCGACCTACGATCGCTTTTATTTAGGTTATTTCACACCGCAGGAAATCAGCAACACTTCAGATGTAACCTTATTACCCATTTATCAAGGGAGCACAACACCGGCGAACACCAACAATCAAGCTTTTCTTTTGTCGGCTACAGCTCATAATCTAAATGGAGGAAGCCCAAATCCGAAAGAATTTTTCATGGTGGAGTATCGCAAAAAAACAGGCTGGGACAGTTACTTACCACTGGAAGGAATGCTTATCTGGCACATTGATTACGACCAAACAGCTTGGAATATGAACGGTGTAAACAGTTATACAGAGCCCCTACAAACACCCGGCAGCCATATGCGAGTATATTTACAACCCTCTTCGGGATCAGTCACCACACCGGGAACAGCATTCAAATCGGGCAACTTTACTCCAATATCATGGTCGGGAACAGACATAAACCGAGCCATCGCGGGCATAACTACAACAGCCGACAGCATTACTTTTAAGTTTATGCCAACGCGTATTCTCGCCACAGGCAACCTTACCCGATTTTTCACAGAACTTGGCACACCAACCGAGGCACAAAGCATAAATCTGGCAGGCTACAGCTTAACCGGAGATGTGCAAATCAACTTAGCGGATGGTGTTCACTTTGAAATGAAGCTTCCTTCGGAAAACACCTGGAGCAAAAGCCTTAGCCTCACTCCTGCAAATGGCCTTGTAAATAATGCGATTCAATTGCGCTACAACCCATATCTCAACGGAAATCAAACTGACAAGTTGACGATTTCTAGTGCAGGCGCGCCGGATATAAATTTCAACATTAGTGGAATTTCCACTGTACCTGTAAACCCGCCAACAATTTATATAGGAAAAGTTGATAACTCATTACGGTTTGATGAAACTGCAATAAACACAACAAAGACAAAGACACTAAATATCAAAACCACTTATGTTAGCAGCGATTTGACAGTTGCATTAACCGGAAGCGACGCAGCATTTTTCAGCACTTCGGCGCAAGCCAATATCATACCAAAAGATATTGCAAACAGTGTTGACGGCTTCAACGTCACTGTTAACTACAAGCCAACCAGACATGGACGCCATACTGCCACCCTCACCATCTCCGGCGGTGGATTGCCCGACAGAGTAATAACACTTAGCGGCAATGGTACAAGAAATAATTGCGATAGATAAATCTACTGCTCGCTTTAGGTCACAAAAAAAAAGAAGAACGTTGGTTCTTCTTTTTTTGTATTACAAATCAATAGCTATTAAAATATTCTGTATGCGAGCGTGAAAGAAATCCCCACTAAAACATCATTCCTTTTGGAAGTTATTGGATGATATCCATCCAGATAGTCATTAGATGAATAATGAAATTCAAGTTCAGAACCAATCGACACCTGATCGGTCAGGTAATACCTGTACCCTCCTCCTATTAGTGCTACTCCCGAAGTATTATTTGAGCGACCTTGTGGTGACCCAACCGGGAATTTCACATTGCTATTCAATACACCAAGTCCGGCAAATCCGTAAAGTGTGTTCGGTGTATTTTTATCGTACTTCAGTCCGAAACGAACGGAATATTCACCTCGTACTGATAACTCAAGCGTTTTTGACTGATAAGAATAATAGCCATCCTTATGCACATTGTGGTTTTTATCTGCTCCCGAATAATCGCCATAATGCAAAGTCGCTTTATAGCCAAAATTTGATGGAAGCGTATTTCTAAACCCGAAACTTGCACTATAATTATGATAGCCCTGCACCAATGTTTGCTTAAACAACGAACCGGCAGCATCGCTATAGCAATATGCCGGACCAAAAGAAGCCGTTAACTCCCCCGTTGTTTTGTGCCTATGACGAATTAATCCATTACGATGAACGGCATCCACTTGCTGAAACATCAGCATACAGGGGAGTAAACAAAAAATGACTTTCCTCATGTTATAGGCAAAAAGATGAAACAATGGTTATAAATATGCTTTAAAACAAACTACTTAATATCTAAAACTACTACCTCCAACAAACTCTCTCAACAGAGAAGTAGGTGGAATTTCGCGATCGTGAATTGGCACAAAATAATTCAAAAACTTCATCATTCGGTGCGTTTCGGTATATTCATCACAATATTTGGGCACCTCGGCCAAAATAGGTTCAGCATGTCGCTTCAGCACTGCGAGTTCAAACAGCAGCGCAGAATTAAACATCACATCGGCATTTTCCTGATAAGGGAAAATCCATTTTTCCTCTCCGCGGCGCACACTTGGCCAACGAGCTATGGTTTCACGTGCCGAATAATTCCGAAAACGATAATCGCGAATAATTCTGCGCAGCAAACGGGTATCGGCAGTCGGAATCCAGTTATGATTATCAATGGAAATTGTAGTCAACGCCGAAACATATACTTTAAATACCGTTTCGGACGGTATGCCGGGAATCAGCTCAGGGTTTAGCGCATGAATTCCTTCCATTACCAACACACTATCGCTACTCAATTTCAGCATTTCTCCTTTGGCTTTGCGCTTTCCATCTTCAAAATTGAAGGTTGGAATTTCCACCTCTTCACCATTCAGCAACTGTTTCATGTGCTGATTAAAGAGAGGCAAATCCAACGCATGCAAGTGCTCAAAATCCCATTCGCCATTTTCATCCAGAGGCGTATCATCGCGATTCACAAAATAATTATCCAACGACAGCACCACCGGCTTCAATCCACTCACCATAAGCTGAATAGAAAGACGCTTACTAAACGTTGTTTTGCCCGACGACGACGGTCCGGAGACAAGTACAAAACGCACTTTATGTCCACGTTGAGCAATCATATCGGCAATGGAAGCCACTTTCTTTTCGTGTAATGCTTCCGAAACTTTTATCAGGTTAAACGACTGGTTGTTCCGACAGGCAACGTTGAATTCGCCCACATTATTGAGATTCATAATCTTATTCCATCCCAGATATTCTTTGAAAATATCAAACATTTTGGGCGAAAACGTCATCGGCTCCAACTCAAAGGGATTTTCCCTGTTTGGGACTTGCAGCAGCAAACCATCGTAATAACTTATTAAATCAAACACTCCCAAATAATTGGTCGATGGCAAAAGCACTCCATTGTAATAGTCGATAAAGTCATCAATTCTAAAAAAACGACAATACGGGTTTCCAAGTGTTTCAAACAAGGCCAGTTTATCTGCCTGGTACGAACGACTTCCAAACATATCTTTCACTTCGGAGGTTTGCTTCTCTTCGCAATAGATTCGTTTCCCTTGCTCAATAATCAATTTTACCCGCTCTTTAATTTGAGAAATAACGTCGGCCGTCAACGGTTGATTCAAGTTATCAAGCGTACAGTAATATCCTTTGGAGATGGGGTGCTCAATACGAAGAATAGCTTGTGGGAATAGCTCCGAGATAGCCTTGGAAAGTACCATACTCAAACTTCGCACATACACTCGCATGCCCGAAGGTGTGCTTAAATCAATAAATTCAATGTCCTTAGGCTTATAGACTAAAAAATTCAAATCCTCCACTTTATAATTGACACGAGCCGCAACCACTTGATATTTCAGTTCAATCTTCAAATCATTGTAAATCTCGATTAATGAAGTTCCTAGCGGGTATGTATGATATGATTTTGTGTTTTTACAGAAGATAGTGACCAATTTGTCCATACTCAATTAAATATAAATTACGTAAATAATAATCGGGCGTAAAGTTACATTATTTTTTTTAATTGTAATTATTTGAGTGTCTCTTAATTTTGAATTACTTTTGTACCAAATTTTCATGGAATTGAGAACCTACTTGAGGTTCGCATTTTTTATGAATATTTATCTCAAACTCAAAATAATAGACTCTATGAATTTATTTAATGTTTACCCGCTTTTTGATATCGAAATAGCAAAAGGAATTGGCTGTAGAACCTACGATAATCATGGTATCGAATACCTCGATTTGTACGGTGGACATGCCGTAATATGCATTGGTCATTCGCATCCGTACTACGTTCAGAAACTAACTCAACAGTTGGAAAAATTGGTTTTTTACTCCAATTCGGTTCAGAACAAATTGCAGGTGGAGTTGGCCGACAAGCTGGGTAAACTATCAGGATACGAAGATTATTCGCTCTTCCTGATTAATTCGGGCGCCGAGGCAAACGAAAATGCGCTGAAACTGGCATCGTTTCATACCGGAAGAAAAAAGGTTATTTCGTTCAATAAAAGCTTTCACGGACGTACATCTGCCGCTGTAAGAGTTACCGACAATCCTAAAATTGTAGCTCCGATAAACGAAGGTTTTGATGTTGATTTCTTTGCATTGAACGACATTGATTCAGTACGCAAATCACTACAAAACAGAGATGTATGCGCTGTAATCATCGAAGGAATTCAGGGAATTGGAGGCATTCGCACTCCCGATCCTTATTTTTTGAAAGCATTGAGCCAAGAATGCAAAGAAACAGGCACCCTACTTATTCTGGATGAAATTCAATCGGGATATGGACGTAGCGGCAAGTTTTTTGCTCACCAACACGCTGATATTCGCCCAGATCTAATCACAGTGGCAAAAGGTATGGGAAATGGATTTCCAATTGGAGGTGTACTTATCAGCCCGCTGTTTGAGGCATCGCACGGTATGCTGGGCACTACTTTTGGTGGTAGCCATTTGGCTTGTACAGCTGCAATTGCCGTACTCGACATTATGAAGGTAGAGAAGTTGATGGAAAATACCGAAAAAGTTGGAAACTACTTAATCGAAGAGCTAAACAAAATTCCTCAAATAAAAGAAGTAAGGGGCACAGGACTTATTATTGGTATTGAATTCGAACAACCTGTAAAAGAAATCCGCAGTAAATTACTTTTTGACAAAAAAGTATTTACCGGCGTTAGCGGACTGAACACCATCAGATTACTGCCTCCGCTTTGTCTATCTTTATCAGATGCTAAATCGTTTATCGACAGCCTGAAAGAAGTTATTCAAACGCTATAACTATAACAACATACACATTACGCCTTATAATATCAAGTATTATAGGGCGTAATTATTTTATGACAGTTCCATTCAAATACTTCGTCTGAAATTCACAAATTTCACTTATGCTTTTTTCTATCGTTGTAAATCGAAAACCAATTGCTTCCTGAATCTTTCGACTTGAATAATATTCTCTGTTCGTAGCCGTACGAGCCATACCCCTATCAATAAGCGGTTTGAAACGAAGGATTTTCCCCAGTAGTTCTAAAACTGTCCCTACAAACCACAACACGTTTTTTCCAATTCCAATAAACGGGCGACGCTTGCCAAAACCATCGGCCATCCAGCTCAGCACATCTCTGTTGCTACAATTCTCGGCAACCAACACAAAGCGTTGAGCTGAGATCTGCGAATTTGCAAGCAGCATCATGGCTTTAACCACATCCTGCACATACACATAACCACTGCCGCCATTGGTATAAAACATCAGCCCCTTGCGCACCTGCGAGAACAGTTGCGAACTACCGGTTTCCGTTCCCGAGACGCCCAGGATTACACCCGGATTGACAATCACTGCGTTTAATCCACGTGCCACCCCCTTCCACACTTCTTGCTCCGAAAGATATTTGCTAAGCGAATAAGGCGAACGATGTGCCGTATCAACCCAGCAACTCTCCTCGTCAATCATTTCGCCATGAGCAGCTTTTCCACAAGCAGCTATGGAACTTACAAAACAGAGCTTTTCTACACCCGATTTGATAGCAGCATCAACAACATTTTTAGTCCCAATAACATTGGTATCCGACAAGGTATCGGTACCACTGCCCAATGAAACCACAGCCGCACAATGATACAGCGTTTTTACATTTCTGAAAACGCCAAGCAACGAATTTTCATCTAACACATCAGCCACTTTCCAGTCAATCCGAGATAGAAAAATATCAGGTTCGTTAGTATAAAAACTAAAAATTACCCGCAGCGGCTCCATGTTGCTTTTCAATCTCCGAATGGCAATTACCCTATCATTTTCTTGCAACAAATGCCACAGCAAATTACCACCAACTAAGCCTGTACCGCCCGTAACTACAATCATTTTACTCGTTTTTTTTATTGAAGTTCAAAAATACGAAAAGAAAACTGTATTTTTGCAAACGAATTCCTTTTAACGGCAGAACATGTCTCAAAATCAGCATAAAACCATTTGTATATACTGTGCCTCAAGCACTCAGGTAAAACCGAGCTATTTCGATGCCACCGACAGACTAGCCAAACTTCTGGCTCTTGAGGGTCACTCCATTGTTTACGGAGGTGGTGCAAAAGGACTTATGGGCCAACTTGCCGACAGCATGCTGCAAGCCAACGGAACAATAACAGGGGTCATCCCCCGTTTTATGTGCGAAGTGGAGTGGAACCACACCGAGCTCACCGAGCTGATACTGGTGGAAACAATGCATGAACGAAAAGAGAAAATGGCCACTTTGGCTGATGCCGTAGTGGCTTTACCGGGAGGATGTGGCACATTGGAAGAATTGCTGGAAGTGATTACATGGAAACGATTGGGTATTTTTACTAAACCAATTGTAATCGTGAACCTCGAAGGATATTTTGACGCATTAGTAACAATGCTCAATCGTGCTGCCGACGAACATTTTATGCGCGAAGAGCACAGACACATGTGGAAAGTGGTAGAAACTCCCGAAGAAGTGCTTGCGGCCATCCATGAGTCTGTTGTTTGGGACGAAAATGCCCGCAGCTTTGCAGCATTATAATATAACTTACAATGATTCAGCAAGACAGCATACTTTCTATCAGCGACACATTAAAAAACCTGTCGACAAGTCTACCCGTGAAACATCATGTGGTACAGAACGTAGACACCGCTGTTATAGCTGACACCATAAAAGCCGTTGTACAAAAACCGACCAACGGTTTCGAAATTCCCTATCTCTATCTGCAAAAACCGGATACTTCTACTTTCGACATAGTACACATGTACGAAAGCTTTAAGCCGTTGGTTACAAAATTCACCTCCGGATTTGAAGGCATTCTTCATCCGCTTCTACCTCAAAATGCTAACTGGGTATTTTGCGCACTGGCAGCACTTTTACTTTTGCTGATTATAGCTTTTTCGAATGCCTCTGCATTTATTATGGAAGATGTCAAATCCTATTTTCATAGTTCTGAACGACCGGATTTATATCGAAAAACGACACTTAATGATTTCCGTGCTCAATTTCTGCTGATTATTTTTACCATAGGGGTAATTAGTCTGTTTGCACAACTTCATCTCCACGAGACTTCTACCGATTTCGAATTAATCAACTATGGCTATCTGCTTGGAATAACGGCACTCTTCTTTTGCCTTAAATACATAGTCATTCAACTAGTGGGATTTGTGTTTCTGGAACCTAAGGTATTGTCATTAGCAAAATTCAGCTATTTTAATATCATTTCACTCTTAGGAGTTTTCTTGTTCCCACTCCTACTGTTACGCATATATGCACCAACAAATTTGTTTCATTTTATTGATATATTGAGTGCTGCAGTTTGTGGCCTGGCCTATATTCTAATAACTATTAAATCATTTCAACTATTTTTACATAAAATAGTAGCATCTTTTTATATATTGTTGTATCTTTGCACCCTCGAATTTTTACCCTTATTCTTATTGCTTAAGGCGTATCAGTTGATAGTATAATATAGTTCTTATTAAAATTTCGCAGCTTTGAAAATCAAGAAGATACTCGTTTCGCAACCGAAACCAACCACTGAAAAGTCCCCTTATTTTGACATTAGTGAAAAATACAATGTAAAGATAGATTTTCGACCTTTTATAAAAGTTGAACCGATATTAGCAAAAGAGTTCAGAACTCAGCGTGTTTCAATTTTAGATCACACAGCCATTATTTTTAACGCCCGCCATGGTATTGATCATTTTTTCAGACTTTGTGAAGAAATGCGCATTACTATTCCTGAAACAATGAAGTATTTCTGCGTTTCTGAAACGGTGGCTGTTTACTTACAACGTTATATCCATTACCGCAAGCGCAAAGTTTTTTATGGCGCAACCGGAAAATTAGCCGAGTTGGTGGTTATTATGAACAAGCATTTGGATGAAAAATACTTGTTTATCACTTCTGATGTTCAAAACGAAGATACACTTGCAGCACTCGAAAAATCGAAAATTACGTTGAATAAAGCCGTAATGTACAAAACCGTGAGCAACGATTTTGGACCGGAGGAAGAATTCAACTACGACATGTTGATCTTTTTCAGCCCGATAGGTATTGCGTCGCTATTGAAAAACTTTCCTAACTTTGACCAGGGAGAAATTCAGATTGGCTGCTTCGGAGCTACCACAGCTCAGGCGGTGCGCGATGCAAATTTACGAATTGACATTGAAGCACCTCTACCCGGCGTACCATCAATGACAATGGCCATCGACAATTTCTTAAAAGAAAATCTAAAAAAGACAAAGAAATAGTTTGTCTTTATAAACTTTACGCTATCCCAAAAGTATCGAAGATTTTCCGTACTTTTGGGATAGTTTATTTTTGAACCATGAACAAACCGAATTCATTTCCAAAAGCCGAACACCTGTGTGGCGAAAAACGAATTGCTCGACTCTACACCCAGGGCGAAGCATTTATGGCCTTCCCATTTCGAGTGGTTTTTAGAATTGAGCAGAAAAAAGATTTAGTATCGGCAAGCGTAATGGTTAGCGTACCGAAAAAGCGGTTTAAACGGGCTGTGAAACGCAACCGATTAAAACGGCTTTTGCGCGAAGCTTATCGCCTAAACAAGCATGCACTCATCGATCTTCTGGAGGAAAAACAGCTGCAGATTCACGTAGCATTCAATTACGTATCAGACGAAGAGCTTGACTTTGTAACCGTCGAAAAGAAGATGAAAATTGCATTGCAAAAGCTGATGGACAAAATAAAAAACACAAAGGTGGTTCCCACAGACACAACAAATCCACCGACTGAGGATAATCATTCACAGATCATTATGCCATGAAAAAGATCCTTGAGTTTATCGTCTTACTGCCTGTCTATTTTTACAAATACAGCATATCGCCACTACTGCCTGCACGCTGTCGTTACACCCCAACCTGCTCGCAATACACCATTGAAGCTGTAAAAAAGCATGGTGTTATAAAAGGAGGACTATTATCGGTAAAACGTATCGCATCATGCCATCCCTGGGGTGGAAAAGGATACGATCCGGTGCCATAAAAGTTTTAATTACATTGGAATAATTAAGAAAAAATGTATCTTTGCCACTGGTTTACAACTATAAAATTTATCTACAGTGAAACAGCACAGAAAACACATCATTCTATACCCGCTATCGCTTATATATGGCTTGATAACGGCGTTTCGCAATTGGTTATTCGATCAGGAACTACTACCATCCACCGAATTTAAACTCCCGGTAATCTCTGTAGGAAATTTAGCCGTGGGGGGCACAGGAAAAACACCTCATACCGAGTTTATTCTACGCGCATTGCAGGACGAGTGGAAAATAGCTGTGCTGAGCAGAGGTTACAAGCGCAAAACGAAAGGTTTTTACCTGAGCGATGAAAATTCTGACAGCAAAACATTGGGAGATGAACCCTTCCAGATTCATCAAAAGTTCCCAAAGGTAAAAGTTGCGGTGGACGAAAAACGGGTACATGGAGTACAAACATTGCAGGAACTGATTCCCGACATTCAGGTTATTGTTCTGGATGATGCCTATCAACACAGATATATACAGCCCGGTCTATCCATTTTGCTTACCGATTATTCCAACTTGTACAGCAAAGATTTGATGTTGCCGGCGGGTGAACTTCGGGAATGGAAAAGCGGAAGCACGCGTGCAAACATCATTGTGGTTACTAAATGCCCAGCTGACATAAACCCCATGCAGATGCGGATTATAGAACTGGAACTTAAAATACAAACAAATCAACACATTTATTTCTCCTGTTTTAAATACGACGAAATCGCACCGGTTTTTCCTGATTCGACTCAAACTAATTGGACATTATCGGGATTAAAAGAAGCAGAAGCAGGAGTTTTACTGGTAGCGGGAATTGTTTCTCCGGAACCAATCGTAGAGGAGCTTACAAAGTACAGTCATGAGGTAAAATCATTGTTTTTTGACGACCATCACGCCTTCAACCAAAAAGATTTCAATGTCATCAGCAAGAAGTTTGAGGCAATGGAGAGTGCTGAAAAAATAATAGTGCTAACCGAGAAAGATGCTGCCCGGTTAATTTCAAATCCTTTATTCCCCGAATCTTTAAAAGCCCGGACATTTGCATTGCCCATTCGGGTTTCCATTTTACACGATCAAGAAACATTATTCATACAAAAAATAAAAAGCTATGTTACAAAAAATACAAGAAACCGCTGATTTCCTTCGCCCTAAAATGCAATCGAACCCACTGACGGGCATTATCCTGGGTACAGGATTAGGAAATTTGGTAACACAAATTACCGATAAAATTGAAATTCCTTACGAAACAATTCCAAACTTCCCGGTTTCTACCGTTGAAGGCCATAGTGGAAAATTGATTTTCGGAAAACTTGGTAATACTGATGTACTCGCCATGCAAGGCAGATTTCATTACTACGAAGGCTACGATATGAAAGCTGTTACGTTTCCGGTACGCGTGATGAAAGCACTGGGAATTGAGACGCTGTTGGTTTCGAATGCTTCGGGTGGCATGAACCCCGACTTTGAGATTGGAGATTTGATGATTATTACCGATCACATCAATCTTTTCCCTGAGCATCCGTTGCGTGGACGAAATTTGCCTGAATTGGGCACCCGCTTCCCCGACATGAGCGAAGCATATTCGAAAGAACTGATTGCTAAAGCAAAAACAATAGCTTCTAAAAACAATATAAAAGTGGTAGAAGGTGTGTATGTTGGCACGACAGGCCCAACCTTTGAAACCCCTGCCGAATATCGCTATTTCCACACCATTGGAGGCGATGCAGTAGGCATGAGCACTGTTCCCGAAGTGATAGTGGCTAACCATGCCGGCATGCGCTGTTTTGGTATTTCTATTGTTACCGACCTGGGCGTACCCGGAAAAATTGTGGAAGTGAGCCACGAAGAAGTGCAGGAGATTGGCAATTCAGTGCAACCACTCATGACGCTTATCATGAAAGAACTGATTAACTAGTATAATAGTTACTAGTATTTAGTTACGAGTTACAAGTATAATTTAGCCTACTGAATTCACGCTTGTAACTCGTAACTTCCTAGATATACTTCACCACCATGTAGACTGCCACGCCTAGTAGAAAGACGGCGTAAACTTTTTTGAAGATGGCAGACGACAAGTTGAGAGCAAGTTTTGAACCGAAGAAAACGCCCACTAAAATACCGAAAGCCATCAGTCCGGCGTAAAAAAAGTTTAGATGTCCATCCTGCGCATAAACGATTACACTGGGAAGCCCTACCGGCAACTGGAGCGCTGCAAGCGAAGTAGCTGAAGCTGCTTTAGGATCATAGTCGAAAAACTTAATCAAAATCGGCACAATCACCAAACCGCCACCTTTACCAAACATTCCTGCTATAACGCCTGCAAGTACTCCAATGAATATAAACTGCCATACAGCACGATGAGTTTTGGCTTTAATATCGTTAGTTTGTTTTTTATTCTTATTTCGCGAAAAATAAGATGGAATATCAAAGTAACCCACTGCAATCCAAAGCAGATAGGCCGCATAGAGTTTTGCTAACAAATTCACATCGAGGGTAACAGCCAACTCAGCACCAAAAAACGAACCGCCAAACAGACCAAGCGCAATCCAAAGTGAATCTTTGAGGTTTATATACCCCGCTTTATAATAATTCATCACCCCGAAAATACCCACCGGCAACAGCATAGCCGCTAAAGATGTAGCATTGGCATCGAGCATATTCATTCCAAAAATTGCAATAAGCGTAGGCACCATCACTATGCCTCCCCCAATACCAAACAAACCCGACATGACACCGGCCAAAATACCCACAATCAAAATACCTATTTCCATACTTACCTTTTTTACAATTGAAGCACAAAAGTACTTAATTCTAAGCAATCGTTGAGGACATTAGCCCAATAAATGAATAAGAATACATCTTCTTTCTTCTGTGGACTGCATAAACGGTGAGTTGGCTAACGACACGAACCTAATTCGAATCAATAAGAATTTTACTATAAAATAACGAGTACAGTTTTCACAATCCCCCGTTTTCCAATACCTTTGCAGAGGAAACAACAATCCTGCCGACAGCTACTACTTCGAAAGCACATCACACGCTACGCAATTTCTTAAACAACTCAAAACCAACATTATTCAGACATATGACGCCCCAACCGGACACCCATTCACCGTCTATTGAACAAACTGCTGATCTACTAAGCGATATTGCTTGCGAGCTAATGTCGTCGGGAGCTCACACCATGCGTATCTTGCAAAACGTATCACGTATGGCCGAGAATTTTGGCTATCATCTGGATCTATCCGTCTTTCAGTTGAGCGTTATCATCACCATTACCGACAAGAATAATTCCGGCAAACGACTCACGCTGAACAAGAAAACAAAGCCACTGCTTATCAACTACACTTTTGTCTCCGACTTAAGCACGCTGAGTTGGGATACCTACGACAAGAATTTAGATTACGAAGAAGTGAAGAGAAGATTCCACGAAGTTATTTCGCAGAAACGCACGTCGAGATGGGTCATCCTTATTCTGGTTTCATTTGCCAATGCTTCCTTTTGTGGGCTGTTTAAAGGAGATATTTACGCCATGGAGCTTGTTTTCCTGGCTACACTGGCCGGCTTCTTTGTCCGGCAGGAAATGCTGATACATCAT
>OBMA010001453.1_pt1 | contig 14490 bp, 14 predicted proteins | sample 1539141 | NCBI WGS metagenome assembly OBMA01 (sample SAMEA3991484, study PRJEB22521) | metagenome | biome: anthropogenic terrestrial biome; feature: sewage plant; material: raw primary sludge | place: Sweden | collected 2012-09-26 | reverse complement strand
CCACAGTACCCGAGAATGAGGCTGGCTTGGAACCAGGTAAAGGTTTTACCAGAATTTTTGAGCCGGGAGCTATCAGCGTTTTGTTTGCATTGGAATATGATTCGAAAAAGTCATCGAAAATGCTGCGTACGCGGGTTTGATTCTGAATGCGAACCACTGCATCGAACTGAGCTTTGTCTATCATTATTTCGCCCGAACGCTGTGGATAAAGCAAAACCTGATAAAGTACTATAGTACCGTAGTTTTTACCATTGAAATTTTCATACGAAAGTTGCTTGTTCTGATTCTGGTCGAATTCCTGTTTCATAAACCCATTGAAGTCAGGCAACTTCATGTTGTTCATGCCAACCACATCTACCAACATATAAAGCTTGTAAGTCACCAGGATAGGCTCTTGTTCGTACACATTTGTTTTCGAAACACTTGTTCTGACAAATATTTTATCGTTCGAAACAGTCTGACTACTTGCTGATTTGCTTTGTTCGTTTGCCTGATTTCTTGTCTGGGCATTGCTGTTGTCGTCGGGTGGAAGCACTTTAACCGACAATCCATTCGAAGTGTATTTTTGTCCTTCGACCACAATACTTGCCGGAGGAATGGTAAATGTCCCTGTTTTACCGGCCTGAAGTGTGTAGGTAAACGACAGACTCACGGATGAAGAACTTTTCCCGTTGATAATCTGATAGCTCGAACTTTGCGATCTGAAAGGGCCGGCCAGCACTTCGAAATTGCTTAAGTCGCCTACCGATAAATCTTTTGCTGACGCATTTACCGTGTACACAAGCTGAAAAGGCTTATCTGCAATCACAGTGGAAGGTGCACTTGCAGTAAACTTTACATCGTTGGCCAGCAATACTCCTGAGGAAGTCAGAAGTAAGGACAGTATTAAAAGTCTGAATTTTATATCAATTTTCATACGAAAATAATTGTTTTTTAGTTGTCGTATGGAACTTGTCCCCACTTTTCAGGGACTTGTTTCAGTACCGGCTTTTCTTTGTTTTATACAGTCAAAAAAAAGGAACAATTTGTGAATTTACCAATCCTTGTCGGCACTTTTGCGCGAACGTACATTTTGCTTTTTAGCTTTCTCAAGGGTGTTTTTCTCATCCTGCATCAGGGCATCGAGTATTTGCTGTGCATTTTCTTTCGACATATCCGACGGCTTTGGTTGTGGAGGTGGTTGATTCTGTTGTTCTTCCTTTTTCTCCTGTTCCTTTTCCTTTTCCTTTTCTTGTTTTTCCTTGTCTTTGTTCTTGTCCTGATTTTTCTGCTGTTGTTGGAGCAGCGATTGTGCGTAAGCAAGGTTGTAGCGTGTTTCGTTGTCGCGCGGATTGGCTTTTAGTGCCATTTTGTAGGCATTAATGCTTTCTTCAATTTTTTTCTCACTAAGCAGCGCATTTCCGGCATTGTGAAAAGCAGCAGCCAGCTTTTCCTTGTTGCTGGTTTGCAGGGCCATCGAAGTTTTGTATTGCTCCAATGCATCTGCGTATTTCCCCTGTTTGAAAAGGGCATTTCCCAGGTTGTAATTGGCTTCGAAGGATTTCGGGTTTTTCTGCAATCCTTTGCGATAGGCCACTTCGGCATCGGTATATTTTCCGGCTTTATACATTTTGTTTCCCGAGCGCACATTAGAGCTTTCTTCCTGCGCGTGTAGCGGAAGTACAAAAAATGCAGTCAGTATAAAAAATACAAAGTTCTTCATTCTCAATTTCAACATATTTCTTTAAAAATAAGTCACAGTAGTTTATTTTCCCGATTTAATAAATTTCTCTTTCAGGTCGAAAATGCGCAGTTTGCTGAGGCGCTTGTTGCGGCGATCGAATATAAAACTGTCGAAAAACAGCAATATAAGTGCAAGCAGTGCAAAGGACTGGAACTGCTCGTTGTAGTCAGAGAATACGCGTGTTTCAAGTTTTGACTTAGCCAGATTGTCGAGCTCTTTCGACACAACACGGTAAGCTGAATTCTGATTGTCGGCTCTGACGTAAGTTCCGCCACCAGCTGTTGCTATACTCCTACACATATCTTCGTTGAGTTTCGAAACCACCACATTTCCTTCTTTGTCTTTCCGGAAACTCATGGTTCCATCCACCGGAATTGGTGCTCCTTCGGGTTTTCCCATTCCCACCACATGCACTACAATACCATTTTCGGCTGCCAGTTTGGCTGCGCCTACGGCATCGTCTTCGTGGTTTTCACCATCGGTAATCACAATAATGGCACGGCTCACATCCGATTTTTCGCCAAATGATTTTATACAAAGGTCAATGGCGCTGCCAATGGCTGTTCCCTGTCGTGGAACAAGTGCCGGACTGATGGACGACATAAACATTTTGGCCGACACATAATCGGCAGTAATGGGTAACTGTATGTACGCATCGCCTGCAAAAACCACAAGTCCAACTTTGTCGTTGGTCATTCCGTCCACTAGTTTCGACAGCACCATTTTGGCTTTGTCGAGTCGTGCGGGCTGTATGTCCTGCGCCATCATCGAGTTCGAGACATCGAGCGCAATCATTACTTCGATACCTTTTTTCTCCTGTTTTTCTTCTTTGGTTCCAAACTGAGGCTGAGCCATTACCACAATCATAAGAATGACAGCGGTCAATTGCATGTAGAATTTAAAACGCGGGCGTAAAAATGACACATTGGGCATTAGCGAAGCCAGCAAAGCCGGATCGCCAAAAAGTTGCAGCTTGCGTTTTTTCTGAATGCGGGTATATATAAAGAGCCCCACCAATAGCGGAACTATCAGCAGAAGAAATAAATATTCGGGATGTGCAAATCGAAACATATAAATAACTTTCTGTTTTTCAATTACAATTTACTGTCAGGGAATTTTTCGCAATACGGAATTGCGGAGTATCAATTCGGCTATCAACAACAAGAGAGCAGCAAGCGCAAAAAGATAATATTCTTCGTTTTTCTTGCTGTATTCTTTTACATTGATTTTCGTTTTTTCCATCTGGTCGATTTCCTGATAAATACTTCTGAGCTTGTTGTTGTCGGTAGCACGGAAGTAATTTCCACCTGTCATTGCGGCAATTTCTTTCAGCGATTCTTCGTCGAATTCCGAATCCATAAGCTGATACTGAGTTCCCATAGGCGTTTGAACCGGAATGTTTACCTGACCGTACGAACCAACACCAATGGCATACACACGTATGCCGAAAGTGCGGGCAATTTCAGCAGCGGTAATGGGCGCAATGTCGCCGCGGTTGTTCGAACCATCGGTCAGCAGAATGATCACCTTTGATTTTGCTTTGCTTTCCTTTATACGGTTTACTGCGTTGGCAAGTCCGAGCCCAATGGCTGTTCCATCTTCAATCATGCCGTATTTTACTGCTTTAAAAAGGTTTACAAGCACAGCATGGTCGGTTGTGAGCGGACATTGTGTAAAACTTTCGCCCGAGAAAACCACAAGTCCGATATTGTCGTTTGGTCGCGACAGAATAAATTCGGTTGCTACATCTTTCGAAGCTTCGAGGCGATTGGGTTTCAAATCTTCAGCCAGCATGGTTCCCGATATATCGAGGGCCAGCATAATGTCGATACCCTCAGTGCTTTCGGTGCGCCACGAATTGGAGGCCTGCGGGCGTGCTATGGTGAGCACAAGCAGCACAAAAGCGAGCGAACGGAGAATAAACGGCAAATGCAATAATTTTATTTTAGTGCTTTTTTTGCTGTACTCCAGACTTTTATTGCTCGATATCTGTAAACTGGCATCCGACTTGTACATTTCCTTTATGTACCAATAAATCATTGGCACAAGCAGTAAAAGTAAAAACAGGTATTCCGGATTATTAAATGTCATTTTCGTCTTATTCTAAATAAAAAGTATTGGTTAAATGTCTCCTTGTCAATTGCTTTCCTCAAGCTCCTCTTTCAGTTCATCAATATCTTTGGGAGGTTCAATCTTTGTTTGGTTTACAAACAAGAAGGCATTATACAAACTTAATTCATGTTCGTCGGGCAGAGCTTCCCATTTGGCAAATTTTACCAGGTCGGCCAGTCTGAGTATTTGTTGCAGACTTTCGTAAGCCGTTCTCGATTCGAATCGCAAATGGTTCAGCGCACTGAAAACTTCTTCGGATGTCATTTCCATACAGGGAATTCCGAATGTTTCCTCAATATATTCACGAAGCACATCAGTGAGCATTGTGTGATACTCTTTTGTTCGTCCCGATTGCCATGCTTTTTCCTGCTTAATCCTGTCGAGTTTCGAAAGTGCAGTGACGTAAGGCGGCACCGTTACTTTCGGAGCAACCACAGTTACTTCCGGTTTCTTACGGGTCAGATGGCGAATAACAAAGAATGTTGAAATCAACAGAATAATGATCAGAGAAATGATCAGAGCAATTTTCATTATACCTTTCCAGTAAATGGGCGGAGTATATACATTCTTAATGTCGGCAATCTGATTTGATGTGGTGTCTATCACAAAGGGTTGTACCACTTTCAGCGATAAGGGTTTCGACCAAATGGTATCGTTACCGTTCACAAAAGGATAGGAAGGGATATACATGAGCGAATCTTCGAATGCTGTAACCATGTAAGATTGTGTTACGAGCATCACGCCGTCCTGCGAAGTGGTGGTGTCCATTTTCAGAGGTTCCACAATTTCGAGGCCACCCACTACCGTGTCGGAGAAAACAGGCATCGACACTATTTGTCCCGGTTGCTGCGATACTTCGAACGACAGTTTGGTCTGATTACCAATCCACATGGAGGTGGAGTCGATGCGCGAAGTCACTGTCACCGTTTGCGCAGTGAGCGCAGTGCTTAGTGTGCTGATCAGTGCAAAACAAAATATCAGTAGTTTCCTCATAAAAATTCTAATTGTCAGTCTCACTTTTTCTACTTTAGTATGCGAAGTTGCTTATTTTCGAGTTAAACTCAGGCTCTCATCTTAAAGAGTTTCATAAGCGCTTTTACATAATCCTCTGAAGTGCTCATTGCCACCGAATCTACTCCGGAGCGCGTAAAGGTTTTTTGTAAAGCAAGTTTACGTTCGCCCCAGGCATGTTTGTAGCTTGTACGAAGCCGCTTGTCCGAAGTATCAACCCATATTCGCTTTCCTGTTTCGGCATCTTTCAGTTTCACCAGACCTACATCGGGCAGTTCGGTTTCGCGAATGTCGTACACCTGCAGGGCAACCACATCGTGCTTACGGTTAGCTATCATTAGTTCTTTCTCGAAATCACTGTCGATAAAGTCGGAAACGATAAAAGCTGTAGAACTTTTCTTAATGGCATTGGTGAAATATCGCAAAGCAGCTCCAATGTCTGTTTTGTTGCTTTCCGGTTTAAAATCGATAAGTTCACGAATGATTTGCAGTACGTGCTTTTTCCCTTTTTTCGGAGGAATGAATTTCTCAATTTTATCCGAGAAAAAGATAACGCCGATTTTGTCGTTGTTTTGAATGGTTGAAAAAGCAATAGTGGCAGCCACTTCGGTAAAAATGTCGCGCTTCATTTGCGATACAGTTCCGAAATCGCGGCTGCCCGACACGTCGATCAGCAAAACCACTGTGAGTTCACGTTCCTCTTCGAAAACCTTTATATAAGGATGTCCGAAACGTGCGGTTACATTCCAGTCTATCGAGCGAATGTCGTCGCCATACTGGTATTCGCGCACTTCAGCAAAGGTCATACCGCGTCCTTTGAATGCCGAATGATATTCTCCTGCGAAAATATTCTTCGACAAGCCACGCGTTTTGATCTCTATTTTTCGTACTTTTTTTAGTATTTCGCTCGTTTCCACGTTTTCTTTTTTGTTGTCTAAAGTCAAATCCCTGAATTCAGAATCAATTCAATTCTCAACTGTCAATTGATAGGGAATCAGGGTACTTCAACAGTATTCAGAATTTCAGTAATAATCTCGTCGGAAGTCATGTTGTTGGCTTCGGCTTCGTAGCTCAATCCAATGCGGTGACGCATTACATCGTAGCATACAGCACGTACATCTTCGGGAATCACATATCCGCGACGTTTGATAAATGCATAAGCGCGGGCTGCCAGAGCCAGGTTGATAGACGCACGGGGCGAAGCACCAAAGGCAATCATGTCTTTCAGCGAATCAAGTCCGTAATCCTGTGGGAAACGGGTTGCAAATACGATATCCACAATGTAACGCTCAATTTTTTCGTCGATATACACCTGACGCACAATGTCGCGGGCAGCAATAATATCTTTCGGATCGAGTATCGGACTTACTTTGGGTTTTTCTTTGTTCAGATTCTGACGGATAATCAATTTTTCCTCTTCTTTTTTAGGATAATTGATAATCACCTTAAGCATAAAACGGTCGACCTGAGCTTCGGGAAGCGGGTAAGTACCTTCCTGTTCGATAGGGTTTTGTGTGGCGAGTACCAGAAATGGTTCTTCCAGTTTGTATGTGTTTTCGCCAATGGTTACCTGACGTTCCTGCATGGCTTCGAGCAAAGCACTCTGTACTTTCGCCGGAGCACGGTTTATCTCGTCGGCAAGTATCAGATTGGCAAAGATAGGCCCTTTTTTAATGCTGAATTCTTCTTTTTTCTGGCTGTAAATCATGGTTCCGATTACGTCGGCAGGCAAAAGGTCGGGCGTAAACTGAATACGACTGAAATCGCAACGGATAAGATCGGAAAGTGTTTTGATAGCTAATGTTTTAGCAAGTCCCGGAACCCCTTCGAGCAGAATATGACCATCCGAAAGCAAACCTATCAGCAGAGACTCTACCAAATGTTTCTGTCCGATGATTACCTTGTCCATACCCATTACGAGTGAATCCACAAACGAACTTTGCTTCTCAATTCTTTCGTTAAGTTCTCTAATATCAACAGTTTGGTTCATATTTTAAAAGATTAATTTTGATTCTGATTTTGGAAAACAAATATAGTGTTATTTAAGGCTGTAAATTCGTGATTTAATATCTATTAACCTGAATTTAGATTATTATGGCAATCAGTGGTTTACCTACAAAAAACTCCTGGTTTTTTTTAGAAAAATGACTAAAAAAAAGTTCTGCAACAATAAAAAATTGTAGCAGAACTTTTATGCTCTGTGATGATCATTTATAGATCATTCGGCTTGTTTTTTGCCAACGTACAAATCGTGTAGTTCGCGGGCTTTGCTCATAACTTTAGGGTTTTGGGCATCCAACAGACGTGCATCTACTTTCGGAATTTTAACCAGTGTACCTATCGGAATCATATCAGGATTTTTGATACGCTCCTTGTTGGCTTCGTAAATGTAAACCCAAAAATCGCGTGTGCCATAATACCGTTCGGCAATGCGGGTAAGGCGACTGCCTTCCACAATGCGCTCTGAACCAATAAATTCTGTGTAAACACGCGGCTTGGTCAGCAGAATATCAAGGCTGTCGACAGGCGATACTGTTTTTTCAGGAGCAACTGCCTTTGGCAATGTGTCGACTTCAGGCAATTTCTGCACAATTATAGTGTCGGGAGTCAGTGTTAAACTGTCCTTTTGTTCCGTAACGAAAAAGGATCTTATGTCCAGACAATAAGCTTCGAGCGTATTGGTTACTTTCTGGAATTTTTCACGCTGGGTTTGGTTCAGAACTTTATACTCGAACCAGCAACTGATACAGCTTGAACTAAAATATACCGCAATGGTTGATCCTGCCAATATCAATAATACAATAAGCAGCCACACCCAAACTCTTTTGAAAAAAGGCTTGCGTTTTCGTGTTTTTGTAGCTGGAATTACTGTGACAGGTTCTGTTGCTTCTGTTATCGCATTGGCCTGAGGTTCAGTAACTGTTTCGGCTACCGGAGCTTTTTCCTGTTCGACAAGAGTTGTTTCCTGACCTTCCTCATGTTTATCAGAAATCTCGGTTGGCTCCGGTACGTTATTTTCATGAGTTTCTTTCACAATTTCAGCAGCTACTTCCTCTGATTTGTTTAGCTCTTCCGTTGGTTGTGCCGATACAATATCTTCTTCCTCATCTTCCACGTTTTCGTCATTCTCCTGTAACTGAATATTTTCAGCTTCGGCCACCATTTCGTCATCCTCGTTCAATAAATCTTCATCATCGTAAGTTTCAGTATTCAGAACAATGTCTTCTTCGGTCGCTTCTTCTGTTTCTTCCTCCACGTTTTCGTTCAATGTGGCCTTGTGTTCTGCCGAAAGTGATTGAATTTCCGAAAGAATGTCTTTGATTTCGTTTGCCTGTTCGGTGAAAATTCTCAGCGGATCGGGTAGTGCATCAGCTTCTGGTTCAGGTGTTTCTTCCTGTTCGGGTTCGTTATTTTCATCGAGTACAACAGGTTCCAAATGTGCATAAGGCTCGTTCACAAGATCTTTCAGGCCGGCATCGGGGGTGAAGCTTACTTTGTTGTATCCTGCTAAAATGATTTCTTCGCCGGTTTGTACGTTCACACTTTTGCGTGGTTCGTTCCACTGCAATTTGAAAGTACCCAGGTTTTTTATTTTTACCTGTTCGCCTGCAAGCAGACTGTCTTCAATGGTTGCAAAGAGCTGTTTGATAAAATCATCAGCTGCTTTTTTCGAAATGCCTGCCTTCAGAGACAGTAGTTCGGCTATTTCCTGTGTTGAAATTTTATCCTTGCTCATGATTCCGTTTTTTCATTTATTTTTTCTTTCAACACATTGCTTTGCCTGAAGTTTAGCACCAGTTTGGGCGGAATAAGTGTCCGTATTTGTGTAGCAGGATGCACCGAGAGTCTTTCTTCACGTTTTCGAACTTCAAAATTTCCAAAACTCTGAAATCCTATGGTTTTACCCTGTGCAAGTTCCTCTGTCATTACGCTTACTGTGGCCTCCAGCAATTCTTCGGTCTGTGTACGCGACTGACCTGTTTGAGCCGATAATGCAGCTATTAGTTCCTTGTAGTTCATATTATTTCGTGTTTTTTGACTGTTTGATTAGTGAATTGAATTGCAGAATAGTTGCTTGTCTGATTAATTAGTTGATTAGTTTATTGTCAATTATCTATTATCCATTATCAACTGTGCATTATCAATTGTCAACTATCAATCTATTTTCCGTATAAATCAAATTCTGCAGCGCTAACTATTTCTGCTGTATAAAATTCTCCGATTTTAACTCCTTTGGTATCAGCAGGAATGAGTACTTCCGGATCTACTTCCGGTGAATCAAACTCGCTGCGCCCTACAAAATTGTCGCCTTCGAGTCTGTCAATCATTACTTTGAGTTTTTGACCCACTTTGTTTTGATTCAGTTCAGCCGATATATTCTGTTGCAAAGCCATAATATCGTTCAGACGCTCCTGTTTTATTTCTTCCGGAATGTTGTCCTCGTATTTTTCGTAAGCATGCGTACCTTCTTCGTTCGAATAGGCAAATGCGCCCAAACGGTCGAAGCGTGCAAACTTCATAAATTCCTTCATTTCCTCAATGTCCTGTTCGGTTTCACCGGGATGCCCCACCAGCATGGTGGTACGCAGATGAATACCGGGAACTTCCTCGCGAATACGACGAATCAGTTCGTAGGTTTGTTCTTTGGTAATATTACGACGCATGATTTTCAGCATGTTGTCGCTGATATGTTGCAGGGCAATGTCGAGATATTTGCACACATTGTCGCGTTCGCGCATTACACGCAGAATGTCATACGGAAATTGTGCCGGATAAGCATAATGCAAACGAATCCATTCTACGCCGGGAATGTCCGAAATACGCTCCACAAGTTCCGGCAATTTCAGCGCTTTGTATTTGTCGAGACCGTACGACGACAGGTCCTGAGCAATAAAGTGAAACTCTTTTACGCCTTTGTCTACCAGACTGCGCACTTCTTCTTCAATATCTTCAATTTTTCGAGAACGATGACGGCCTGTGATAAGCGGAATAGCGCAATACGAACACATGCGGTTACAACCTTCTGAAATTTTGATATAGGCATAATGTCCCGGAGTCGTAAGCGAGCGTTCGTTACGCAGGTCGGCACGAAATTCCTGACCCAAATCAGTCAGTATATTGGTATAGTTGAACTTACCGTAATATTTATCTACTTCGGGAATTTCGGCTTCCAGTTCTTTCTGATAGCGTTCGGACAGGCAGCCCATCACGAATAGTTTATCTGTTTTGTTTTTCTTTTTGCGTCCGGCAAATTGCAATATAGTGTTGATGCTTTCTTCTTTGGCATCGCCAATAAATCCGCAAGTGTTGATAATCACAATTTCGCCATCGGGCTTCTCTGCATCGTGACGCACTTTATAGCCTAATGCATCGAACTGACGCATAAGTAATTCTGAATCGACCAGGTTTTTCGAACAACCCAATGTAACCACATCTACGGTTCCTTTTATGTCTTTTTTCTTTGCCAAGTTATTTATATTGTTTTTTTGAAAATAAAACTATTAAATTGTAAATAGTAAAACTTGTCCGCCGTGGCGGATGGTTAAATTGTAAATGAATTTGTACATCTACAGACTTGTGATTTTCATTGCAAAACCACCTCCCTGAGCCATTTGAATATTCAGTTTGCGGTTCGCCGGAATGTCGATCACTTCCTTTTTATAGTCGCGGGCAGCACGGTTTGCATTTATTCCATCGCGGAATATTTCAGCTTTGAAATTTCCGTTACCCAAAAAACTCAAATCGAGTTCAAGTGTACGTTTGTCCCAGTTTGTCATCGAGCCTACATACCATGCGTTTCCTTTACGGCGGGCAATGCTTATATATTTTGCAATTTCGCCATTCATAGCAACTGTTTCGTCCCAAACAGTCGGAATTTCGGCAATAAATTCAGTGCATTCCTTCTCGGCCATATAATTCGACGGGTTATCGCAAAGCATATTCAGTGGCGATTCGAAAATTACATATTGCGCCAACTGACGACAACGCGTTCCCTGGCTCATGGCTTCGTTCCAAACCGGACGATAATTGTTTTTGGTGGCATTTCGCATAGCTCCCTGCGTATAATCCATTGGTCCGGCAACCTGACGGATGAATGGAATAATTACATCATAAGTAACCTGGTCAACTGAACCTGGTGCCCATTTCATCTGCTCAAGTCCGTACACTCCCTCGAAGTTAATAATGTTCGGGTAAGTACGTTGTAAACCAGCAGGTTTGTAAGTGCCATGAAAGTCGATCAGCAATTTGTATTTGGCAGCAATTTTTGCTGTGCGATGCTGAAAATCTACCATTAACTGGTCGTCGCGATCCATAAAATCTACTTTAAATCCTTTTATTCCCATTTCGGAATAATGCTTACACACTTTTTCGACATCGGCATTGAACGAATTGTAGCCAGCCCACAGAATAAGTGATACATTACGTGCTTTTGCATATGCCACAAGTTCTTTCAGGTCAATTTCGGGTACAATCTGAAACAAATCCATTTTGTTTGCCACAGCCCATCCTTCATCCAGAATTACATATTCAATGCCCTGAGTCGATGCAAAATCAATATAGTATTTATAAGTGTCGTTGTTTACACCCGATTCAAAATCAACGCCATATACATTAAAGTCGTTCCACCAGTCCCAGGCAACTTTTCCCGGTTTAATCCACGAAAGATCGCTCAGTTGGGTAGGGGTTGCAAGTTTGTAAACCATATCGCTGTTTGCCAGTTCATAATCGTTTACTGCAACAACTACTGCGCGCCACGGGAACGCTGTTTTTCCGGCACATTTGGCAATGAATTTCTCGCGTGTCTGCACCAGTTCGTGATGCATGGCGCCTCCGCCTTTTTTCATTTCCTTTGGATAAGTCGCAAATACGCCTTTCAATGAATTTGAACCATCGTTGTTGTTCAGATACATACCCGGATAGTTCAGTAAATCAGCTTCAAGAATACAAACTTTTTTGCCTTTTGCAGCTTCCACTACCAGTGGCGACATTGCCAGGCGGTGTTTATTCCATTCCGAAATGTTGAAATGCTCGTAATGACTTTCGTGCGAATTTGCAAATTGTCTTTCGAATGAAGTGTCTTTTCCGTTCCAGTTATTCGAAAATGCTGAATACACTTTATAGTTATCGGCAAAGTTGAATGTGGCCTGTTCGTTTTCCACTTCGAAAGGAGTTTTCATGTCGGTGTTGAACCGGTAAGCTACTCCGTCGTCGTAAGCTCTGAAAACGACACTGAAATTTCCTTTAAACAGCAATGTAAGTTCGTTGTAATGATCTTTTACCTTGTTCTTTTTATAGATTGTCGCGTCGAAACTTGTATTAACGGCTTTCTTTACTGATTTTAGCAGCTTTGGTTTTTGTCCGAGTACGCGACCATCGGTAAGTTGTAACGATATCGGCGATTTGTCGAGCATCAAATCCGCTTCGTGCAATACACGATATTCAATTTTATCGCCAATACTGATTTCTGCTTTCAGTTTTCCGTTGGGCGAAACCACTGTCATTGTTTTTTGAGCTGCTGCGCAAATAGTAAAAATTAAAAAGAGACTTAAGGTGAAAAGTGATTTTTTCATGATGATTTCAATATGTTATTCAGGGTCAATTTATTTTAAAAGTTCAGACAGAAAAAGCAAATCAACTGAACAGCGAATCTACAAATTCTTTGCGGTCGAATACCTGCAAATGTTCCATGCCTTCGCCCAGCCCGATATATTTTACAGGGATTTTAAACTGGTCGGAGATGCCAATTACTACGCCACCTTTGGCTGTTCCATCGAGTTTGGTGACAGCAAGTGCATTTACATCGGTAGCTTTGGTAAACTGTTTGGCCTGCTCGAAAGCGTTTTGTCCTGTCGAACCGTCGAGTACAAGAAGTACTTCGTGGGGAGCATCGGGGACAATTTTTTGCATTACGTTTTTAATCTTTGTAAGTTCGTTCATCAGGTTTACTTTGTTGTGAAGTCGTCCTGCTGTGTCGATAATCACTACATCGGCGTTATTGGCTTTTGCCGATGATACGGTGTCGAATGCTACAGAAGCCGGGTCAGATCCCATTTTCTGCTTGATGACAGGAACTCCTGTGCGTTCGCCCCAAATAACAAGCTGGTCTACGGCAGCCGCGCGGAAGGTATCGGCAGCTCCCAAATATACTTTTTTCCCGGCTTTTGTGAACTGATGCGCCAGCTTTCCGATCGTTGTGGTTTTTCCAACTCCGTTGACACCGACCACCATAATTACGTAAGGTGTAGCGGGCAGCGGACTATCGAAGTCCATTGGCATGTCCGGATTGTTTTCCGACAAAAGACCTGCAATTTCTTCTTTCAGAATAGCGTTTAGTTCCGATGTTCCCACATATTTGTCGCGCGCCACGCGTTTTTCGATACGTTCGATGATGCGGAGAGTTGTTTCCACGCCCACATCCGAAGTGATAAGCACTTCTTCGAGGTTGTCGAGTACTTCATCGTCAACTTTCGATTTTCCGGCTACGGCGCGGGTTATTTTTGAAAAAACGCTTTCTTTGGTCTTGGCAAGGCCTTCGTCGAGCGTTTCTTTCTTTGCTTTATTGAAAAAATCAAATATTCCCATGAGTAAATTTTAAATTGATTTTCAGAAAAACGACATTGAATGCCGGAGTGCACGCTTCATAAACAATGGTCAAGAAAATGTGCTAAATGAATATGAATTACAAAATTAAGTCTTTTTTTTGACTATACCGCAAAAAAAATCCCCTCATTTCGCGAAATGAGAGGATTCTTCTTCAATAAGTGATATATCTTACTTTGCAAGATGCTCTTTAACTTTATCGTTGTGTACGATTTCTTCCTGAAAAATGTACGCGCCGGATTTGGGTGATTTTACCATTTTAATCACCTTTGCGTACGAACGTCCTTCTCCGCTCTGGAGTGATGCAACCGCTTTCTTTGCCATGTTTCAGATATTATTTAATTTCTTTGTGTACTGTTACTTTTTTCAAAATGGGGTTGTATTTTTTCAACTCCATACGTCCCGGTGTGTTTTTTCTGTTTTTCACAGTAATATAACGCGAAGTGCCGGGCATACCGCTTTCTTTATGCTCTGTGCATTCCAGGATTACCTGTACTCTTGCTTCTTTACTCTTTTTGGCCATGATAAATTTTCTCCTTAATTATGCGTATAAAAAACCATTATCGGCAGCTTTTTTGATGGCTGCATCCAAACCAATTTTGTTAATGGTACGTAAACCGGCAGCTGAAATTTTCAGGCTAATCCACATATCCTGCTCTACCCAGTAGAACTTTTTGTTGAACAAGTTCACCTCAAACGTTCTTTTAGTGCGTCGTTTTGAGTGAGAAACATTGTTTCCTACCATTGCTTTTTTTCCGGTGATCTGACAAACTTTTGACATTTCAATATCTTTTTATTAATTACATTTTTTCTCAAAAACAGTGCGCAAAATTACAATAATTATTTTGAACATCAAAGCTTTTCGGGGAATTATTTCAATTAATTTCCTTTTTTTTGAATTTTAGACTTTTAAGTGCTTGTTGTTCAGCTTTATTTGCTCTAATAACATGAGAAATGCTGACTGTGTGGAGCGGTCGATGTTTTGCTCACGCACAGTACCAAAATTAAACATTCTACTGCTGATTTCGTTGTCGTAAGCTATT
>OBMA010001451.1_pt1 | contig 14497 bp, 10 predicted proteins | sample 1539141 | NCBI WGS metagenome assembly OBMA01 (sample SAMEA3991484, study PRJEB22521) | metagenome | biome: anthropogenic terrestrial biome; feature: sewage plant; material: raw primary sludge | place: Sweden | collected 2012-09-26 | reverse complement strand
ACAGTGAGGAGGCGGGCATCTATGTGGATATCACCACAGGTGAGCCCCTTTTTCTCTCGACAGACAAGTTTGACTCCGGCTGTGGCTGGCCCTCCTTTACCAGACCCATTTCCAAGGAAGTGGCCCTCTATGTCCAGGACCTGTCCCATGGCATGAACCGGATTGAGGTCAGAAGCCGGGCAGGACAAGCCCATCTGGGCCATGTCTTTGATGATGGCCCGCGGGATAGGGGCGGACTGCGCTACTGTATCAACTCAGCAGCCCTGCGCTTTATCCCTCGGGACCAGATGGCAGAAGCAGGCTATGGGGGATTTTTAGACTTGCTTTCGGAAGGATGAAATCGATATTTTAGGTTGAATTAGATTCCTTATAAGAAATAAGCGACTGAGGCTTGCGCTCCGTGAAATGGGACAGCAAGTTCTAGTCGTTTTTTTTTATCATCAAAAATGATGACTGCATTCAGTCATCTGTACTTTTTTGAATTTGAGGAAGAAAATCATACCAATATTCATTCCAAGGCTTAACTATATATGCATATCCAGATGATGGATAAGTCCAGTCTATGTTTTCAAAGTAAGACATAGTTGAATTTGGCTCAATTTTATCAATGTTTGAGAACCGTTTATTGTAACTTCCAAAGTTTTTTAGGGTAAGACAAAGTTTCCTCTTTTCATTTGTACGAATACGGACAGTTACTTTGAAATGCTTAGCAGGGGCTTGAAGACGGAAACTTCCGAACCGAATTGGAAAATTGGTGAAATAGTTTGTTTGAAACTCAACATGGTAAAGTTCGGCAGGAAAAATTTTTTCCACGACCATTGTCCTTTTATAGGGGAATTTATATTTTTCAGTATCTAAATCTTCGTCAACAATCTTTATCTCATCAGAATAATTTGTATGGTTGATAATTAAGCTGACAAAATGAATGTTATTTCTCAATGTGGGAGTCGAGTAAAAGAAGTTGATTTGAAAATTATCTTTATTTTTGTGGACAGGATTTGGAAACTGAGAGGTAAAAAATCGTTTTACACATACTCGAAATTGTCTATTTTTGAAATCAGGATATATGATGATATCTCGTTCATAAGAATGATAATATCTTCCATTTTGAACTGCTTCTTCAATATCTTGATCTAAGTGAAGGGTCTCAACAAGAGTAGTATTCTGGGGTTCATTAGATGGAATGTTTGGAATATGAAGTAATGAAAAAAGGATAGTTGATGCCAGATAATGAGCATACTTTTCATGTTCGTAGAAAAAGTTTAGTTCATTTTTTTGAATAAGATGAAGTTTATCGAAAAAATCGGGGGGGGGGGTAGAGGAGGATGATTCGATTCTTTGATGAAGGTTTTGAGCGATTTCTTTAAAAGGGATTTCAGCATTTTGTAATATTCTTTGAGAAAAATTTTCTAATAAAATAGAATGCTCTTGGTTAGCTAAGTATTTTTTAATTTTTTTAGGGATATTTTTTTTACTGTTGAAATATTTAGAACAGTCAGAAATATTGATGTAAAATTCCTCGTCTTTTTTTCCTGGGATATTGAGAAAGCTAAAAATGCTATTTACAATAACTTCTTGCTTCACCCAACCTGTATTTTTACCATTTGATTTACTGGTTATCAAAATAGTTTTGAGAATTTCACTAAAAGTAAAAAATATCATACATTCCTCCTTATATTCCAAAAGTGTAGTACATGTACATTTTATCAAAAAAAATGTATTAATTCAGCAAATTGGCATACAAGAAAACTTTCTTTTATAAAAAATAAATTTTGGTAATAAAAGGAAAACTTTCTTTTTTTTAGAAGCAAGGACAATCATATATAAAAATGATAGAGTTATAGTATCTAAATCTATAATAAATTTTTGCAATAGCTATAGTTACTCAGAGAAGTAAATGATTGTTTGAATATTAGCGACTTATGAAACTTTTGGTTTTCTCGCTATTATTTCAGAATTTTTCTGTCATATAATAAAGGATTTTATGTCACAGATCCGATAATAACCAGGTTTTTTCGTTGTTATTTTATTGAATTGAGGCTCAATTAATTTGGAGGAGAAAAAATGGAAAGAGAATTGTTTGATGATTTGGTCAGTTCTAATGAGAAAGATTTTGATAATGATGGAATATCGGCCATCGAGATAGAAACAAATAGTAATAGTGAAAGTCAGTCGGAAACGAATTTGGGTGATTTATCATTGAAGAGTTTAATGCTTGAGCTGATATCAAGTCAGACAATTTTAAATAACAAGATTGAAGAAATAATTGATTTACAATCTTCAGAACGATATAAAGAAGCTATCGCAAATCAACTGGAGCATATGGGAGCTCAACAAGACGAGCAACTATTAGATTTGGGGAATAAAATGTGTCAGTTGATTAGCTCGGATATTAAGAGTCAGCAATATTTCGCAAAATTACTTAGAATACAAGAGGTCAACTCCAACCTTCATAATGAACTCTCTTTATACAAGTCAGGACTTTTTGAAGAAATAAAGTTACCAATTTTTCGGTCAATTTGGAGAGTAAGAAGAACTATAGTTGATGAACTGAAATTTTATAAAAAAAATGAAGAAGAAACTAAGACATTTGTTGAGATTCTTGAAGATATCTTAGGAGAGATTGATGAGTTATTAGAAGATAATCAACTGGAGATATTTACAAGTAATATTGGAGACGACTTTAATAGAGTATTTGATAAAAAGTACAACGACATAGAGACAAATCGGCAAGAATTAAATTGCAAGATAGCGAAAATACACAATTCTGGACTTAAAAAGACTGATTTTGTCATTGAAAAGCAAGTAGTCGATGTATACAAATTTGTTGAAAATTTATAGGGAGAAAGTTAAATGGAAAAGATTGTTTTTGGAATTGATTTAGGTACAACTTATTCGGCGGTTTCATATGTAGATTCGTATGATAAACCGGTCATAATGAAAAATAGAAGTGGAAAAGATATTACACCAAGTGCAATTTATTTTTCGAAGGAAGGAAATATTGTAGTCGGGCAAGTGGCTAAAGAAGAAGCTGATATGGATCCGACAGGTTATGTTGAATTCTTTAAACGCTATATGGGAACACCTTTTGAAGAATTGCCAGATAGTGTAAAGAAAAAATTTACAATTGGGACAAAAGAGTATCGTCCGGAGGAGTTATCATCGCTAGTATTGAAAGAATTGAAGCGTTCAGTTGATGAGTCCTCCCTAGGTGTTAAGATGGAACAGGTAGTAATTACGGTTCCAGCCTACTTTAATGAGGCTCAACGACTGGCAACTAAAACAGCGGGTGAGTTAGCGGGATTACAAGTTTTAGAGATAATTAAAGAACCTCTTGCAGCAGCTTTTGATTATACTCAAAATAGTGGAGACGATAATAGGACTTTCTTAATTTATGATTTAGGTGGCGGGACTTTTGATGCGACAGTGATGTCTATATCGGAACAAGAGGTTATAGAGGTTGCTTCCGAGGGAGACAGTCAATTAGGTGGCAAAGATTGGGATCAGCGCATTTTTGAATTTTTATATGAAAAATTTATAGAGGAACATCCAGACTATGTTTTTTCTCCGGGTGATGAAAAGCAACTCCTTCTTAAGGCTGAAGAAATTAAAGTAAGGCTGACCAATTCAGAAACCACAAAGGCAAAATTAAATTTTGATGGGAAAAAATCACAGCCTGTTATTACACGTCAGGATTTTGAAGAGTTGACAGTTGACTTGTTGGAACGAACACTGGACATTACAGACGAATTAATTAATAACTCAAAAGCGAAAGGTTTCAAAATTGATGCCATATTATTAGTAGGTGGTTCTACTCGAATGCCAATGATAAAAGAAGCGCTCCAGTCTAAATATGGTTTAGAACCGAAGACACATGATCCGGATCAAGCAGTTGCAAAAGGAGCAGCTATTTGGGCTGTGTTTGCTTATACAAAAGGACAGAAGATAGTTGAAAAATTAGCTTCCGGCGAACTCCATGAAGATTCTCTTACTAAGGAACAAAAAGAGTTATTAAAGAATAAAGATAGTTTTGGTGAAAAATTGAATACATCTGTTGCAAGTTTTAGCAATCTAAGTGATAAAGAGATTGTGACAGCAGCTACTAAAACTTATGGAGTCAAAATGATTGACAAAAATGATCGGCCAATAATTGTGAACATAATAATGAAAAACACTCCATTGTCAGGTGGCTATGTGACCGGGAAATCTAAATGCTATACACTAGCTGATTCTCAGGAATTGGTTGAGATGAAGATTTACGAATCTGATGAGACAGAAGAAGTGGTTAATTATAAGGATTTTATGGTGGAGCAGTTGGTGGGCCAAGTTGACTTAGGACTTCCAGTTGGTTTACCAAAGGGAAGTCCGTTAGAAGTTACCTTGACATTGAATGACCAAGGAATTATTAACGCATATGCAAAGGAGGAAACTCATGGGCGAGATGCCAGTGCAGAAATTCATATTAAGGGATTAATGACTGAGAAAGAAATGTCGGATGCTGTCGCACATATGAATACACTAAACATCGTTGATGAGATTTGAAATTATTAGTAGGATGAAGTCAAATGGAAAATGTTATTGTTGGTATTGATTTAGGAACAACTTATAGTGCGGTTGCCAAAGTAAATAAGATAACTGGAGAGTTAAATATCCTTAAAAATTCAAAAGGAAATTACACAACACCTTCAGTCATAGCATTTGATGGAGAACAGTTCCTTTTTGGTGAAGAAGCTAAGGATGAACAAATATTTGGTGGAGAGGCTGCTTCGTTTTATAAGAGGGAATTGGCTAATGAAGCTTACACTAAGAAATTGGGTGAAAAGTCTTATGATGCATGTGAACTGAGTTCATTATTTTTAAAGTATCTGGTAAAAGATATCGAGGCTACGCATAATCTTAACATTCAAGCAGCAGTCATATCCGTTCCTGCTTATTTTACGCATATTGAAATTGAAGAAACTCTTAAAGCAGCTGATATGGCCGGCTTAAAAATATTAGGAGTTATACACGAGCCAACGGCAGCAGCTTTAGCATATGGATTAGAATCTAGTCATAAACCACAAACTGTACTTTTTTATGACCTTGGTGGAGGCACTTTTGATGTGACTGTTGCCAGAATCAAAGGTGGGAATTTATCAGTATTAGGTTCAAGTGGAGATAGTCAACTAGGAGGAAAAGATTTTGACCAACGTCTAATAGATTATTTTCTTGATGAGGTGGAAACCTACCTAGAAGATGAAAATGAAAATCATTCAGTTTTACAGGTGGTTTTAGAAATTGAAAAAATAAAAAAAAAGTTATCCGAATTTAACGAAATTACAGTTCCAATTACAATTTCTGGGAAAAGAGAAGAGATTTTTCTTGAACGTTCGGAATTCGAAGCTTTGTCAGAAGATTTAGTTGAAAGAACCATTGAGATTAGCGAATCGTTATTGAATGATTTGAGTCTTAAGTGGAATTCAATTGACAAAATAATTTTGGTAGGTGGTTCTACCAACATGCCTATGATACCAAATTACTTTAATTTTAAAATGGGGAAAAATGTAGAAACTAGAGTTGATGTGGACGAGGCCGTAGCAATTGGTGCTGCAATAAAAGCGAGAATGCTGAGTAAAGAAAATCAGGTTACTAGTTTTGGTTTCAAGAAAACACAACAATCAGTAGGATTTTTACAATTTTCCGATGTTACTTCACATGGCATGGGGATGATTGCTTTAAATGAGCGGGGAGATAAATATATTAATAGCATTATTATTCCCAAAAACTCAAAAATACCAATTAGTGTTGAAAAAAAATATCTTTTCAAACCAACTAAATATCGTTCGGAAATGGATGTATTTGTACTTCAAGGAGAAGACAGTCGAGTAATATTTAATACTTTTATCAGTAGATATATTGTTAAGGGCTTTGATTTTTCTGATTTTGGAAATACTATTACAATAACATTAACTTACTCGTATAACAAGGATGGTTTGATTGAAATTTTTGCAAAAACGGATAGGAAACCACTGGAGGTGGTGATAGATGCCCTAGAAAGAGATATTTCGTGGGCGAATGAGCCACCTCAAGGCGGCAAAGACTATAAAAAAATATGTATCGCCATTGATACAAGCGGTAGCATGGCAGGGGAGCCAATGAGGGCGGCACGAGATGCGACGCTTCAGTTTATCAATCAATTAGATGCAAGTGTTGATATCGCACTTATTTCTGTTGCCGATACGGTAAGTTGTATATGTTCATTTACAAATGATAATGCTCGCTTGAGAGAAGGATTGCAGCAATTATTCACTTACCCTGATGGAGATGGAAATTTAGGTCACCCTTTTAATTTTGTATCAAATCTTATGGATGAGGGGTTGTTGATAGTCCTTGCTGACGGGGTATGGTTTGATCAAGAAACAGCAATAAAGGCAGCAAATTCTATTAAGAGTAGAATTGATATTGTTGGAATTGGCTTCGGAAGTGCAGATGAAAAGTTTCTGAGCGCCATTTCTTCAATTGAGAATGTTGGTGGCTTGACCAACTTAGCTAATTTATCTCAAACTTTCTCAAATGTTGCGCAAGTTATTTCTACAGGTAATGTATCCATAGGGTTTAGTGCAGTTGAGTAGTAGGGGGTGTTGAAAACGATAAGCAATGTTGAACAACTAATTGATTTTTACGCACGAGTTAATATTGGATATGTGGTAGATAGAGTTCAGGCTTTGGATAAATGTACACATTTAGAATCAACAAAAGAAGCCGTGTTGCTAAGTAATTTCATAGAAAACGCAACTGATTCTCAATATATAGCATTTTTAGGAAACGCCTATTATAAACATTTTCATGACTTGGAAATTGCTCTAATTCAAGCAAGTAACTTTTCTACTAAAGAATTGAGTCCAGAGCAAATAGATCTGATAGTTTCATCTAAATTTAATGGTCAACTAGGCAATGTGGCTCTCCAGAAGATGATTACGCAATTGGGAATAAAATTAAAAGGAAAACTAAGAAGTCCGGATGAGATAGAAAACGAGAAAAAGGAGAAACTTAAGAGAGCGGAGACTGTAATAATAGAATATAAAGTTCCTCAATTTCAAAAACGTTTAATTAAAAATGATTTGATGTGTTTTTTAAATATTTACGATTTTTTAAACTATAAAGAGCACATAAAGTTAAAGGACTTAGAGTTTCCCGCAACTCCATTTTCAAGCGCTTCAAGTTTTGAGGCAATTCGCGGTCGTATAGACTACCTACGTGCACATATAAATGGTAAATCCGATAACACTTCTTTCAAAATTTATGACAATCTCTTAATAGAGTTGGATAAATATTTTAAAACTCCAGCTTCAAAGGAAAAGTATGACGTAGCTATTTCTTTTGATGAAATACGAAAGTTGCTAAAAAAGAACATTTCAGAAAGTGATGCTTTAGAAATAATTTTAAATTGGTCTAAGTATTCAACTAATAGAGATGAAGTTAGACGTTTTGTATCTTCTTTATACATAAAGCGAACAGGATTGGAATTGGAAATTGACAAGATTGAAAAAATTGATTATTTCCATTGCTTATGTGGGAGAATGATCCCAGACTATTATAGAAAGTGTTGCCCAGTTTGTCATAGTAGAAACAAAATATTCAATTCTATTGAGTTAGATAACTATCTGTTAGATGTTCTACTTAAATTGGGAATGTTTGAAACTGCGAGATTGAGTAACATTTGTCCTCAAAAAGTCGAAAATTTTGAAAAGGAAACCTTTAAGTTGTTTTATCAATTTTTCTCAGATAAACAGTTTTATAATGCCATAACGGAGATTAGAAATATCTCAGATAAATATAAATTGTTCGAAAATATTGAATGGAATAGAGAAGAATTTGCGAAAAAAGCAATTGATCGAACTGAGAAACTAGTTCAAGAACTTCCCAAAAATACTAATAGCAAGGAAAAAATTCAAGAGCTTATTATTGAAATATACAAAACTACTGTAGATTATCCGAGAATCGAACAGGTATGCCTTGAATATGTTGGAGTTAATTTTTCTAAATTTATTAAATCAGTTGAGCTTCTAAAAATCGATATGAATGGGCTAAGTGTCATTTTGACAGATAGATTTGGTATGGGATATGATTTGAGGTTAAAAATAGACTCAGAGTTACTAAATGAAATTTCAAAAATTCATAATTTTCAAGTTATCCTAGTTGAGGGGCTGGTCGACAAACCTGAAGAAGGTAGGAATTTAAGTCCCTTCTATTTAGATAGCTCATTTGAATTATTTAAAAAGAAAATCAAGTTATTAGCATCAGAAATTAAATCGAAGAATTATACTTTATTTTTTAGTAATGGTGAGTCTTATTCTAATCCAAAACATTTTCAAGTTACTTGATAAATTGGATATCTCAAAATTGAATAATATTAAGAAAGGAGAATAATATGAAAGAAAGAGTCCAATTTGTTTGTCATAGGTGCTATCGTGAAAATAGAATTAGTGATGTCACTTACTATTCACCCTCTAAGATGAGGATATTTACGCCCAAAATTGAAGGTGCTGGTGTGGAACTCCCACTTGAAGAAGGAGGAACTATTCAGTTTCCGTCAGTCGTCAGCGAAAATAATTTATATTCGAGAGGAATTCTTTCGGAAGATGGGAAACCACTAATTGCAATCTGTAAATATTGTTTTCAGAATAACGAACAAACAGAAATTCCAGAAGAGATTTTTCAGGGAAAATATAAGACGTTAGTAATTGCTGGTAGTAAAGGGGTAGGAAAAACAGAACTTTTTACACTTATGACTGACGATATTCAGAAATATGGACAAATATATTTTGATGGTAGAGTGGTCAATTATATTGAGGATAATGAAGAGAAGTTTAGAAGGAAGCAACGCATTGAGGATTTAATAATTAACGGAAGACTTGAAGGTACAGCGAGTGATAGTAGGGAGAGTATTATTTTCAAAGTTAAAACATCTTCGGTTAAAGAGGATGTGTTCTCTATTTATGATGCTGCTGGGGAGCGCTTTGATACTTATACGAGTAGCACTCTAGCCAGCCATTCTTATTTTAGGTACGCAACAGGTATCTTTCTACTTATTGATATCCTGCAACTTTCGGGAGTAAAGTCTCGTATTAGACAAGATATTTTAGAAGAGTATTCAGGAAATCAAAATCAAGATTTGTTATCAATAATCTCCAATTTAACCAAAATAATTCGAACATCTCGTAATGTTGCACCAGGAACAAAAATTTCAGTTCCTTTAGCAGTGATTTTGACAAAGGTTGATACTATTTTGGAGGAATTCTCCAACACGTTCGGAGAAGAATTTATAAGACTCGGCTTTAGTAAAGATGATAGTGCCAAACGAATAGAAATTATTAACAATATTACAGAAAAATTTTTAATTGATATTGGAGAAACTGCTCTTATAAGCCAGTTAAGAAGTGAATATAGTAATATTAAGTTCTTCACACTAGCTTCTAGGGGAATAAATTTCGAGATTGGAGAGGAAGTTGAGCCATTTCTAGTAGAGTTACCACTTATTTGGCTAATGAAAGCTAATAGTGGCTTTAAATCTAAGATCATGTCATGGTTTGGAGGTCAGTGATGGGACATCAATTAATTTATACGGTTGCAAAGCGTGGAGTCAAGGGACAGGGTCATTGTATATACAGTCTTGATGAGTATTTTCCACAAGATAGTCTTCGAAATACTGGCTATTATTCAAAGTTTAAATTACCACGAACCATCAATGTATCAGATATTACAAATGCTCCAGCGGAAAATATTTCTCTCCCAAGTGCATTTTCTTATTTTTTCGATGGTAAGTATAATTTTTTTTCAAAGAGTTACTTAGGAAAAGAGTATTTGGATAGTAATGCTAGACCCGGTAATTTTCTTAACCACTGGGTGATTCTAGACGAGCTTGGACAACAACCAATTGAGAAGTTTGGGAGTCCATCTTTTAGAAAATCAATGTCCGTAGATGAGGTTGATAATTCTGAGATTCCTAAGTATTTATCTGATAAGGTTGAATTGATTAATGGTCAAATAAAATTAGATGTCGTGCAAAATTTTATTAAATTTGCTAATAATAAAGCGATATTATCACAATTGCTTTCAGCAGTTATTGATGAACAAATCAGTACTAAAAAGAGAACGTTAATATTAGTTGATAAATTTGAGAATATTCCGCTTTGGATAGGGGCAATTCTTTATTCATTTCCATTGTGTCTATCAAAGAGGCTTAGTTTTTCAACTTTTGAATTTTCCCCCAATGAATCGTATATGCAAAACGATTTTTTTGACATAGTAGGTGTAATTCCAGAGGGGACTGACTTTCGGTCTAATAATTCGTTGTTTTTCAATGTCTTTGATATGAGGACTGAAATTAACTCAAATCAACTTATTGGAAAATATAGGTATCCTGATTGGGCGGTAACTAATTTATTGGATAATACAGATGTTTTTGAGAGTATCGATAATCTGCTTCTTGAAAAATTAAACTTTGAAAAAATAAATAAAGATATTGATTCCATAATTTCTTACTATGAAGTTGTAAACAATAATTCTAGTTTAGAAAGGATTAAAGATTCGATTCGTGTGATTGCCAAATATGGCAAAGAACATGCACGATTTCAATTCTTTGAGCAATTACTCATAAGCCCTATGTTGCCCGATATCCTATCTTCTGACCATAATAAAGACATCGTGAGCTACATTAGGGATAAAAATAGTAGTTCTCAATTATCACTTATTAATGATTATCAATATTTGTTGAGGGAAACCGGGAATAGTGAACAATACACTCCCTATATTATTAAGAATGCTTCTGATGATTTTATATTGTTTGATCGTAAAACAAAAGTGGAAGCATTATCTACGGTTAAAGATATTGAATTATTTCAAGAACTCTTTTGTTCATACTTAAGTACTAATATAAATGAAGCACTGGGAATAGTAAAGGTGTTGACAGTGGCACGGCAGAAAAAAATTGAGCCTATTTTACTTCAGGATAAAGATAACTATTTGAAATTTATTGAAACTGGGATTTCTGATAAGTGGGAAGCATCATTGGTCAATAATTTGATTTGTGAAAACACAACTAAACTTATTACACATGCTAATCAAAAATTACGAAATGAAATAATAAGATGGTATGATTCACATTCAAAATTTACATTACCGCTTCATCTTTATTTATCATACATAGACGAATTGATGAAAGTAGTGGAAACGCAAAAAGAACGATTTTCAATTATACGGAATGTGAAAAAAAATATAAAAATTGATGAGCTTCCGCAATCGGAGGTCGAAAAGTTTTTAAGAAATACGATAGAAATTATTAGTAGGAATGCTAAATCGGCCGATGATTTTAAGGAACTCTATGATTTGGTTACACCTCTTTATAATATCGATGCTGAATTATTCAGTTGTGTGCAAAATCAAGTATGCAGAGGTAATGTCGAGCTTTTTGTCATATTTTTGCAATTTATATATAAAAATAGAGTTTTTTCAGATCAACAAGTAGAATCCTTTGTTATCCAGAAAGACTTTAAGAAGATTTTCGAAAATATAGATAAACAAATTATTCAAGGTAAGATTCGAGTATCGAATCGGTTTCACAAATATTTCACACATTTGAAAATGTTGAATGCAAAATCAAATAAATTTAGCTTATTTTCAGTCCTTGGGAGGTAAGTATGGGAATAGGGTTAGGAATATTATGGGGAACAGCTAAACTGAGTAACAAACTAGCTAATAAAATTAATGATAACTTTAATGATTTTAAATCGAAGACATCTATGAGTGCCAAAAAATCAGGCTATGCATTAAGTGGAGAAAAACTTGGATATGATAGCGAGGGGGTGCGAGATTATCGAGCTCTATATCTACCAAAAGATTTTACAAAAAATGATAAACAGATGTTAGTTCAAGGTGAGTTTAAACTTGGTAAAGTAAAGAATCCTCGCACTAAGGAAAAAGTTCCGTTTTCAATTTTTGGTGAACACGTATTTACACACCAACTAATCATCGCACCTTCTGGAAGTGGAAAAACCTATGGTGTCATCGTCCCGGCTATCTTATCGTTGTTAGAAAATAATTTTAGAGTAGTTGTTAATGATGTAAAGGGAGATATGCTACAGTTAGTGGTGGAAGCCAAACGACAGTTAGGCATTACAAGAAAGTTCGTTGTGAGGACTTGGAATCCATTTGATTCTATGAGTTCCCATCATTGGAATCCGTTAGATGAAGTCAAAAAATATAATGACTCTTTGTTAATTCAGGCTATTACAGACTCCTTATTAGGGACAAACGATAATCAAGGTGCTGAGAATAAGCACTTTGTAGAACGTGATAAGAGATGGTTACAAGGTCTGATTATGCTAGTTAAAAAAAATGCAAAGCCAATAAATCAGAATTTGACATTCATATATAAACTATTAACAATAAATCAGGAGATTTTATCTGAACTGATAACTGCTGAAAGAGATTTAACGATTATTGGTAAATTACGAGATATGCTTGATATTGAGAGTACACTTTATTTGAGTGGGCTCGCTTCAAAATTATCTGTTTTTGCAGAAAGAGATACTGAAATTGTTACAAAAGATAGTCATTTTACATTGGATGAAGTATTAAATAGTGAGGGGCTTTTAGTATTACATTCTCCAATCAGTCGTGGAGAGGTTGCTTGGCAACTTAGTGCACTTTTCTATGGAATGATGAAAGTAAAAATATGTTCGATTAAAAGACCATCAGTATGGACAAGTTGGATGATAGATGAGGCAGCGTTTATAGCACCTAAAATAAATTTGGCTACATCGCTGGCTCAACTTCGTTCTTTTGGAGTTGGAATCACTCTTGCAATTCAGAGCATCTCTCAATTCGGTGACGAGATATCAATTTCAAATTATTCATCAAATTGCTCATCAAAAATTTTACTTCAACATACCGATCGGGGATCTGCTGCATTCTTATCTAAAGAAATAGGAGTAAAAACAGTAAAACAATTCTCAAAAAGCGTAGGTATGAATTCGGGGAGTAATATCAGTTATCAAAATGTGGACGTTCCAATACTTTCAGATACAGAAATTATGCATTTTCCGCCAGATTTTGGTCGGTATTCAGGGATATTTTATAACCCACAAATGCTACAAGAACCGCTTTTGATAGATTTTGAGAGGTAAATATGTCTTTAAAGGAAATGAACACTAAAGAAAAATTAATTTTTGGACTAGAAGTGGGTATTGCAGTCTTAGATGTACAGAAAAAATTGTTGCAACCTCCTAAACTTGATAGTAATATTATTTCGAATTCAAATAGTCGACCCTGTACAGTGCTTAGTCGAGGGGTGTCATCTGAACGAATGGATGATTTGATGGGGCAATTGTCGGATTCAAGTGATATAGAAGTTTCACGAATCAAGCAGAGTATGTTGTATAATAAAAAAAAATATTCAGAGAGAAGACTAAAATAGTATTAGGAAAATAGGGAAGTGTACAAAAATGAATATTAGTATACAATAATTAACTTGTCGGTAGAGGGGGACATAAAATTGAAAAAAACAATTAAAAAAATGTCTCTATTTCAAACTAAAAAAGAGAGAAAGTTAATTCATATTGTTTTGTTTTTTAATAAATTGACAACACAATATAAAAAAGTATAGATTTGTAGGGTTGCAATAATATGCAAAACATTAATCAATGTTTTAATTGAAGGAGATTTTTATAAATGAATAATAGTTTTATTAGTACAAAAGGAACACACATTCAAATTGCCAAAAAGTTATTTTACATTATTTTAATAATTGTAATCTTACTAAGTGGAATAACATTTTATTTTGTAAATAAAAGTAGAAGCGATAAGTTTGCTAGTTTAGCATATGATTTTAAAAGCATCAAGATAATATCGAAGGATAGCAACAATCAATGGACAATGCAGACCTTATCAGATTACTATTTAGCCAGTGTACCAAGCGTTGATAATGTTGAGGTAGAAAAAGGAGTAGCTGAGGATTTTGATTATATATTGTCCAAAAAATCATTGGATGAATACAATAATTTCTCGGACCCTTCGTTTGCTGAAACCTACTTAGTTACAAATGTTGGTGAAAATTGGAAAGACACAGAGGAGTATCAATTTTTTGTTACCAAGGTGGCAAGTGAAACTCTATCTGCCAAAGAATATGCAAAATTTATTTGGTATAGTAAGAATAAAATTGCAATAACTGACAATTATGAACTTCATGCATCTGAGCAAAGTAATGAGAAGTAGTTTCTATTATTAAATATTAATTGATAGAGCCACACTAGTTTCGTCAAATTATAAACTAGTAAAAAAATAATGATTAGACTTCTACGACAAGAGTTCACCTCCGTATGTTCTTTCATTGAAGAAAAACGGCTCTTTGTCAACTGTAGTGGGTAGATGAAAAGCTAACACCTAGAGAGGACGAACTTCGTTCTCTCTTTCTTTATCTCTTTCTTGTTTTTAGGAGATAAGCTGAAAAGGGCTCTCC
>OBMA010001450.1_pt1 | contig 14501 bp, 9 predicted proteins | sample 1539141 | NCBI WGS metagenome assembly OBMA01 (sample SAMEA3991484, study PRJEB22521) | metagenome | biome: anthropogenic terrestrial biome; feature: sewage plant; material: raw primary sludge | place: Sweden | collected 2012-09-26 | reverse complement strand
GTGCCCTTTGCGCGTGACGCAGTGCACGATGACGGGGCCGCCGAACTGGCGCGCCTGCTAGAGGTGGTTAATCAGAGTTCTAACCCGTATGCAGGTCAGAACCAGAATTTAAATCCGTATGCAGGACAGAACCAGAATTCAAATCCATATGCAGGACAGAACCAAAATTCTGATCCATATGTGGGTCAGAACCAGAATTCAAATCCATATGCAGGGCAGAATCAGAATACTAACATGTATGGAGGTACATGTAGCGGAAACGGTATGCAGCCGGACGATACAAATGGTAACAACAGCAATTCAAAGCTTCTTGTGATACTTATTACCCTGATCGCCGCATTCATCGCAGTCATTGTGATCGCAGTCGTATTTAATTTCCAAAGCGGTGATGCTGAAGGCAGAGGAGAGACGGAGAGTACCGAGGAAACGAGCAGTGATGATAGTATCGTCGATTCATATGAAATGACGGATAGTACGCAGGAACCTGAAAGCTCTGCAAGTGCTGATTCAGAGTATTATGTGTTTCATGATGATATAAAAAATGATCTGGATTATTCTGTTGAGAAGAAACATTTTAGCTATGATTCCGGGAAAGAGAATGTAAAGATAGAGGTAGATTATCCGGAAGTGACTGATCAGGAACTATCAGACATTGATGATATAAATGAAAATTTTGCATATGAAGTGGATTATTATAAGGATTATTACGAGAAAAAGTACGCTCCTAAAATGGCTGATGATGGTTTCTATATAGTTAAAACTACATGTTATGTCACATATATGGATAAGGATATGCTGAGTGTCGCATTCATGCAGGATCTGCAGTGCGACCTTTATAATGATTATAATATCTATTCAGTCAATATCGATATGAAAACAGGAAAGATACTGAAGAATAGCGATATCCTCAATATAGATGACAGCTTTGCAAAGAATTTTAGAGAGAGATGCATAACCCAGAATGGTGATGATACGATAATCAGTAAGTGGGATGACAATACGCTAAAGAAAGCTCTTGAATCGGAAGATAATCTTATACTTTTATATACACCGGTTGGGATGGAAGTGGGTGTGAACTGTGTTCAGTCAAATAAGAGTGATTATTCTGATACGGGCTGGACAACCGTTACATATAAGGATTATGAAAAGTATCTGAAGTGATTCTATGCTGCAGCATAACGCTATAACAAATCAATATCAAAAGATCAGAGAGGATATGCCATAAATGGTATATCCTCTTTTTGATAGAATTGCGCAAACTTCCGGAGAAAGAAAAGCAATTAGCAGCATACGACAGATAAAGCAATTTGCAGCATCATACTAAAAGCAATTCGCAGTATCATAAATCATCTTGCCATGGCTGATATTTTATGCTAGATTATTTCTATCAGAGATCATTCTTGGTCTCGACATATTCTGCTTTAGTATCCGGCGTTTCGCCCAGCATTCAGAAGTAGAAAAAATAAATATTAGGGAGGGATGCCTTTGAGAGTCATTTATTGGACATGTGATATGAGATCATAACACTATCAAATGAAACGTTGACAAAATCGAACATTTGTTTTATTATCATAATCAGAACAAACGTTCTACAACAAGGAGAAGGAATATGGAAAAAGAAGAAAAACTTAAAGCATTAGATGCTGCACTTTCACAGATTGAAAAAGAATATGGTAAGGGAGCGGTCATGAGACTTGGTGACCCTGCGAATCGAATGAATGTCGAAACAATACCGACAGGTTCTCTTAGCCTTGATATAGCGCTTGGATTGGGCGGAATCCCTAAGGGAAGAGTTGTTGAGATATATGGACCTGAATCAAGTGGTAAGACAACAGTTACGCTGCATATGATAGCAGAGGTGCAGAAACGTGGGGGTATTGCGGGATTCATTGATGCAGAACACGCACTTGATCCTGTATATGCAAAGAATATTGGTGTTGATATAGATAATCTTTATATTTCGCAGCCTGATAATGGTGAGCAGGCACTAGAGATCACAGAGACAATGGTTAGATCAGGCGCTGTAGATATAGTTGTTGTAGATTCAGTAGCGGCACTTGTACCAAAGGACGAGATAGACGGAAATATGGGAGATACACATGTCGGCCTTCAGGCCAGACTTATGTCACAGGCTCTTAGAAAATTGACCGCAGTAATAAGCAAGACGAATTGTACAGTTGTTTTTATCAACCAGCTTCGAGAAAAAGTCGGGGTCATGTTTGGAAGCCCTGAAACTACGACAGGTGGACGTGCACTCAAGTTTTATTCTTCAGTACGACTTGATGTAAGGAGAATAGAATCGATCAAGCAGAATGGTGAAGTGACAGGCAACAGAACACGTGTAAAGGTAGTAAAAAATAAAGTAGCGCCTCCGTTTAAAAATGCAGAGTTTGATATAATGTTCGGTCAGGGTATCTCACGTGAAGGCGATATTCTTGATCTGGCAGCAGACAACAATGTCATCATAAAGAGTGGAGCGTGGTATACATATAATGGTGAAAGAATCGGGCAGGGCCGCGAGAATACAAAACAGTATCTGAAAGATAACCCGAATGTCTGCGTGGAGGTTGAGGGAAAGGTACGTGAGCTTTTTAATCTTCCGGACGATAAGATTGTTGGAGATAATACTGACAAGAAGAGTGCAAAGAGCCAGAAAACAACTAAATCTACGGATGGAGAAAAATCAAAAGACGTAGATGCTGAAAAAAATACTGATGCTTGAACATAATTAGAAGCATCATAGTACAATAATTGGTTTTGATACCCACATCATTACATGAGGCGGAGATAGGCATGCTTGTAACAGATCTAGTTGAGTTTACGAAATCAAGATACAGAGTTTTTATTGATTATGAATTTGCTTTTGTGTTATATAAGGGTGAGATTCGTAAATTCAAGATAAAAAAAGACGAAGAGATAGCTGATGATATATATAACATGATAGTATCAAAACTTCTACCGGAGAGAGCGCAGAAAAGAGCCTGCGCTCTTTTGGCAGAAAGATGCTATACAGAAAAAAAACTTTCAGATAAGCTATCGCAAGGAGGTTATCCGCAGTCAGTAGTGGATACAACAATATCTTACTGCAAAGAACGCAGATATGTAGATGATTCTTTATATTCACTTCGATATATTGAACAGCAATACATAGACAGGAGCAGGATGAGGATAACTACAGATCTGTTAAAAAAAGGCATAAATAAAGATATCATCGAAGTTGCTTTTCATCAGGCTGAAGACGAAGGATATGTTCAAAATGAGCTCAAGATGGCACTGGAATTACTTAAAAGAAAAAAATATGATCCTAGCATATCTGATTGGAATGAACGCAGCAGATTGTCAGGCTTTTTATACAGAAAAGGGTTTAGCCAGGATACAGTTAGAAGAGCACTTTCACTTGACATAACAATTGATTCAGTTTAGAATTTATTTGTTGTATTTTTGATTGAATGTTAGTACCATTTTGAATATTTGGGATACTTTTCATTTCTTTCTGATATAGCAAAAAAAAATCGTACAATGAAAATTGAATAAGGAGGTGCTCCTGTAATGGAAATGGTTTTAGCGATTGTCATTACATCTGTCGTTGCCGCTTTTCTGTCAGTATTTGTTACTAATATCTATCATAAGAAGGTTACTGATGCTAAGGTTGGAAATGCAGATGAAAAGGCAAGAAAGATAATTGACGAGGCTCTGAAGACCGCTGAAGAAAAGAAGCGTGAAGCACTGCTTGAAGCGAAAGAAGAAAATATCAAGGCACAAACTGATCTTGATAAAGAAATCAAGGACAGGAGAGCAGAAGTACAGCGCGACGAACATCGTATTCAGCAGAAAGAAGAGAATGTCGATAAAAAATCAGCGTTGCTGGAAAAGAAAGAGGCAAGTCTCAGTGAAAGAGAGGAGGATCTTTCTAAACAGCGTGAAGAGATTTCAAAGCTGAATGAACAGAGATTACAGGAACTTGAACGAATCTCAGGATTGACCTCCGAGCAGGCAAAGGATTATCTGCTTAAAGTTGTTGAAGAAGATGTCAAGCATGAAGCGGCTGTAATGATTAAGGAAAGTGAATCAAGAGCCAAAGAAGAAGCTGATAAAAAAGCCAAAGAATATGTTGTCAGTGCAATACAGAGATGTGCTGCAGACAGCGTTTCAGAGTCTACGATATCGGTTGTTCAGTTACCGAACGATGAGATGAAGGGCAGGATAATCGGGCGCGAAGGACGAAATATCAGAGCGCTTGAGACTATGACAGGAGTTGATCTGATCATTGATGATACTCCTGAAGCAGTCATTTTATCAGGATTTGATCCGGTAAGACGTGAAGTAGCACGTGTCACACTCGAAAAGCTTATTGTCGATGGGCGTATTCATCCAGCAAGAATCGAAGAGATGGTAGAAAAAGCTCAGAAAGAAGTAGACAATGAGATGAAAGAGGAAGGTGAAGCAGCTACACTGGAAGTTGGTGTGCATGGCATTCATCCGGAACTCGTAAAACTTCTTGGCAAGATGAAATTCAGAACAAGCTATGGTCAAAATGCACTTAAGCATTCGATAGAAGTCGCACAGCTCACCGGTCTTATGGCCGCAGAACTTGGACTTGACGTAAGAATGGCAAAACGTGCAGGTCTTCTTCATGATATTGGAAAGTCTATTGATCACGATATGGAAGGTTCTCATATTCAGCTTGGAGCTGAATTATGTAGAAAGTATAAGGAATCGCCAATCGTTATCAATGCAGTTGAATCACATCATGGTGATGTGGAAGCTACATCTCTGATAGCATGTCTGGTACAGGCGGCAGATACTATATCAGCTGCAAGACCAGGTGCAAGACGAGAGACTTTGGAGACTTATACAAGCAGATTAAGTCAGCTCGAAGATATTACAAACAGCTTTAAGGGTGTTGATAAATCTTTTGCTATTCAGGCTGGAAGAGAGATTCGTGTAATGGTAGTTCCCGAGCAGATATCTGATGCAGATATGGTTATCCTTGCGAGAGATATTTCGAAGAAGATTGAGTCTTCAATGGAATATCCGGGACAGATCAAGGTAAATGTCATCAGAGAGAGCAGAGTAGTCGATTACGCAAAATAATCAGTAAGAATAAAATGGCGGTGGTCTAAGAAATTAGACTGTTGCCATTTTTTTTTGTTATTTTGTGTTGCCAATATCTAAATGAAGTAGTAGAATATTTTCCGGTGTATAAATGTATACAATAATCCAGAACGTTATATATGTATGAAAGGACTTAATCTATGAAAGCTTACCGTGATCTGTCAGTAGACGAACTTAAAGAACTTAAGAAGAATCTTGATCAGCAGTTTTTAGATGCAAAGGGGAAAGGCATGAGCCTGAATATGGCAAGAGGAAAGCCAACGCCTATGCAGCTTGATTTTACAAAGGACATGCTTGATATTTTAAATTCTGATTCTGATCTTATTGCTGAAGATGGTACAGACTGTAGAAATTATGGATGCCTTCTTGGCATACCGGAAGCCAGAAAACTTATGGGAGATATGGTTGGAGCGCCTTCAGAAGATGTGATCGTGTGCGGTAATTCCAGTCTTAAGATAATGTTTGATTGTGTATCAAAGGCATATACACATGGAATTATGGGTGGTGAACCATGGAGCCACACTGACAAGCCGAAATTTCTATGCCCAGTGCCTGGATATGACAGACATTTTAAGATAACACAGTATTTTGGAATTGAGATGATAAATATTCCGATGACCCCTAGTGGACCGGACATGGATCTTGTTGAAAAATATGTAAATAATGATCCCACGGTGAAAGGAATATGGAATGTTCCTAAGTATTCAAATCCACAGGGATACTCATACAGTGATGAAACGGTGAAGCGATTTGCGTCACTTAAGCCTGCAGCAAAGGATTTCAGGATATTTTGGGATAATGCTTATGTGATACATCATCTTTATGATGATAATCAGACAGAGATATTGGATATCATAAGTGAATGCGAAAAAGCGGGAAATCCAGATATGGTGTATGAATTTTGCTCAACATCGAAAGTCACTTTCCCGGGAGCAGGAGTTGCGGCAGTGATCACATCACCTGCAAACGTAGAAGATCTGAAAAAAGCATTTACGGTTCAGACAATTGGATATGATAAGCTCAATGAACTTAGACATGTCAGATATTTTAAAAATATTAATGGTATGAAAGCTCACATGAAGAAGCATGCAGCAATGCTTAGACCCAAGTTTGAGGCTGTTACGAAAACATTTGAGAAGGAACTTGGCGGACTGGGTATCGGAGAATGGACAACACCACTTGGCGGATATTTTATTTCTTTTGATGCAATGAACGGATGCGCAAAATCAATAGTTGCAAAGTGCAAAGAGGCCGGTGTGACATTGACGGGAGCTGGAGCGACATTCCCTTATGGGAAAGACCCCGATGACCGCAATATCCGTATCGCACCTTCGTTCCCGACACCTAAGGAAATGGAACAGGCAGCCGATATATTTGTCCTGTGTGTAAAGATAGTGAGCATTGAGAAAATGTTAGCTGAATAAAAAATATGGATTATATATAAGCCCGTAAAGCAGAAATGCTTTATGGGCTTTTTCTATATGTAGTAGACATAACAATGCTTTGAACTGCATCTTGTACCACTCATTTACGGTAACATAATTATCCATTTTATGCGATAAATTAGATTGATTTTATTGATAAACATATTTATAATTCTAATCAGGTGCGTTATAAGATTTACATAATCTATTATCAGCAAAGGAAAGAAATATGAACGATTATATTGAGGATTTTATCACTTACATTCATAACACAAAGGGTTCTTCCAACAATACTGAGATGTCATATCGGCGTGATCTCCGCAAAATGAATGATTATTTTGCGAAAAAGAATATAAGAGATCTGAGCGCGATAAGCGAGAGTGATCTTTCTGATTATGTGAAGCATCTTGAGAAGCAGAAATATTCTGCTGCGACTGTTTCGAGAAATATTGCGTCAGTTAAGGCATTATGTCATTTTCTTGTTCTTAAGAAGAAGATGGCAGTAGATGTTTCTACAGGACTTAAAACGCCTAAAATCGAAAAAAAACTTCCAACTATAATGTCAAATGCAGAAGTGAATAAACTGCTCATGCAGCCGTCCGGGTCGTCGATGAAAGAGATAAGGGATAAAGCGATGCTTGAACTGCTATATGCAACGGGCATTCGTGTCAGTGAACTTATTTCGCTAAGGACATCGGATGTGAATATGCAGATGAGCTGTATCGTTTGCAGGGATCTTCACAAGGAAAGAATGATACCTTTTGGACATAAAGCTAAAAAGGCACTTTCAAAATATCTGAGTGAAGTCAGAGACAATATGGTAAATGAGAAACAGTCAGAAATTTTATTTGTAAATTGTTCGGGCGAACCGATGAGCAGACAGGGCTTTTGGAAGCTTATAAAGTTTTATACAAAAAAGGCAGGTATAACTGATGATATTACGCCACACACTCTGAGGCATTCATTTGCGGCACATCTTGTTGAAAACGGTGCTGATCTGAAAAGTGTTCAAGAGATGCTTGGACATTCAGATATCTCAACGACACAGATCTATGCAAATATCAATCAGAAGCATATAAGAGAAGTGTACAATAAGGCGCATCCGAGAGGATAATATTTAATCATCAGATCTTATGCATTTCGGGTTTACGTTTATGATAGACGGCATAGTATCTGAAACCGCATGAACTTAATATTTCACCGGCATTATCCAGAAGCGCGCCAACATCGGATGGTACATGTGCGTCAGATCCAATAGTTACGATATCACCGCCAAGATCTTTGTATCTGCGGAGAATGTCGGTACAGGGATTCATTTCACTAAGACCGCATCGTTTTCCTTTAGTGTTTAACTCAAGTCCTTTTCCTAAAGAGATTAATCGCTTCAGGATTTCATCGATTGTGTCAGAATATCTTGAATAACTATAGTTTTTTTCCTTGCAAGGTGCATATCTGACAACATAGTCGAGATGACCGTATGTATCAAAATCTGTATAGCTGGTTATATTGGAAAGTGATTCTTCAAAGTAATCTTGAAACAGTTCGGTCTCATCACCGAGAGCCCAAAATGATGGCCATGTAATATCCTTGTTATGGCAGAGATGAGTGGAACCGATTATGAAATCGAGGTCGTATGAAGATGCAATCTTTGCATATCTGTCTTCAAGACCACGACATAGACCAAATTCAAGACCATAGCCGATATTAAGGCGGCCTGAATATTCAGTTTGTACATGCGATATTTTATCAGAGTATTTTGACATATCGACTTCAAAACAGTCTGGAGGCAGTTTTTCATCATCACCGGTGCCTTCGGGATAATCGAGATCCATGTGCTCTGTGAAGCAGATATCTTTAAGTCCGATAGAGCAGGCACGGTCAGCCATTTCTTCCATTGGGGTTTCTGAGTCGCCGGAAAAAGATGAATGCATATGACAATCAGCAAGAATAGCCATTTGATTTTCCTCCTATAATGTCTTTCAGTTTATTATAGCAGAGGAGAAAATACAAGATAGTTGAAATACAAAAAAAGTATGATGTGAGTACTTAAAATATAATTGAATGATAGAAGAATAAGGGGAATAGAATGATAAATATTGGATGTCATCTTTCTGTATCAAAAGGATATGAAGCAATGGGAAATAAAATGCTTGAATTTGGAGGCGACACATTTGCTTTCTTCCTGAGAAATCCACGTGGAGGTTCGATAAAGGATCTTGATAAAAATGATATGGACAAACTTCTTAAGATCATGAAGGAGAACAGCTTTGGAAAACTTGTAGCGCACGCGCCATACACGATGAATCCGTGCGCGGAGAAACCGGAACTTCGTAAATACGCATTTGACACTATGCAAGAGGATATTGAAAGGATGGGATATCTTCCGGGCAATTTTTATAATTTTCATCCGGGCAGTCATGTGGGGCAAGGCGCCGAAGAAGGAATCCGCCTTACCTCAGATATGCTCGAGAGGATTCTTGACGTCAAGCCTAAGGAGAATACGACACAGATCCTTATAGAAACGATGTCAGGGAAGGGCTCAGAGATCGGAAGGTCATTTGAAGAGATAAGGAGCATTATCGATATGTCAGGACATCCCGATGAACTTGGAGTATGCCTTGATACATGCCATATCTGGGATGGCGGTTATGACATAGTGAATCATCTTGATGATGTCGTAAGCGAATTTGACAGAGTGATAGGGCTTGAGAGATTAAAGGCAGTTCACATAAATGACAGTATGAATGATCTTGGAGCACATAAGGACAGACATGAGAAGATAGGTCAGGGACACATTGGCGCAGATGCGCTAAAACGGGTCGTTATGCTTCCGGCGCTTCAGGGACGTCCATTTATTTTGGAGACTCCGCAGGATGATGAAGGATATAAGACTGAGATCAGTATGATAAAGAAGTGGACAGGCAGATAATGTCCTTGTTATAAAATAGTTTGATTTAAATTTTTTGAGGGGAAAGAATCTCATGAGCAGATCACATAAATTAAAGATATATATCAGAATCGCATTTCATTTTCTGACTATTATCGCGGGAATGGCTGTTATAGTTTTCCTGTTTGTATATATGCAGTCAAATGCTTCGAAGACAAGGCAGACGAATAACAGTAATACGCTTTTGGATGAAATGTTCGCGACGCTTGACGATAATGAAAAAACAGTTAAAATGCTGACCGATCACTATAACGAGCTTAACAGTTCGGCAGTATCATCTATGACTGGTGTGCTTACATATGACAAATTGACAACTATCATGAAGATGGAGAGCACGGATAGAGATGAAGCATTCAAAGAACTGTATAATGCGATAAGTGCAGAGATACTTATGGTAGTAGATAAGAACGGGAAAGTCGTCCTGAGTTGCGGAAAGGACATGAACGGGCAGAATATCTCTTCTGATACGATACTTGGGCGAAAAAGTTATAATGAACTCATAAACGACGGATATACAAGGACACCATCCAAGGACAGCACAGGCAGGTCATACTATCTGTTCAGCAGCAGTATAAAGGATGATGATTCAAAGAAACAGTACCGTCTTGTGACATGGAATGATTGTGACGTGCTTGAAAAGGAAATCGCTTCACTTGATGATGTAGACAGGATAATCGGAGGCGTAAAAGCCGGAACAAGTGGATTTGTGTTTGTCGTAGATGGGGAAACAGATAAATTCAGTTATTTTGTTAATGGAGATAATGAGTATACGGGTAAAAGCATCAATGAAAGCGGGCTTTCCACGGATTCGCTCAAAGATGGATATTCTGGGATACAGACAATTTTTGGAATAGATTATTTCTGTACAACAAAAGTCCGTTCTTCATCAGTATATGGGGAAAATGCATTATTTGTGATAGCGGTACCGATGTCGGATATGAATGCCGGAATGCCGGCAGCAATCTGGTCAGCATTCATTTTTCTTACATTTGCCCTGCTTATGCTTTCATATTCATTGATACTGGGACATGATCTTATATTGAGAAATAAGACGACAGAACACAAGCATCTTATTTCAATATTAAATAAAGAGTATTATTATAGCGATTGCATTGGGAAAAAGATTCTTCCGGTCTTTCTGACCGGAATTATCGTTATTGGTCTTGTTTCTATGTATACACAGACAATGAATGCTATATCGAGGGTTAGGTCACAGTCTTATACGCAGATGGAAGAGGCGAAGAAGAACCTTAAACTTAACAAAGGCGCTACATCAGCTATATCAAAATATTATGATAAACAGTTTGAATCCAAGGCGCTTATGATATCATTCCTTTTGGAGGAACAGCCGGAAAAACTGTATTATGGCGATTATGGAGAAGATGATATTCATAGTGTGACAAAAGAAAACAAAGATGGCACTATCGAATATGTTAAAGATGAGAATGACAATCAGGAATACTCAATAGCGAATTCTCCGATCCTTCAGAAAATGTGCAAAGAATTTGCAATAGATGAGATTCTTGTCTTCAATGATGACGGACATACGGTGGCAGCTAATGATGATCTTTGGTATTTTGCATTAAGCACTAATAAGAAAGACCAGTCATATCCATTCAGAAATGTACTTGAGGCAAAGGAAAGGACATATGTTCAGGAAGCACAGGAAAATGAGCAGGGAGTTCTTTCGCAGTATATTGGTTGCAGGTATAATTATTATACATATGTAGATGCTGACGGAAACACATGCTATACATCAAAGGAAGATTATGACGCACAGAATAAACCTGCTGGGAACAAGAATGAAAACGGAAAGAATCAGATAAAAAAGCATGATTCGTTGATACAGATATGTGTACTTCCGGAGAGACTCGATGATGTAAAGAAAAGCACAGAAGTAGCGCATGTGCTTGCAGGTATGCCCGTTGCGGGCGGCGGAAGCATGTATGCTTTTAAAGACGACGATGACCATACGGTAATCTATTCACCAAATTCGAGGGAAATAGGGAAACCTGCATCAGTGGCAGGACTGAAGAATAGTGCATTTACAGGCGAGTACTGCGGATTTAGGCGCACTGGCGGGCAGCAGATATTTGATGACGTAAGACTGATCGATGGAATCTATGTATCTTCGTCGATACCGGTCGGAAGCATGTACAAAGAACGTAATAAAATAACATTTTGGACGATAATCATCAGTGCAGTATTCATGTTTGCTCTGTTTCTGATGCTAGCGGTAAGCAGCGATGATCTGGAAAAAATGTTTTCTGAACTGATCAATGAAAGTGAAAACAATAGAAAGAAAAGAAGCGAAAAAGGCAAGACAAAGAAATACAATAGCGGTAGCCAGATAATAACAGTGGAAATGATGTCTGGAAGAAAAAAACGGATCAAAGCGGTAGAAGCACGATGGGGTAATGATATTGTGCCGTGGGAAAGCATGAGTCCTGAGCAGAAATTCGGCACAGTAGTAAAAATATATCTGGGGATTTTCGTAGTATATCTTTTTATAATGGTAATCAGAGCAAAAAGTAATGCAGATGCCGGTTTTCTTATTCCATATATCATGAGTGGTGACTGGGACAGAGGTGCAAACATATTTGCATTTTCGGCATGTGTTATGACTATGCTTACTATCGTTGTTGTAACATGGTTCATTAAGTTCGTATTAGACAGAATCACTTTCAGCATGGGTACGCGGGCGGAAACAATCGGTCATATCACAGAATCGATCGTACGATATGGGAGTATTATAGGAGGATTGTTTTACTGTCTGTATATGCTTGGACTTAATGCAGCATCACTGCTCACTTCGGCAGGTATAATGTCAGTTGTCGTAGGTTTAGGAGCACAGAGCCTTATAAGCGATCTGCTTGCCGGTTTATCGATTGTCTTTGAGGGAGCTTTCAGAGTTGGAGATATAGTCACTATCGGCGATTTCCGTGGACAGGTTCTGGAGATAGGATTACGTACGACAAAGATAGAAGATGCTTCGGGAAATATAAAGATATTTAATAACAGCAGTATAAACAGTATAATAAACATGACGAGACGTCACTCGTATGCAGTCTGTGATGTAAATGTTGATTATGGAGAAGACATTGAACATATAGAAGCAGTCCTTAATGAAGAGTTTCCAGGTATAAAGAGCAGACTTTCATCGATAGAAGAAGGACCTTTTTACAAAGGAGTTGCTACTCTGGGTGACAGCGGAGTATCGATACGGATAGTAGCAAAATGTTCAGAGAAGAATCGTATTCAGCTTTCCAGGGATCTGAATCGTGAGGTTTACATCATATTTATGAAGCACAAAATAAATATTCCATACCCACAGATGGAAGTCTCATTCAGAAAAGATTCGCCAGATCCGGAGACAAGTACAGTGCAGGAAGAAAAACAGGCTGAACAATTTGTCAAGAAACAGAGAAAAGCTGCAGAGCGAAACGATGATGATGAATGATGTGTGAGGTGAAAATGTATGTTATGTAATAAATTTGTCAGAGCATCAGCTGTGCTATTATCATGTTCGATATTTATGACAGGATGCGGTTTCGTGGATATACCGGATCTGTCTGACGAACAGACGGAACTTATATCTGAGTATGCGGTAAATCTTTTGCTTAAGCATGCGCAGGGCAGTAATGAGAGAATACTTTCAGCAGAAGAAGTGCAGAAAGCAGAGTCTGAAGCAGCAGCGGAAGAAAAAGCACATGCAAATGAAAAAGCAGGTGTTAATAGTAAAAATAGTGCAAAACAAGACAAAGAAAATGCTGATACATCATCAAAGAATTCTTCGGATGGAGCAGCTGTAACTGATACTAGTATAAGTGACTTCTTTGGGATTCAAGGTGTAGATATTGAATTCAGGGATTTTGACGTTTGCTCATCATATCCTGATGATCTTTCAGAAGATGATTCGGAATCACAAAGCGCTTTGGCAGATTCATCGGATACAGATGAAACAATATCAGATAAGGCATCAGAGACCAAAGAAAAAGGAACATCCGATGGCGAAAAGTCAGATGATGCATCGAACATGAATCAGGATGCTCAAGAGAGCACTACGGCGGCGGACAAAAAGCTTTCACCCAGCGATAACAGCAGCGTTATTGACAGCATGTATTTTTCGCTTGATGCAGATCCTGGTAAGAAACTTGTTGTTCTGAATTTTACTGCAACAAATACTACAGATAAAGATATTGAACTTAATATGGCATCGTATTCACCGGCATTCTCAGTCACGCTTGATGACAACGGTCCGTTTCAGGCACTTACTACGCTCGTTCCGAATGACATCGCGTCATATAACGATACATTGCCTGCAGGCGGTTCTGCAACCATGACGTGTATAGTTCAGGCAAAGGAAGATAAGACTGCATCAATAAATTCTATCGTCCTCAATATGAAGAGTAAAGACAACACAGCATCCATAAAACTCAAATGATGATATGAGATTATACACAGTTCTTCTACTATCAAAATTACTGTGGGAAACCATAATAATTGCTTTTGAATCCTAAAATCTTGACAGATAATTTCAAATGTGTTAATATCATAAACTGTTAATGACATTAACATATTTTATCAGAAAGGAAGTATATGCAGGACAACAGACACTTTATAGAGCTTTTGGAGAGAACACTACATAAGTATGAGCAGTTTGAAAAGAAATCATGTATATATGGCAGCAAGAATATTCCACTTACGCATGTGGAAGTCCATACGATAGCTACGATTGGAGATCACGAGCACATCAATCTTACGACTCTTGCAAATATAAGAGGCGTGACGAAGAGTGCTGCTTCCCAACTTATCTATAGACTTGTGAAAAAAGGACTTGTATATAAGCAGGTATCACCGACTTCTGACGCTGAGATCAATATAATGCTGACGGACGCTGGAAAAGATGTATATAAGGGGCATAAGAAATATCATGAAAATGCCAACAATCATTTTTTTGAGTTATTAAAGGGTATGCCAGAAGAAAATTCAGCTGCCGCAGAGCGGATGTTGAC
>OBMA010001449.1_pt1 | contig 14501 bp, 15 predicted proteins | sample 1539141 | NCBI WGS metagenome assembly OBMA01 (sample SAMEA3991484, study PRJEB22521) | metagenome | biome: anthropogenic terrestrial biome; feature: sewage plant; material: raw primary sludge | place: Sweden | collected 2012-09-26 | reverse complement strand
GATCTTGTAACTTTTTTAGCAAGAGCTTCCATTGTATCCATAAACTCATTTTCAGTTATAAAAGACATCTCAATATCAAGTTGAGTAAATTCTAATTGTCTATCAGCTCTAAGGTCTTCATCTCTAAAGCATTTAGCAACTTGATAGTATTTTTCTACTCCACCAATCATCAAAATTTGTTTAAACAATTGTGGTGATTGTGGTAATGCAAAGAATTTACCTTCATTCGTTCTTGATGGTACTAGAAAGTCTCTAGCTCCTTCAGGTGTTGATTTTGTTAATATTGGCGTATCTATATCTAAGAATTCTTTGTTATTCAAAAATTCTCTCATTGCAAATAGCATTTTATTTCTTTTAATTATATTATTTAACATTCTCGGTCTTCTAATATCAAGGTATCTGTAAGTTAATCTCATATTTTCGCTCAAATTAACCTCATCTGATATTTCAAAAGGAAGTACTGCTGATTTATTAATAATTTCTAATGAATCTGCAAATATTTCTATATTTCCTGTTGGAATATTAGGATTTTTACTATATCTTTCTGTTACTACTCCAGTTACTGTAATTACATATTCAAACTTTAATGAACTAGCAAGTTCTACAAGTTCTGCGCTTACTTTTTCAGGATTAAAAACTATTTGAGTTTTCCCATATCTATCTCTTAAATCAACAAATATAAGCCCTCCAAGGTCTCTTCTGTTGTCAACCCATCCGCTTAACTTTACTTTTTCTCCAATATTACTTTCTCTAAGTTCCCCTAGATTATGCGATCTATAATGCATTATATTCCTCCAAAAATCAATTAGTATTTTAATAGAATTTATTGGGCTCTGCCCAAACCCGCCAGTAACGATTGCTGGACACCAAATCAAATTTTGCATTGATTTTATTTGCGTCCAACACCATATCGACGAGGACATACATGTAATCCGTGAATTATTTTTTCAATATATTTAATATTTCATTAATATCATATTTTTCTTGAGTTCCAGTTGCAAAATCTTTTAACACAATTTTACCTTCTTTTACTTCATCTTCTCCCAAAATAAGAACTTTTGTAGCTCCTACCTTATCTGCTCTTTTCATTTGAGCCTTCATTGATTTTTCTTCATATTCAAGAACTACTTGTAGTCCATTATTTCTTAAATTTTGAGCTACTTTGAACGCTTCTGTTTTAGTTTCAGCTCCAAGCCATACTATAACAAATTTTTCTTTATCATCAAGGGCTTTATCTCCTAATAACAGCATAATTCTTTCTACACCCATTGCAAATCCAAATGCAGGAGTTTCTTTTCCACCCATTTGCTCAACTAAAGTATCGTAACGTCCCCCCGCCAAAACAGTCCCTTGTGACCCAAGTTTATTTGTTACTATTTCAAAAACCGTATTACTGTAGTAGTCTAAACCTCTTACAAGATTACTGTTTTCAACATATTTAACTCCAAAAATATCAAGATATTCTTTTACTGTATTAAAATGTTTCAACTCTTCTTCATTCAAATAATCAGTTAAAATAGGTGCTCCTTTAACCTCTTCTTTGCATTTTTCAACTTTACAATCCAATACTCTTAGAGGATTATTTTCATATCTATTTTGACAATCACTACATAAATTGTCTTTTTTAGGTGTTAAATAATTTATTAGCGCTTCTCTATATTTTGTTCTTGATTCTTTTCCGCCAATAGAGTTTATTTGTACCTCTAATTCTTCTATTCCTAATTTCCCTAAAAATTCATATGCCATAGAAATAATTTCTGCATCTAGCACAGGGTCTTTTTTCCCAAGTACTTCTACCCCAATTTGATTAAACTCTCTATATCTTCCTGTTTGAGGTCTTTCGTATCTAAACATTGACCCATGATAATACCATCTCGTCACATCTTCTGTAGCAAATATTTTATGCTCCAAATATGCTCTAACTACTGCTGCTGTTCCTTCTGGTCTTAGCGTACAGCTTCTACCACCTCTATCTTCAAAAGTATACATCTCTTTGGAAACTACATCTGTTCCCTCTCCTATTCCTCTTTTAAAAAGGTCTGTTTCTTCAAAAATCGGCGTTATTATTCTATTAAATCCGTATTTCTCAAAATATTCTCCTGCTATTTTTACTACAAAATCATATTTTGCAGAATCAAGCCCTAGTATATCTTTTGTTCCTCTAACTGCTTTTATATTCATCTTTTATCCTTTCAACTAAAAAGTTTTCTTCCATACATTTTTATAAGCGATACTTTCATCTTCTTGTTGTCCATTAAAGAAAATATCTGCATTTTTAATGTTTCCTATTTTAACGAAAATTTGGTCAGTATCTCCACCTTCATAATTTATCACTTCGTTGGCTCCAAATTCCCCTTCTTTTTCCTTTTTCCCATTAACAAAAATTTGTACCCATGTTTTACCTATTAACTTTACTTCTACCCTTTTGGTAATCTTAATTTCTATTGTTGAAGATGTACTTGTATCCACCACTTCTATCTCATCTTGCGAAATATCTGCTGCCATAGTTTCTTGTTTTTGCTCAGTAGGTTCTTGAACTTTTTCTTCTTCAACTATAGCTACCGCTTCTACTTTATTTGATTTTTTATCAATTATTTCCAAGATTTTTACTACTCCAAATGCAACAAATACAATAATTATAATTCCTAAAAATATTCTTAATTTACTTTTTTTTTGTTTTTCTTCGTGATGTTCCTCTTCAACTAATTCTTCTACCTTTTTTTCGCCTCTTATTTCATCATGAAGTTCTAACACTTCCTTTACATCTAAGCCCAATGTTTCAGCATACGTTCTTAAAAATCCTCTTTCATATACTTTCCCAGGCATATCTTCAAAATCTTCTTTTTCCAAATCTTCCAAATATCTTTTCTGAATTTTAGTTTCCAATGCTACTTCATCTAAACTTAAGCCTTTATCTTCTCTTGCATTTTTTAGTACATCTCCGAGAATCTTATTCATAATCTCTCCCCCAAAGTTTTTCTAGTTTTTCTTTAATCAGATTTTCGTTTCTATTGTTTCTAGGTTTATAGTATACTCTATCGCCACCAAAATACTTCTGTTTTACAAAACTACCTTCATAATTATGAGGATAAACATATTGCTCTTTAAATTCATCTTTAAGATGATTTGGAACCTCTTCTATTAGTCCATTATTTATATCTTCCAAAGCCTTTCCTACTGCATTATAAGAACTATTTGATTTGCTCGATATCGCTAGATATATTGTAGCTTCCGATAAAATTATTCTTATTTCTGGCATTCCTATTCTTTCTGCTGCTAACATTGCATTTGTAGCTATAGTTAATGCTTCAGGATTAGCCATTCCAATATCTTCCGCAGCATGTACCATTAAACGCCTCGCAATATACCTTGGGTCTTCTCCTCCAGCAATCATTCTTGCAAGCCAATACACCGCAGCATCTGGGTCACTTCCTCTTATACTTTTAATAAATGCTGAAATCACATTGTATTTATCTTCTTTTTTATTATAATAACTTTTTCTGTGTCCTAAAAGTTCTTTCAATTCATCAATATTTGCATCTTCACCAATCTCTTGAATAAGTTCAATATAATTAATCGCTGTTCTTCCATCTCCAAAGGACAACTCTCCTATATATTCTATTATCTCATCTTCCAAATTTATTTCTACTTTTTTTAGGGCTTTCTCTATAAGTTCTCTTATTTCACTATCTGATAACTTTTCAAATTTAAAAAGCATCACTCTAGATATAAGAGCATTATTAAGAGTATATATTGGATTTTCTGTTGTTGCTCCAATTAAGATAAAACTTCCTTTTTCTACATATTCTAAAAGAATATCCTGTTGACTTTTGTTAAATCTATGAATTTCATCAAGAAAAAGTATAGTTTTTCTACTATATAACCTCAAATTTTCCTCAGCTTTATTTGCTTCATTTTTAATTTCTTGAACCCCACAATTTGTAGCATTTAAAGAAATAAAATAATAATCTAACATCTTTGATATAACTATTGCTAAAGAAGTTTTTCCTGTACCAGGACTACCATGAAAAATCGAAGAAACAAGCTTTCCTCTTCTTAATAGTTTTCCAAGTATACTATTTTCTCCTATTATTTTTTTTTGTCCAATAAAGTCATCTAACTTTTCTGGTTTTAATCTATAAGGTAGGGGTCTTTTACTCCCATCTGAAAATAGTGTCTCCATAATCCTCCTAAAATTATATCATAACAAAAACTCTAACTCAAGTATAAAACAATTCTTAAATTAGAAAAAAAGGTATGCAAGGTTGCATACCTTTTCTAACAATTAATTATTGCATCACATATTGAAGTAAAGCTATAACTAAAAATGCTACTCCAAGATACATAGTAATTTTTGCTAAAGGTCCACCATCTTGAGCAACTCCAAATAAAGAATTAGCTCCTCCACCAGAACCTGACATTCCGTGGCTTCTATCTGGTTGGATAAGTACAATTACAATAAATGTAACTGACACTAAGTAAAATAATACTCTAAGTGCTAATACCATTGTGTCCTCCTATTTTTTTAATAGAGATACCCCATTCATATTATGAGGCTTTTCAATTCCCAATACTTCTAGCATAGTTGGTGCTAAATCTGCTAATTTCCCATCAGATGCAAGTTTTGCATCTTTGTATCTATTAGATATAAATAATAAAGGAACTTGATTAGTTGTATGTTGTGTAAATGGAACTCCTGTTACTGGATCTACCATTAAATCTACATTTCCATGATCTGCAGTTACCAAAAGCACTCCATCTTTTTCTAATATTTTTTCAGCTATTTTACCGAAGCATTCATCTACTACAGCTACAGCTTTTTTAGCAGCTTCTACCACACCAGTATGTCCAACCATATCTGGGTTAGCATAGTTCATTACAACTACATCATAAAGGTCATTGCTTAAAGCTTCCAAGACTTTATCTGTCAGCTCATAAGCACTCATTTCAGGTTGTAAATCATAAGTTGCTACTTTTGGAGATGGAACTAATATTCTATCTTCTCCAGGGAATTGTGCTTCTTTTCCTCCGTTAAAGAAGAATGTTACGTGAGCATATTTTTCAGTTTCAGCAGTTCTTAATTGAGTTAACCCAGCTTTAGAAACTACTTCTCCAAATGTATTTGTTATTTCGTCATCTTCATAAGCTACTTTTGCATTTAATTTCGAATCATATTGTCTCATACATACGAAATCTGTTTTAGGATATTGCCCTCTTGCAAAACCATCAAAATCAGGGTCAACCATAACTTTTGCCAGTTGTCTAGCTCTATCTGGTCTATAGTTAAAGAATATGAATGAATCTCCTTCATGAATTTTTCCAATAGGATTTCCAGCTGCATCTGATATAACTGTAGGTTTTATAAACTCATCTACTACATCTTCTGCATATGATATTTCAATAGCTTTTTTAGCAGATAATTGCTTATCTCCTTCTCCAAATACTATTGCTCTAAATGCTTTTTCTGTTCTATCCCAGTTATTATCTCTATCCATTGCTGTATATCTTCCAGAAATAGTAGCCACTTTTCCTACCCCAATAGTAGCAATAGCTTTTTCTAAAGTTTCTAAGAAAATTAAAGCTGATTTAGGAGCTGTATCTCTTCCATCAGTTATTGCATGAATATAAACTTTTTCAAGCCCTAATTTTGCTGCCATATCAATTAAACCTATTAAATGATCTATGTGAGAATGTACTCCTCCATCAGATAATAACCCAGCTAAATGAAGTGCTTTCCCATTAGCTTTCGCATTTTCCATAGTTTCTCTTAATACTTTATTATTTAAAATCTCTCCATCTCTAATATCTTTTGATATTTTTACAAGTGGTTGATAAATAACTCTTCCAGCACCTAAATTCAAATGTCCAACTTCTGAGTTACCCATTTGACCATCAGGTAATCCAACAGCTTCTCCTGCTGCATTTATCACTGTATTTGGAAATTCTTTCTCATATTTAGCAAAATTTTGTGGATTTGCTTCCCTTATTGCGTTAACTTCGTTTTGGTTATTATTGATTCCCCAACCATCTAAAACCATTAACATTACTGGTTTTTTTGCCATTATTTCACCTCTTCTTATATATAAAATTTAGCTCAGAGCTTGTCTGAGCTTAAAGATTTAATTATAATGCACCTTTTACAACAATTGTAAATGTGTCTGCATCCATAGACGCTCCACCAACTAATCCACCATCAATATCAGTTTTAGCCATTAATTCAGCTGCATTAGCTGCATTCATTGACCCTCCATATTGAACTGTAATTTCTGCTGCTGTTTCTGCATCATACATTGAAGTTAATAAATTTCTTATGAAAGCGTGAACTTCTTGAGCTTGATCAGGTGTTGCTGTTTTTCCAGTTCCAATTGCCCATACTGGTTCGTAAGCTACTACTACTTTTGCAGCTTCTTCTTTAGTTAATCCTGCAAATCCACCTCTTGTATGATCTTCTACCACAGCTTCAGTATTTCCAGCTTCTCTATCTTCTAATTTTTCTCCTACACATAAAATTGGAGTTAACCCATGTGCTAAACAAGCTTTTACTTTTTCATTAACAAACTCATTAGTTTCTCCATAGTATTCTCTTCTTTCAGAATGCCCAAGGATAACATATTTTACTCCAATAGCTTTTAACATTACAGGTGAAATTTCTCCAGTATATGCTCCAGAATCTTTTGGATTACAGTTTTGTGCAGCTATAGCTACTTTAGTTCCTTCTGTTGCTTTTACAGCATCTGATAAAGCTGTAAATGGAGCTCCTATAACCACTTCTACTCCTTCAAAAGAAGCTACATTTGCCGCTAATTTTGTTAAAGTTTCTACTGCTTCCGCATTAGTTTTATTCATTTTCCAGTTTCCTGCTACTATTTTTTTTCTCATTATGCCTCCTATATGTAATTATAATACTTTCACATTCTATCATATGCGCTATCTTTTTTCAAATAAATATTTTTTCGGTATTCAAACTATTCTTCTCTGTAAGTATCACTAGTTGTTTTCTAGAGCTTTCTTTTCTACTATATTTCTTGTAATAAATTTTTAATTCTACACTATCATCTACATATTGATAGTCATCAATTAAATCAACTAACAAATTTTCAAATACAGCTTTGAAATTATACTTTGTAAAATCCAAGCTTCTATTTTCTGTTTTTATTCTAATTGCCAAGTCTATCAATTCTTTATTTGAGACAAATCTCCTACCTTCTATTATAACAGGGATTTGTCTTATTTTATCAGTTCCTTCATAAGTCTTAATTTTAAATTTATCTATCTCTATATTTTTTATCTTTGATTTCCTACTTAACTCTATCTGTTTTGCTTTTGTTACAGTAATAAATTTTTCTAAGTTTTTATTTTGAGTTTCTATTACTGGTTTTTCAAAGTTATAATTTCTAACATTCGTATCCATCCCAAAAGTAAAACTCTTTACCTCTGGAATAATATTCTCCTTGCTAATTCCATAAATTTTAGTTTCTATTCCAAATTCTTTTTTATGAACATCAGACTTCATAGAAAATTCTTTAGTATATATCGATGATTTTATTATAAACTCAACTTCATGTCCATAATATTTAGGGAATTTTACTTCTCCATTATAAATATCTGCTCCTGTAAATTCTTGTTTTAATGCTTTAAGATTTTCTTTTAGTCCCCCTATAAATCTCCTTTGCATATTAATCTAAGAGCCTCCTCCACTCTTTTGAATGGTTCAAATAAGTTTCCTTCTAAAGAAAAAGAATTTAATGTGTTAAATATTTCTTCTCCTTTTCCACTTTCAAACTGCATTCTTATAGGTTGATTGAATTCATCTACTTGATAAATCGCTTCATTATCTTTAATCATTTGATAATCTCCTGGATTATCCAGATTTTTGTTTGGAGTCTCTTTTAGAAGAATTACTTGCTCTTTTACAAATTTATTTAACACCATATTTTCTATTTTATCTACCACATAAATTTCTGGTTTTATCTCCAATTTATCTACTAAATTACCAATTATGACTTCTTCTTTTAAGTATTTTTCTAAAACTCCCCCGTACAATACTTTTTGTAGTTTTGACGGTTTAATCGTATCTGTATATTTAAACTCAACTGGAATTCCTCTGCTATCTACTACCATTAATCCACCCAAATACATCTCTTTTTCTGAATACATCTTAAAATATCCTAAATATCCCATATTTCCTCCTAAGCATCAATATCTAACCATCTACCTCTATTAGGGTCTTTTCCCCCTTTATGAGATTTTTTCTTCTCAGTTTCTCTTCTTCTTTTTTCTAATTTGGACTCTCCTACATCTCGAGAATTCTTATTAATATCTACAGGGTTAAATACAGATTCTTTTGATTTTACTACCTTAGATTTATCAAGTTTATGTTGATGTTCCAATTTACTTAGTGCATTTGCCTGTTGATTCAAAATATTTACTTCTTTATTTTTATTAATTCTTGCCACTTCATCTATACTTTTTAAAATTACTCCCATATCTATAGGTCCAACCATAAGATTCACCCCTTAAACTTACCCGAATATCTAAAAAAAATGACAGGTTAACCTGTCATTATCAAACATAGTTAACTATGTTAAAATATATCTCCATAATCTCCAAAACTAGTCATGAGTTTTGACCTCAGTTTAATTATTGCTTTTGAATGAATTTGTGAAACTCTAGATTCAGATATTTCTAAAACTTTACCTATTTCTTTAAGTGTAAGTTTTTCATAGTAATACAAAGTTATCACTAATCTTTCATTTTCATTAAGCTCATCTAGTCTTTCAATTAGGGCTTTTCGTAACTCTTCCCTTTCCAAATTTGTTTGGGGACTAATCACTTTTTTATCTTCAACCACATTAGCTACAGTTGTTGATGAATCATTTCCATCATACACAACATCATCTAAAGAACTCATGTTTCCTAAGTCAGCCTTAGCATAAATTTCTTCTAGCTTTTTTATAGGAATTTCTAAAAATGATGCAACTTCTTCTTCTGTAGGAACTCTTTTTAGTTTTACTTCCAATTCAATATATGCTTTTTCTACATCCTTAACCATTTTCCTAACAGACCTAGGAACCCAATCTTGCGAACGTAATTCATCATAGATTGACCCTCTTACTCTAGTTACTGCATATGTTTTAAATGTAATCTCTTTATTCAAATCAAATTTTTCTACAGCATCTAATAGTCCAATTATTCCATATTCAACTAAGTCATCATATTCAACACTTTTAGGTAGATTTGTAATCATTTTTCCAACAACATATTTTACAAGAGGGATGTATTTAACAACTAGTTGCTCTCTAATTTTTAGATTTCCGCTTCTTTTGTATTCTATCCAAAGCTGTCTCTCATCTAACATTTTTGCCCCCTCTAAATAAACTTCTCACCACTACCCATAGTTTTAATCTTTAAATCGCCTGTTTCCAAGTCTAACTCTATTGTTCTACCTGAGTTTCCACCTGTCTCTTCAGCAATTACTTTAATTCCTCGTTTTTTTAGTTCATGCAATACTGATTCAGCATTTCTGTAACCAATACTATTCATTTCATTAGAAGAACTAAATGTAAACATTTGAGCCCCTCCAGCAACCTTTGCTTCTACATTTCTCATGCTTACACCCATTTTTTCCAAATCCTTTACTAACAAATCTACTCCTGAATCTGCAAATTTCGGAGTTGGATTATCTGGAGTTGGATTTTTGGGAAGCATAATATGTGCCATACCACCTTGTTTTTTTCTCTTATCATATAAAGTTATCCCTATGCAAGACCCTAGCCCTAAAGTTAATAATTTATCTGGTCCATTTCCAACTTTATAATCTGCCATACCAACTTTTATAACTGCACTCATTATTCTACTCCCACAGCTTTTAGAAGAATTCCTAATGAAGGTAAATCTGGTAAAACAAAGAAGTGTCCTCTTATGGCTTCACCATTTCCTAAGAAATCCGTTTCTATAAGAAGCACTTGATCACTTAATTCACTAACTTCATAAAGTATTGTTCCTAAAATTGCACCAGCCATATCATAGGCAAAAGCTGGCGTAGATGGTATTATTGTTAAATTCGAGAAAAAACTTAAGGCATTTAAATATGAACTTGAAATGATATTTCCCACTTCCATCATTGCAGACATTGGAAGTTCATCTGTCAAATTTCCTACTTCTTGTCCTAACATCATATCTGATAGTAACTTCCTAGCACTCTCTTCATCAAGTAAAAACATCAGACTTCCTTGCATATCTCCAAACATTCTAAGTAATACTCCTACTACTATATTCTCAGAACCTCCAAAAAGTTCAGGAATTTCATATATAGAATATACTTTAACTCTTGGAACACTCATATCAATCTTTTTACTAATAATTTGAGAAAGAGCAGTGGCTGAATTCCCTGCTCCTATATTCCCTAATTCTTTCAATGCATCTAATTGTAATGGATTTAATCTATCAAGTCTAATTGTCATGTTTTTTTATCTCCAATACTTTTTCAATATTTAATAATGTCATTAATCTTTCTTCATCTACTTTACAAACACCCTTTAAGTAGTCACTATTAATATCACTATTAGTTTGTTTTGGATTTGGTAATATTTGTTTCTCTTCAATTTCTATAACTTCCGAAACAGAGTCAACAATAATTCCAGCTGAAATTCCGTTAATTTTCAAAATTATAATTCTTTGATTATCATCATAACCTTGTTCGCTCATACTAAATCTATATTTTAAATCTATTATTGGTACTATAATTCCTCTTAAGTTAATAACTCCACTTACATATTTTCTGCTTCTTGGAACTCTAGTCGTTTTAACTTTCTTTATTATTTCTTGTACATTTTCTATTTCAAGAGCATATTCTTCATTGTTTAATTTAAATCCAACTATCTGTATTATTTTTGCTTTTTCTAAATTATTTTCAGTCATTTTTGAGCCCCTCCTATACAAGTGTTAATACATCCAGAATTAAAGCAACTTCCCCATTTCCTAATACTGTCGCTCCTGTGATTCCTTTTGTTCCTGTAAATAGTTTTCCTAAAGATTTGATAACTATTTCTTGTTGTCCTATTAGTACATCTACTACTAATCCTATTTTTTTACTTCCAACTTTTACTATAACAACAGTATTTGTATCTTCAATTTCTGGTTTATTAGTATCTACATCTAACAGTTTAGATAGGTTCAATATTGGAACTATTTCTCCTCTTAATAATACAACATTTTCACTTTGAACTACTTTTATATCTGCTTTTCCTATATCAATTGTTTCTACTATATTAGCTAAAGGAATGGCAAATATTTCATCTTCTAGTTTAACCATTAAAGCTTCTATAATAGCAAGTGTTAATGGAAGTTTTATTTTTATTTCTGTTCCTAGTCCTGCATCAGTTAAAACTTCTATAGAACCATTTAGGGCTTCTATTTTCGTTCTAACTACATCCATTCCTACTCCACGCCCTGAAACGTCAGTTACTTTTTCAGCAGTTGAGAACCCAGAAGCAAAAATTAATTTAACTTTTTCTTCTTTACTCATTTTTTCTGCTTCATCATCACTTATTAATCCTTTTTCAATAGCTTTCTTAACTATAAGTTCCTCGTTAAGTCCTTTTCCATCATCTTTTATTGTAATAACAACTGAATTTCCTTCATGCTCTGCTTTTAAAAGAATAGTTCCTGTTGTTGATTTTCCAGTTTCTTTTCTAATTTCTGGCTTTTCTATTCCATGATCTACTGAATTTCTAATTAAATGAATTAACGGATCTCCTATTTCATCTATAACTGTTCTATCTAGTTCTGTTTCTTTTCCTTGAACTATTAATTCAATATCTTTCCCCAAGTCTTTAGCCAAATCTCTAACTACTCTAGGGAATCTAGAAAATACTGTTTCTATTGGTACCATTCTCGCTTTTGTAACTACAGACTGAAGGTCAGATGTTACTCTATCTACATGTGATAAAGTTTCTGAAAGTTCTTGTAAATTATATTCGCTTCCGATTTGAGCAAGTCTTGTTTTATTAATAACAAGTTCTGCTACCAAATTCATTAACGCATCTAATTTTTCAGTATCAACTCTTACTGTTGCTGTTTTCTTAACTACTTCTGTTGGTTTATCGGTTTTTGCTGCAGTTTTAGCAGGTGTTTTAACTTCTGCCTTCTTTTCCACAACTTTTTCTTCAGTTTTAATTTCAGGAATATCTGTAACAATATACTCTTCTACCGTTACATTTCTGACTTCAGAAATATCTTGAACTTCTTTCTGAATTTCTGCAACTGGTCTGTTACTTAAAAAAGCAACAACAAAAGAATTATCAAATTTTTCTTCTTCCAATTCTTGAACTGAAGGATTTGATTTTATAATCTCCCCTATTTCTTCTAAATTTCTAAATACCATATAAGTTCTGGCAGCTTTTAGAAGACACCCTTCGTCCAATTTTACTTCTATTAAATATGTCTTCATTTCTTTATAATGACCTGCTACTATTAGCTCTTTTTCATATTCATTGAAGTTCATACTTAACTTGCTATCTCCAGAGACTAAAGCCTCTTCTTTTTTAACTTCTTGAGTTTTTACAGGAATTTTTGAAGTTTTTTCTTTACTAACACCTTTAGTCATTCCTTCTAATTTTTCCATTAACTCTGTAACTTCTGTACTTTCTTGACCACCTTCAATAACTTCATCTACCAAGGCGTTTAAAGTGTCTAAACATTCGAACAATATATCCACAAGCCCTGTATCTACAGTTGCTTTTCCAGTTCTTATATTATCTAGGACATTTTCCATATGATGAGTCAGTTCTGCTATTCTTGTAAATCCCATTGTAGCTGACATTCCTTTTAAGGTATGTGCTGAACGAAACACCTCATCAATGATTTTAATATCTTCAGGTTCTTGCTCTAATTTAAGTAAAGAATCATTCATTAGTTGCAAATGTTCCTTTGATTCGTCTATAAATACAGACATGTATTGAGCCATACTCATTTGTAATTCCCCCTATTTTAGAAGTTTTATAATTTGGTTCGGTATCTCTTCTAAATCAACTACATAATCCAAACCACCTAATTCTGCTGCTACTCTTGGCATACCGTAAACTACACAAGTTTTTTCACTTTCTCCTATAGTTTTTCCACCAAGATTTCTTATGTCTTTTATTGCTCTAGCTCCATCTTTCCCCATTCCTGTCATGATAACAGAAATAATTTCTGACGGTTTATAATTAACTTTTACAGAATCAAACATTACATCAACTGAAGGTCTGTGTCCTTGACTTGGATCCTTCTGATTAAGAGTTATATACTTTTTCCCATTTCCATTTCCTTTTACTTCCATATGAAAATTTCCAGGAGCGATATAGGCTTTACCTCTTTCTATAACTTCTCCCTCTTCAGCTTCTTTTACAGAAATTTCACTTAACTCATCTAATCTTTCTGCCAAAGATTTTGTAAACTTAGGAGGCATATGCTGAACTATTAGAATTCCAGCATTAATATCTTTTGGAATTTTAGGTATTACTGTTTGAAGAGCTTTAGGTCCCCCTGTCGAAATCCCAATAGCAATTATTTTTTCAGGACTACCTGCAAATAGCTTTTTGCTCATTTGTTCGGAAAAACTTGGACCTGATGTCAGTTTTGGTTTCAGCTCAAACTTTATTTTTTTAGTTAAAAGTGCCGCATTTACATTTGCTGCTGTCCGTACCAATTCTAGTAATTCTTCTTCCACTTTTCCAATGTTTAAAGAAATGCTTTTCCCATCTGGTTTAGATAAAAAATCAAATGCTCCTAATTCTAGTGATTTTATTGTTTCTCTTGCCCCTTCTATAGTAAGACTCGATAACATAATCACTTTAGTTGGTTTAGTATTCATAATTTCTTTAAGAGCTTCTAACCCATTCATTACTGGCATTTCAATATCTAGTGTTATAACATCTGGAGAATGCTTCAAGTTTAATTCAACAGCTTCTTTACCATTTTTAGCTATTGCTACTATCTCTATGTCTTTTTCTTTTTCCAACATTTTTGTAATCATTTTTCTCATAAAAACCGAGTCATCAACGACCATTACTTTAATCATTCTATCACCTACTTGTCTCAAATAGTCTCATAAACTTATCCATCATACTTATTTTTTTATCAGGTTTTTCTTTTAATTTTAGATTAGCTACTATATCAATTATACAATCACTAGCCTTTGAATCTGGATAATAAATAACAAAAGGTGTTTTCTTATAAATTGTTTTTCTTACATTGGGATCTTCATAAACATATCCCAAACTTTTTATTTCTTCACCTAAAAATTTCTTTGCAGTACTAATCAATATATTAGAAGCTTGCTGAAATTCACTTTTAGTTTTTACTCTGTTAATTATAAGTCCAATTTTTTGCTTTAGTTTTTCTTCTGATATTACTTTCATTATACTATATGCATCTGTAAGAGCAGTTGGTTCTGATGTAGTAATTACAATTATTTCATCTGAAATAGTTAAAAATGCTGTTACATTTTTTGATATTCC
>OBMA010001448.1_pt1 | contig 14504 bp, 10 predicted proteins | sample 1539141 | NCBI WGS metagenome assembly OBMA01 (sample SAMEA3991484, study PRJEB22521) | metagenome | biome: anthropogenic terrestrial biome; feature: sewage plant; material: raw primary sludge | place: Sweden | collected 2012-09-26 | reverse complement strand
AGGAGCATTGCCGGCACTACACCGGCAAGGTTTGGGGCAAATACTGCTATTACCACCTCGAGGTGGACAGCTCAAAATTGGGAGACGGAAAAACAGCAGATTTGATAATCGAGGCGACAAAAAAGGAGAAAAAACTGCATTGAGAATAACGCCAAAACAAAAAGGGAAATCTCCGAACGGAGATTTCCCTTTTTTGTTTTATGCTCAATTTTTCTCTAATAATTGTCGTAACAGAATTTATGGGAATCATCAAGGTCGATGCCGTTATTGGAGAACCAGAAGGAGAATGCGTCCCAAAGGGATTTGTGCGATTCCATCCATTGGTTGAAGGCATCGCCATCGCCCGCCTGCAACAGCCAATAGTTGTAAGGCTCCATAAAACCCAAATCATGTATCTTGCCCTGAAAATTGAACAATACATTATTGAATCTTGAGGTGTCCTGCTTGGCATAGTTCTCCACAAAGTTGGTCCGTATCTTGCTCAACGCAGCAATGTCAAGCGGATGGAATGGCGGCTGGATAGAGGCTGAAAGCAGCCGTTCATAATCCACACCGAAAGGTATCTGCATATGGCCCAGCCTATCCATCTTGATAGTCACGTTTTTGGGAACAAACTGAAGCGACAACGATGAGTCAGACGCTATCTTGATTTTGTCGATGTAGGTACGGTACAGTATTTCGCTTATACTCGCTGCCCGCTCGCCATGACGTTCCAGATTCATGAATATCTCGCCATACACCATGCCACGGCAGGGATAGTTGGAAGCGCAATACAGGACCGCCGCCCAGAAATAGTTGGAAGGATACTGGGGTTCCACCTTGATGCCTTCCTCATACAATTGCAGAGCCTTGTCAAAATTATTGTCAGTGCGGTACATATTGCCTTGCTCCAGAAAAAGACAGCCTGAGAGTGCAGGAAACCGCTTCACTCCCGCCTGATAGGTGGCCATGGCCTTCTTGCGGTTGCCCAGCATATCGTAGCTATTGCCCATCAACTGATAATAGACGGGTTGTGACCACTTCGTATTGATTATCTTTTTCAACAATTTGAGGGTCTTGGCATACTGCTGCTGCTGATAATATATGTAGGCTATCTCGTAAGAATAAGCGGGATAACTTGGGTCCAGTTTCCGCGCTTTCTCCAGCAACACGCGCCCAGCCTCCAGAGAGTCGTTGTCAACCATACGGATGGCATCGGCCTTCATCATCATAGCCTGCTGATGGGCATCCTGCCCCACCGCAGTCAGCACCGAAGATGCCGCCACCGCCAGACAGACAAACAGCTGTTTCATCTTATTTCAATTTTTCAGCCAGTTCCAGTCCCATCTGATAACAAGCCTCGTATTTTTCATCTTTCAGTCCCTGCTTCTCTTCCACAGAGGCCACCTTGTCCCAGCCAAGTGTCTCCACCAGCGCATTCATGCGGCGCACCGCTGCCCCAGCCCAGGTGAAGGAGCCGAACGAGCCGAACACACGATTTTTGACGCCTCGGCGCTCCACTTTCAGCAACAAGGCCTCCACCGTAGGGAATATCTCATTCATATAGGTAGGACTGCCTACCACCAATCCACGGTATTTGAATATATCGCGCAATATGAATGACGTATCGGTGTAGGAGGTATTGTAGATGCGGATATTCCGCACACCCCCGGCAGCTGCACCAGCAGCCACTGCCTCGGCCATCTGCTCCGTGTTGCCATACATCGAGCCATAGGCAATCACCAGACCAGGCTCGCTCTCGTAAAGCGACATCTGGCGGTACATCTCCACCACCTGTGCTATATGCTCTTTCCACACGGGTCCATGCGTAGGACAGATATAATCAATCTTGAGTCCCGACACCTTCTGCAAGGCTTTCTGCACTGGCGCGCCATACTTGCCTACAATGCAGGCATAGTAGCGGCGCATCTCGTCCCAGTAGGGCTCCACCTCCATATCGGAATCCACCACCGCCCCGTTCAGAGCTCCGAAGCAGCCGAAAGCATCTCCCGAAAAGGCCACACACGCTGTGGCATCGTAGGTCACCATCGTCTCTGGCCAATGAACCATCGGAATGAGGGCAAAAGTGAGACGGTGCTTGCCCAGACTGAGTTCACTGCCCTCTTTTATCTCCATTTCGTTGCCCGTAACGCCATAGAATCCCTCTATCATGCCAAATGTCTTGGCATTGCCCACAATGGTAATTTCGGGATAATACTGGCGGATAAGGGCTATGGAGCCTGAATGGTCGGGCTCCATGTGGTTCACTATCAGATAATCAATCTTTCGGTCGCCCAGCACTGCCCGTATCTTCTTCAGATATACCTCAAAACACGAACTGTCGGCGGTATCAATCAGGGCCACTTTCTCATCCACTATGAGATAAGAATTGTACGAAACGCCACAAACCAGTGGCAGCTGGTTCTCAAACAGCGTTTTTGTACGGTCATTGACTCCTACATAATAGATATCACTGCATATAGGAAAAGTTTTCATTTCTTTTGGATTTTACTTTTTTCGGAATTTTGATACTGTCGCACCTTTGTTTACTGACGTCCACCATAATTGCCACGCTGGTCGTCCAGATTAAGCAGAACGGAAACCCCGCCCTGATAGGTACGCAGCAGGTAATGGTAAAAACCGCCATCCACTCCGGGCGCCAGCAGATAATACTGCCCATTGTCAACACTTGGAATCACATTCACACCTTTGGTCACTTTCTTGTTCTCCACATAAATGCCATTGGCATTGACGTGCATCTGCACCCCACAATCCGACACAAATTGCGACTTTGAAATATAATCCATAGTCTGTGACGCAGACATCGTAGGCTTGACTGCCAAATTGGGAGCATTTTTCGGTGTGGCATGCGCTGCCCCTACCCTGCTGAGCAACGGTGCCGCCATTACCAGCACAAAGAACAGACAAAGACCTGCCACCATGGCATTGGCCTTGACGGCCACTTCTGGCTGACGGCGACGCCAGCGCAGCAGCACTCTCACCAACAGAAAGACACCCAGCAGCACAAACGGCAGACTAAGCAACTGCCCCACATTCAACAACATACTTGCCTCGAAATCTTCCTGCGGACGCTTGATAAACTCCAGCAGATAGCGGGAGAGGAACACGCCGATAAGGAAGATGCCGAATATCAGTCCCTTGTGGTTGCGGGCATTGGTCCGCCAATAAAGGAACATCAGCACAGCAAAGGTAATGAGACAATACAGCGCCTCATAAATCTGAGTGGGATGGCTGGGCTCGGAGAAGGCCGTTGTGGCTGGCGAGAGGGGATGCAGCATGAAGCTGAAAGCCCATGGCATACTGGTAGGGTCGCCATAAATCTCGTGATTGAACAGGTTGCCCAGACGGATGCAAGCGCCACAAAGGGCTACCGCTATGACTACCCGGTCGAGCACCCATATATAATTCTTCTTGATAACCCGCGAAAAGATGAACAATCCCAGCAGGATGCCAAAGGCTCCGCCATGGCTGGAGAGGCCTCCCTTCCAGATATAAAGGACCTCAAACAGATGATGGGAAAAGTAATCCCACTCATAAAAGAAGCAATGGCCGACACGCGCCCCCACTATGGTGAAGCCCACCATAAAGAGGAACAACTTATCCATGGCCCCCTCGGGCATATTCTCCCGCTTGTAGATGCGTTCCTCCACGGCATAACCAATCAGAAAGCCGAGAGCCCACATCAAGCCATACCAACGAACCGTAAGGACTCCCAAGTGGAGCAACTCCGGATTGACCGTCCAGGTGATGAATGATAGCATTGTAATCAGTATTATAAAAAGAAAAGGGCCAGTGACCGACTCAACGTCCGTCAACGACCCTCTTCTATGGTGTTGTTTATCAGAGATTTCTGCCGCAGCAGTTCTTATATTTCTTGCCACTTCCGCAAGGACAAGGGTCGTTGCGTCCCACCTTTGGACCTACACGCACAGGCTCACGCTTAGGTTCCTCAGCCTGCTCAGCCATTTGTGGCTGGGCCTGACGCTGTGGACGGTCCACCTCTTCGGCCTCATCAGGACGGCTCTCACGATATTTAGAGAGGTCCTCATGCTCCTCTGGAGCTGCTTCCTGCATCTGCTGTGGGTCTGGCACGTATATCTGCATTCGCATCAATATGGCCACCGCTTTCTGGTTCATATCATCTATCATCTTCTTGTAGATGTTGTAAGCCTCGAGTTTGTAAACCAACAGTGGGTCTTTCTGCTCGTAGCTGGCGTTTTGAACCGACTCACGCAAGTCGTCCATTTCACGCAGATGCTCTTTCCAGTAATCGTCAATGGTATGTAGCAGAATGGCACGCTCAAACACTTTCGTAATTTCCTTGCCGTCTGACTCGTAAGCAGCCTTCAGATTGACAGGAATGTTGTAAACCTGCTGTCCGTCGGTAATAGGAATCGCCACATTCTCGTAGCGGTCGCCCTGCTCCTCATATACCTTCTTGATGACAGGGAATGCAGTCTCTGCTATCTTGGCAGTCTTGCGCTTAAAAGCCTCCATGGACTCGGCAAATACGCTCTCGGCCAGTTTCTGCTCATTCTCCACCTTGAAGGTTTCCTCGTCCACCTTGGTATCGACAGACAAAGAACGGAGCAAATCCTCCTTGAATTGGGCATAGTTGGCAGAATCGCGGTTATCCTCCACAATACCGGCCACTGTATCAAATATCTTGTTCATGATATTGACACCCATACGCTCGCCATGCAGCGTCTCACGGCGCTGTTTGTAGATGACATCACGCTGGGCGTTCATCACATCGTCATATTCCAACAGACGCTTGCGCACGCCGTAATGGTTCTCCTCCACCTTGCGCTGTGCACGCTCAATGGCTCTCGAAATCATGGAACTCTCAATCACTTCGCCTTCCTTGAATCCCATCTTGTCCATCACGCCTGCAATCTTTTCAGAACCGAACAGACGCATCAGCTTATCCTCAAGAGAGACAAAGAATACAGATGATCCTGGGTCACCTTGACGACCAGAACGGCCACGCAACTGACGGTCAACCCGTCGTGACTCGTGACGCTCGGTACCAATGATAGCCAGACCTCCGGCCTTCTTCACATCGTCCGACAGCTTGATATCGGTACCACGACCTGCCATATTGGTGGCGATGGTCACCTTGCCGGTCTGTCCTGCCTGGGCCACAATCTCGGCCTCACGCTGATGCTGCTTGGCATTCAGCACGTTGTGGTCGATGTGACGCATGGTAAGCATCTTGCTCAGCAATTCCGATATTTCCACTGAAGTGGTACCCACCAGCACAGGGCGGCCTGCCTCTGTCAGTTTAACTATCTCCTCTATTACGGCATTATATTTCTCACGCTTGGTACGGTAAACACGGTCTTCCATATCCACACGCGCTATAGGCATATTGGTAGGAATGACCACGACATCCAGCTTGTAGATGTCCCAGAACTCACCAGCCTCAGTCTCGGCAGTACCCGTCATACCCGCCAATTTGTGGTACATACGGAAGTAGTTCTGCAAGGTGATGGTGGCAAAAGTCTGGGTGGCAGCCTGTACCTGCACACGCTCCTTGGCCTCGATGGCCTGGTGCAGACCGTCAGAATAACGGCGGCCTTCCATGATACGGCCCGTCTGCTCATCCACAATCTTCACCTCGCCGTCCATAATGACGTATTGGTCATCCTTCTGGAAGAGGGTGTATGCCTTCAGCAACTGGTTGATGGTGTGCACACGCTCCGATTTCACTGAATAGTTCTGGAGCAGCAGGTCCTTCTTGGAGGCCTTTTCCTCATCGCTCAGATTCTCGCGCTCAATGGAGGCGACCTCCGAACCGATATCCGGCATCACGAAGAACTTAGGATCTTCCGATACACCAGTCAGGGCATCAATACCTTTATCGGTCAGCTCTATGGAATTGTTCTTCTCGTCGATAACAAAATAGAGCGGGTCGGTGGCTATATGCATATTTCGGTTGTTATCCTGCATATAGTATTCCTCGGTCTTCAACAGAATGGTCTTGATTCCATCCTCACTGAGGAACTTGATGAGTGGCGTATTCTTAGGCAGCGCCTTGTAAGAACGGAAGAGGGCCAAAGCTCCTTCTTCCTGATCCTTCTTGTTGTCCGACTTCATCAGTTTCTTGGCCTCCGACAGATAATTGGTAGCCATTGCACGCTGCAACTCAACAAGTTTTTCAACTCGCGGACAGAGTGCCTCAAACTGCTGGTCGTCGCCATGAGGCACAGGACCTGCTATAATCAAAGGGGTACGCGCATCATCAATCAGCACGGAGTCCACCTCATCCACAATAGCGTAGTTGTGACCACGTTGCACCAAGTCGGCCACGTTGGTAGCCATATTGTCACGCAGGTAGTCAAAACCGAATTCATTGTTAGTACCGAAGGTGATGTCGGCAGCGTAAGCCTGGCGGCGTTCCTCCGAGTTAGGCTGATGCTTGTCGATACAATCGACAGTCAATCCATGGAACATATACAGAGGTCCCATCCACTCCGAGTCACGTTTTGACAGATAGTCGTTGACGGTGATGACGTGTACGCCATTACCCGTAAGGGCATTCAGGAATACAGGGAGCGTAGCCACAAGGGTCTTACCTTCACCCGTTGCCATTTCGGCAATCTTGCCGCTATGGAGCACCACGCCACCAATCAGCTGCACGTCATAGTGCACCATGTTCCAAGTGATTTCGGTACCTCCTGCCATCCAGTGGTTGTGATAGACAGCCTTGTCGCCATTTATCTCCACAAAGTCGTGGGTGGTTGCCAGTTTCCGGTCTAGCTCGGTAGCAGTAACAACGATGCTTTCGTTTTCGGAGAAACGGCGGGCCGTTTCCTTCACTATAGAGAACACCTCAGGCAACTTCTCGTTGAGAATAACCTCGAACTTGTCCACCTTGGCTTTCTCCAGCTTGTCAATCTCGGCGTAAGTCTTTTCGCGCTGCTCTATCTCCTGGCCCTCAATCTGGGCTTTCAGGTCAGCAATCTGCTGGGTCTCCTCAGCTACATACTGCTGAATTTCAGCACGGATATCCAATGTCTTCTGTCGCAACTCATCATCCGACAGGCTCTGGATAGATGGATATACCATCCGGATCTTCTCAATATAAGGACGCACGGACTTCATGTCACGCTGCGCCTTATTGCCAAATAGTTTCGATAAAAAATCAGTAAGTCCCATAAATTATTTGTTGGTCACTATCGCTATGACACGATACATGACTGGTTTTACATTTTCAAAGGTACAAAAGTAACTAAAATTTTGGAGTTCGCCTATCTTATTTCGGCAAATTCCCCTATTGGTGATTATAATTTATCAAAAATTGAGCCAATTTTAACAATATGCCATATTGGCAGCACCTGCTTTTCAAATTGGATTTTTCTTCTGACTTTTTGTATATAGGAAGCTATCACACAGCCAGAATGGCACTTTGGAAAGGATGTTCCCTTGCCGCCTATCTGCGCAAACGGGGCTGCACCAAAAAGGTGCAGCCCCGTTTTATACTGTCAGTCAGTTTCCCCTCCGTCAATCCTGCTTTATGATATGGATATCGCGTTGACCCGAGCAGCCCCGTTTATACTGTCAGTCAGTTTCCTCTCCGTCAATCCTGCTTTATGATGTGGATATCGCGTTGAGGGAACGGAATTTCTATATGGTTCTCGTTCAGAACATTATAGATGGTTTCTTTCACCTTGCTGTTCACCCAGAACTTGTCCTCCACCAGCACCCAGTATACCACATTCAGGTTGACGCAGTTATCGCCAAAATCCTGGAAAGCAACCGATACACCCTTGTTAGACAGAATGTTCTCGCGGCCGTCCGGTTTACGCTCCATCAGTAGCGATATGGCATTGCGCAGCATCTCGCGAACCTTGTTGACGTCTGTGCCATAAGCCACGCCCACTGGTATCATGGTCAGCTCGTAACCATGGTTGCGGGTAAGGTTCTTGAAATTCTTGTTGAACAGTGAACTATTGAGGAAGGCTATGATACAGCCATCGTTGGTCAGCACCTGCGTGCTCTGATAGGTCACACTCTCCACCTTGCCTCTGATGCCGTCACACTCTATCCAGTCACCCACGCGCACACGGCCCGTCATCAGCGACATGCCATAGAAGAAGTTTTCCAGAAGGTCCTTCATGGCGAAACCGATACCGGTAGCCAAACCTGCGGTCACTATCGAGATGCCCGACTTAGGCACTTGCAGCATAAACAGGGCCATGATAAAGAAGACACCCCAGATGAATATGGAGGTCAGATTGTTGACCAGCGACAGATTGGCCTGTCCGTTCACCACATCGGCTTTCTGCATACAGTGGCGGCGGTAAAGCGCCTTGACCAGATAATTGAAGTAACGGAAAAGGAAATAGGCGGCACATACCACTGTTATCTTGAAGAGGGAGAGCTGCAACACATCCGGAACGTTGATGAAGTTGTAGAAATATACGGTAATGACAGCCTCGGTAAGATCGAACATGGAGGCAGCCCATACAATACAGAAGAAGAGGGAATAAACGGCCGATATGGGCACTATACACATATTAATAAGGTCGAACAGCCAGGTCTGACCGATATAGTTGCCCTTGTTCTTCTTGTCGGAAAGGTCGATGCGGGCCTCCACTTTCGGCACTGCTGTAATGGTTTCACCTTTTTCTATGCGGCGCTCCATGCCCCGCTTCACTTGCTTCAGCTTCTTCAGCCGCACTTTCTTCTCCAGATACTTGGTCTCATATTTCTCCAGCAGGTGGTAGCAGCAGGTAATGGTCTGCACAAAGGCCAGCTGGAACAGCCACCAAATGAATATCTGCACGGCCAGCAGCGTAAATCCTTTCCACGAGCACACGCACGATACGGCCATCACCGCAAAGGTAATCCAAGCATAAAATGAATCGGCCTTAGGCACCTGATGCGCAAACTTGCGTATGCTGAACCATTGCCACACCGTGAACAATACCATCAACGGGAAGAAGATGATGTTGATAAGGTCATTTGGAATGAACACGATGCGGAAACTGATAATCAGGAATCCCATCAGTATCATTGGGGTATATGCCCGGACGCCCGCTTTTATCTGATTGGCCTTCAGGCGAACCAGCAACGACACGAGGATGGCACCCAACAGCCATGCAAACTCAATTAACAGTCCCGTGGCCATCTGCAGGAAGTGATGATGCATAAATATCATGGCAAACATCACCGCTATGGAGAAGAGGAACACCGCCACCACCATTATCAGGCAGGCTTTCTTGCCCTCAAATTCGGGGGTGCGGAATCTCTTAGGCACCAATAGACGTACTATGATGTTGCCCAATATGCCTGCCACTATCAGATAGAAAAACACGAAGATAACCAGACCTATCACCACTGGACCTCGCCATTCCGAATGAATCTTGCTGGTTTTCGTCTCCGAATATTTGTCGTTCACCTCCATTTTGGCCCGCTGTATTCTGCGGGGCAAACGTTTAAGTATGGACAAATAACTGTCGTCGCCATTCACGAATATGTTTTTCTGCAAGGCGGCATAGCGTTTCTGCGCATAATCGTTGCTTTTCTTCAGACGCTGCTGTACCATCACATAGTGCACATTGTCCTGTATGATGTTGGCTTTCAGGTTCTGCATGGTCACCAGTATGGCTTTGGCATAAGTCAGACAAATGGCACGGTTGGCCTGGCCTGCGGAGTCCAGCATAAACGATTTATCCTTGGGAGCAGGAGGTCTGTTACCGCCCGGGCGCATAGGAGGTGGTGCTGGCATATTAGGTTTATTCAGCATCGGGGGTATGTTCTCGAGGGTGGTTATCAGACTTTGATAGCGGGCTATCTCGGTCGTCAGTTTATCAACCATACGGGTATAAGGCTGGCGGCTGAATTGGAAATCACGATATTGCTGGGTAGCCTCATCGCAGGCATAAGCCAAGTCAAAGGTATAGTTGGGCTGCTGTGAATAGAGCATCAGCGAGATTTCGTCACTCTTCTGCATGGTGGCCACTATCTGCTTGTGTTGGCTCTCGTTCATCTGGTTATAGCGGGCCACCCGGTCTTGCGACTCGTGGTAGTTGGTCTCCAACTCATTGCGCAACACGGCTATGGTGGTCTTCAGGTCCCGTTCCTGCAGCACGGCGTGGCCGGGCATCGTCATTGCCAGCAGCAAAACCGCGATTGTCAGTATTCTTTTCATTTTACGTGTTTGTGTTACTTTATAGGCAACAAAGTTAAATAAAATATCGGTATCAGCGCCTCTTACGCCCAAGTTTTAAGAGAAGGAGGGATTTTCAACGATATACTCTTTGTTTTTCTGCTCAAATGGAACATACAAAACGGTCCGGCACTTGACAGTACCGGACCGTTTCTTTTTACAGGTTGAGAAATTTTCTTAGCAAACTATATCTTTTTTACTTGTTCTCGAAATAACGCTTCCAGAGACCGAGGAATCCTGCACCATGGCGGGCCTCGTCCTTAGCCATCTCATGCACTGTGTCATGAATGGCATCGAGGTTGAGTTCCTTGGCACGCTTGGCAATGCGCATCTTGTCGGCACAGGCTCCCTGCTCGGCAAACATACGTTTCTTGACGTTAGTGCGGGTATTGCCAACCACGTCACCCAGCAATTCGGCGAACTTTGATGCGTGTTCTGCCTCCTCAAAAGCGTAGCGCTTGAAAGCCTCCGCAATTTCAGGATAGCCCTCACGGTCAGCCTGACGGCTCATTGCCAAATACATGCCAACCTCACCACACTCACCATTCCAATGGGCATTCAGGTCCTTAATCATTTCGGCATCGTCAACCTTGCCGTCACCAATGTGATGCTGGGTTGCGAACTCGAAAGAACCATCTTCCTTCAACTCCTGGAACTTTGATCCTGGAACTTTACATACTGGGCACTGCTCTGGTGCTGCATCTCCTTCATAAACGTATCCACATACGGGACAAATGAATTTAGCCATAATCTTAATGTTTTGTTAGTTTATTTGTATTTAAAAATCTGTTTCTCTTTATTTACTTTCAGTTTTCCTTGTTGAGGTTCATCTTGTCGGTACAGTGCTTACAATAACCTTTGTACGACAACTCGGAAGTGATAATGTTGAACTCGCCTATTTTCTTGCGATATACCGTCTTGATGGCTGGCAAATCATTGGGAAAAATATCGAATACTTGTCCGCAGCCGATGCACTGGAAATGCGCATGAGGCGAAACGTCCCCATCGAAACGGGTGTTTTTGTCGTCTATGCCCAACATTAGCGCCACTTTCTTTTCTGCAAAAAGTTTGAGGGTACTGTAAAGGGTCGTTTTAGACAACGAAGGCATCTGAGGGTTCAACTCCTCATAAATCTCGTTGATGGTGGGGTGGGTACGATGTTCCCAAAGATAGTTGAGCACAGCCACACGCTGAGCGGAGACTTTGACTCCATGTTCACGTAAACAATCTATTGCGTTCCTATCCATGTTTGTATCTGTTTTAATGTTGAACTGATTACAATGCAAATTTAAAATCATTTCAACTTAAATGCAAATATTGAGAGAACTTTTTTTTAAAAAAAAGCAAAGAAAACTCCACATAGAAAATAATGCCTCAGTACCAAATAAAAACACTAACTTTGCACAATAGGCAAAAACCGACTATCACACCTATTTATATATACAAAAAAACAAAGCAATGACAACAATAGACAAAAGCAGATTCGTGGGCATCATCCCGTCAAGATACGCCTCTTCCCGTTTCCCTGGCAAACCATTGGCCATGATTGGAGGAAAAAGTATGGTGCAACGCGTGTACGAGCAGGTGAACAAGGTACTCGACTTGGTGTATGTGGCCACTGACGACCAACGCATATTTGACGCAGTTGAAGCCTTCGGAGGCAAGGCTGTGATGACATCGGCCAACCACAAGAGCGGAACAGACCGCGTGCAGGAGGCCTACTCCAAAATAGGTCAAGGACGTGAAATTGCCATCAACGTGCAAGGTGACGAGCCTTTTATACAGACCAAACAGATTGAAACGGTGTGCCATTGCTTCGACCAGCCCGGTACCCAACTGGCCACTCTGGTAAAGCCGTTTGGCGAGAACGACGGCTGGGAGGTACTCAACAACCCCAACTCCCCGAAAGTGGTACTCAACAAGGCGGGAGAGGCCATGTATTTCAGCCGTTCGGTCATTCCCTACAAACGTGGAAAAGACCAGGAGGAATGGCTGAAATGCCACACCTACTATAAACATATAGGTCTATATGCCTACCGTGCCTCTGTGCTGAAAGAGATAACCGCCCTGCCCCAATCGGAGCTGGAACTGACCGAGAGCCTGGAGCAGTTGCGTTGGCTGGAAAATGGTTACCACATCATGACCGGCATCACCGACAGCGAAACCGTCGGCATCGACACGCCCGATGACTTGCGCCGCGCTGAGGAATTTCTGAACAGCCACAAAAATTTATTCTAACACACACCGCCATGCTCGACAGAACCATAGCCCCGGACATTCATGCTCCCGAATTTTTCCCATTTCCTGCCTACGAGTCGCGCACGCTCAGCAACGGCACGCCACTGCACCTGCTGCCCATTAGCGGCTCCGAATTTACCGATATCACTATCAGCACCCGCGCCGGCGACATTTTTCAGCAAAAGAAATTGCAAGCCTCACGTACCTGCGGTCTGCTGAAGGGGACCACCACCAAACGGAAGGCCAGTGAAATTGCCGAGATGCTGGATTACTACGGTGCTGTGGTGAAGTGCATACCCGGACTTATCAACACCACTGTGACGCTGTCGGCCCTCACCAAACAGACCAACAGGCTACTTCCAGAGGTGGGAGATATGTTGCGCCACCCCGCTTATAAGGAAAAGGAATTCAACATCAAGAACAACATTGCCCTGCAACGGTTCATACGCAACAAGCAGGAGGTGTGTTACCTATCGGGCATGCAGTTGCGCCGTATGCTGGTGGGCAAGGAGCATCCTCTTTGCTCAAGTGTGGAGGAGGAGGATTACCGGAAGCTATGCGTCGACGACCTGAAAACCTACCACCTGAAACAATATACCGCTGCCAACCGCGCACTGTTTGTGGCTGGCAACATCAACGAGGAGGTAATCAAGGCTCTCGACAATGAGTTCGGTCAAGAGGAACGGGTTACTGCCAACGAGACGCCCGCTGTCATTCCTCCATTGCAGCCTGCCGATGAACATACCGCTTTCACCCCCAAAGAGGGCTGTCTGCAATCGTCCGTATCAATAGGTATCAAAACCATTGCCCAACACACAGCCGAAGGGTTTGGCGACTACCCTGTGCTGAGCATTCTCAACACGCTGCTGGGCGGATACTTCGGCAGCCGCCTGATGAGCAATATCAGGGAGAAAAAAGGATATACCTACGGCATCTATTCCTCCCTGACTGCCTACCCCGACTTCAGCCTGCTGACCATTGAGGCCCAGACAGCCATACAACACACCCGCCCGCTGATAGCTGAGACCATGAAGGAGATTGAACGATTGAAACAGGAGCCCGTCGGTCAGAACGAACTGGACATGGTGCGCCGCTACCTGCAAGGCAACTATTTGCAAACCATGAGTCAGGGGCTGGGCCTGCAAGATAATTTCCGCCAAAAGACTCTGCGCGGCATCGACTGCACCAACTATTACCGATGTATGTGGGATGCACTGCTGGCCATTACTCCCGAAATGATAATGGACACCGCCCGCAAATATCTCATCACCGACCAGTTCTATACCGCTGTGGCTGGCCAAATGGAATGAACGATGAAAGAACTTAGCATCTGCATACCGGTTTACAACCAAAGGGTCACCCAGCTGGTGACCACTCTGCACCAGCAGGCCCAATCATGCCCCGATCTGATTTTCGAGATTGTGGTGGCCGACGACCACTCTCCCCTCTACGAGGAGGAGAACCGAGCCGCACTATCCGACATGCTTGATGTGAGATACAGCAGCCTGCCCGCCAACTCCGGACGCGCGCACATACGCAACTATCTGGCTCAACAAGCCCGATACAACAGACTGCTTCTGCTCGACTGCGACACCACACCTCCCGACAGCCTTTACATCAGCCGCTATCTGCAAGCCATGGACCATGACATTGTAGTGGGAGGATGCACCTATGACAGCACACCCCCTGACACCCATCACTTGCTGCGCTGGAAATATGGACTGAAATATGAAAGCAGAACGGCTGATGAACGCAACGCTGACGCCAACAAAGGCATCTCAACTTTCAACTTCATGATCAGAAGGGACTTGCTGCTCCACATTCCATTCAACGAGACAATCTCCAAATATGGACATGAGGACACTCTGCTCGGCTGGGATATGAAACAAGCAGGATATGTCATCTTCCATATCAACAATCCTCTAATTCACTTGGGGGTGGACGATACGAATTCCTTTCTGCAAAAGACCGACCTGGCAGTTATGAACCTCTGGCAACTGCTCCAAAACCCCGACTGCCCTGCCGCCCTGATTGACAGCATCAACCTGCTGCGCTGCTACCAAAAGGTGAAACGCTGGCATCTGAAAAC
>OBMA010001447.1_pt1 | contig 14506 bp, 15 predicted proteins | sample 1539141 | NCBI WGS metagenome assembly OBMA01 (sample SAMEA3991484, study PRJEB22521) | metagenome | biome: anthropogenic terrestrial biome; feature: sewage plant; material: raw primary sludge | place: Sweden | collected 2012-09-26 | reverse complement strand
TACTTATGGATTAGTAGCACCTTTATATGAACAAGCAAAAGTTTTAGCAAAAGTTCTTGCTGGAAAATCAACGGATGGATATTCTGGTTCAACTCTTTCAACTAGACTAAAAATTTCAGGTATTGATTTGTTTAGTGCTGGTGATTATTTAGGCGATGAGACAACAGAAGATTTAATTTTATTAGATGAAAAAATAGGAATCTATAAAAAACTTGTAATCTATAATAACAAAATCATAGGTATGGTTTTATATGGAGATACAGCTGATGCTTCTTGGTATTTGAAACTTTTAAAAGAGCATACAGATATAAGTGATTTGCGAACAAAAATCCTATTTGGAAAATCTGCTTTAAGTGGAGATAGTGGGCATGGTGGAAATGACATAAACTCTATGAGCGATGATGAAGAGGTTTGTGGATGTAATGGTGTTTGCAAAGGTGATATTGTAACAGCTATCAAAGAAAAAGATTTAAAATCACTAAGCAATGTAAAATCTTGCACAAAAGCAGGAGCATCTTGTGGGTCTTGTTTGGGATTAGTTGAGCAAATATTAGTAAATACTTTGGGTGATGAATATAATGCAATTGAAGAAGGAATTTGTAGCTGTACAATACTAGGACACAAAGAAATAAGAACTGCAATAAACAAAGGTGAGTTTGAAACTGTTTATGATGTATTCTCAAAACTTGAATGGAAAACTGCCGATGGTTGTGCAAAATGCCGACCTGCAATAAACTTTTACTTACTTGTAAAATATAACGATGATAAATATAAAAATGACAAAAGATCGGCACTTGTAAACGATAGAATGTTTGCAAACATCCAAAAAGATGGGACTTACTCTGTGGTTCCTAGAATTTGGGGAGGATTAACATCTCCAAAAGAACTTAAAGACATCGCTGATATTGCTGTGAAATACAATGTTCCAACTGTAAAATTCACAGGTGGTCAAAGACTTGATATGTTGGGAGTTAAAAAAGAGCAATTAGCTCCTATGTGGCAAGATTTAAATGATGCTGGATTTGTATCAGGTCAAGCTTATGCAAAGGGTTTAAGAACTGTAAAAACTTGTGTTGGAAATACATGGTGTAGATTTGGAACTCAAGACTCTATGAATATGGGTGTGATTATTGAAAAACTCACATGGGGAAGCTGGACTCCACATAAATTTAAAATTGCAGTTTCAGGTTGCCCACGAAATTGTGCGGAAGCAACTATCAAAGATTTAGGAATAATTGGTGTTGATTCAGGTTGGGAAATTCATATTGCTGGAAATGGTGGTATAAAAGTGCGAGTTACAGATTTACTTTGTAAAGTTGAAACAGATGAAGAGTTATTAGAATATGTAAAAGCATTTATGCAGTTTCATAGGGAAGATTCATATTACTTAGAAAGAACTGCACATTGGGTTGAGAGAACTGGATTACAATATGTAAAAGATGTAATGTTAGATAAAAATCAAGTTAAAGCTTATGCAAAAAGATTTGAAATATCACAAGAATCAGCACAAGTTGACCCTTGGGCACAAGCAATTAAAGATGGATTTACTAAAGAATTTGATCCAATCGTAATTAATCCAGAAGAATCTCATAGTTTTGAAGCAAAGGAGCAAATTTAAAATGGCAAAATGGTACAAAATCACAGAAGTTGAAAATATCCCATTTATGGGTTCAAGAAAAGTAGAAATTGGTGAAATTGAAATAGCAGTTTTTAAAACAAGAGATGGTTCAATTTTTGCTATGAATAATATCTGTCCCCATAAAAAAGGAAAATTAAGTGAAGGTTTAGTTCACGAAACACAAGTAACTTGCCCTTTACATAACTGGGAAATGGATTTAAAAACTGGCGAAGCTTTGGGAAATGATAAGGGTTGTACAGGAATTTTTGAAACTAAAATCGAAGATAATGTTTTATATTTAAATATCTAAAGTCATAATGAGTTTAACCTTTGATTAAACTCATTATTCTTTTTCTCTCATCTACTTTACAATTTAAAATATCTCTTTTACTCATTGAGCTTTTAAAGCATTCTAATGTTTTGTCAAGTAAAGCAACCCTATTCCCTAAATTTTCTTCTTTTGCTATTGATATTCTTTCAGAATAATTAATCATCAAACTTTTTTTTTCTTTTTCTAAATCAAATAAATCTGCTCCATTTGCATATAGAGTTAAAGAAACAAAAAATAATATTATTTTATTCATCGGTCATAGCCTTTTTTTCGAGTATTGTATCAATTTTTCATAAAAAATATTAGAATAATCTCCATATTTCTTATTTTTCTAATAAATGTTCATATTTTTTATCAGTTAAAAGTTTCATAAATGCAACTAACGCTTCTACTTTTCTATCAGTTAAAGCATTTGCTTTTAACTCTTTTAGAGCAATTGTTTCTTTTACTTCTGCATCATCCCAAGGTTTGTTAGTTTCTGGATTTATATTTCTATCTTTATTGTTGTATTTATCATAGAATTCAATAACTGTTTTTAAATCTTTAAATACACCATTGTGCATATAAGGAGCTGTAACTGCAACATTTCGGAGTGTCGGAACTTTATGTTTTCCATTTTGTGCAACATCTTTTACATTTGGATTTGCCAATAATCCTTTATCAATATCTTTTACACCATTTTTTGCTCTTAAAGTTTTATTTGCAGGTGTTCCAATATTATGATATTCATAATTTGTAAAAGTTTCCCCTGCTTTATCTTCACCTTTTAATACGTGACAAGTTGCACAAGAATTATTGTTATTTGAAAAGAATATTGATTTACCTAAATCTTCAAGTGGTGTTAAATCATATTCACCTTTTAAGTATCTATCATATTTTGAATCAAATGGCGAGAATTCATTGCTTCTTTCAAAAGTTGCAATTGCAACAGTCATTGCATCATAAGCTTTTACCTCATCAGAAAAAATATCTTCACCAAATAATTCTTTAAATGTTTGAACATAATAAGAATTTTCTTTGATTCTATCAACTATTTCTTTTTTACTTCCCATTCCCATTTCAATAGGATTTAATGGTGGTCCACCTGCTTGTTCTTCTAAAGTTTTAGCTCTTCCATCCCAAAATTGTCCACCAATATATTTTTGTTTTTTCTCATCAAAATGAAAATCAGGAGAAAATTTAGCATAAGAAGCAGTTGGAGCTTGTCTATCACCTAAAGATTTATTATCATCTCCTAATGAAGCCATTTTTTTTATACCATTATCTCTATTATCAGCAAAACCTGCATCTGGATTGTGGCATGTTGCACATGATTGAGTTCTATTTTTTGATAAATTCTTATCCAAAAATAAAGCTTGACCTAAAGTCTCTTTTTGTGAGATTTCATTTGCGCTTAAACAAATAGAACCTATACACAAAATTCCCATAGAAACTAATTTTAATTTTCTCATTCTAATTTTTCCTTTTTATTAAAAGATTTATAAAAGGTCTAAATACTAGACTTTTCAAAGTTCTGTAATCACCCATTTGGTTTTTTCTTAAACCAAATTTCATTACAGATACTTCATTTGAAAGTTGTAAACTTCCAAAAACTCTGTCCCAAATAGATACAAATCCACCATAATTTTTATCAAAATGTTTTCTACTATGATGAATTTGATGTTGTTTTGGAGACATCAACCAATTTTCCAAAATCTTTGGATATGAAAAAGGCACATGAGAGTGTCTTAAATTTGCTCCAAAAACTGAAAAAATAAATAAAAAGACATTTACCCCTACTACAGTATAAATATCAATCATCGCACCAAAAAAATATATAAAAATACCAGTTACAAAACCCATACTCAAAGAATATCGCAGTCCAAAAAGAAAATTCTCAACTGGATGAACCCTATAAAATGTAATAGGAGTTAAAACCTTTGCACTATGATGAACTTTATGGAATTCCCATAAAAAAGGAATAGTATGTAAAAATCTATGTAACCAATATCTTGTAAAATCACTCACTAAAAATAGTGTTATTGTATATAAAAAAATAATTTGACCATAAGAAAAAACATCATTTTCAAAATAATCAAACTGCGTATATAAAAATTTATTTACACTAAAAGCGATTGTTTTAGCACTAATAATAAAAGGAACTAATAAAAAAATATTTATAAAATAAGAGATAAAAAAGTAATAATAATCAAGTTTTGCACTTGGATGTAACCAAAGTTTTGATGACATTATTACTCTTGTATTTTTCTTTGTTATATAAAAATATGTTATTGCCAATATTATTGAAGAGATTATATAAAGCCAAAAAATTCTCTTATTTGGGTCTATTAAATACTCTAATGCAAAAAAATCATTCAATTTTTAATCTCCATCCGCATCAAGAATTTTTCCAGTTATACTTAACTGCTCAATCAATGAAACATAATAAGCATTATGTAAATCTTTTGCACTATTAAACAACTTATTTGCTTTTGTAAAATCATCTTTTGGTAAAACTTTTAACTCATCTTGCATCTCTTTTATTTTATCAATTACTACTAAAAGCTGAATTGCTGCACCTTTATCCATAGCAAAAGCTGCAAAATCATAATATGGATTTTTCTTAACAATTTGATTATGAGCATCTAAAATAGCATCAATTGCAGCAAATGAATTTTGACTTAAGAAATATTCTGCTCTTTCGTTTTTTGCATCATTTTTAAATTTGCTTGAATTTCCACTTGCATTTCCAATTCTCCACTCTTTTAATCTATAAGAACTAGCAATCAAAGTATTTATAACTAAAGCATTTTCCCATTTTTCATCTTTTGGTGATACTAAATAGTTTTTGTAAACCTTGTTTATTTCTTCTAAATTAGAGATTATTGAATCTAAGATAACAACACTTAATTCTTTTTCTCTTTTTGAAATATCTTTATCATTAAATAAAATATACTCTAAAGCATTTATACTTTTAAAAGAGTTCTTAAATAAAGCAACTTTTGGTTCATCTTTTGATTCAATTGCTCTTTTTAATTGAGAATTCAAATCTTCTTTTAAATTATTAAATACATCAATATATCTTGGAGTATCAGCAAAATCCTCATTTATATCACCTGCAAAATATAATGCTTCTACTTTTTTCCATGATTTTAAAAAATTTGTAAAATTCTGAGCATTTACATCTTTTTGTAAAACTTTCGCATCATTTATTGTTTTTTCCACATTTGGGATTGATACATTTTTTAAAATATTTACTAATATTTTTTCATTTGCAAAAACCATTGAAGAAAACAACAACACTAAAAACAACACTTTTTTCATTATAACTCCTCTAAAAATTTAAGTAATTTTTCTCTTTTTTCTTTTGGTAAATTCATATAATTTTCTCTTGCTTCTATAGCTTCTCCACCATGCCATAAAATTGCTTCTTGAAAACTTCTAGCCCTTCCATCATGTAGAAGTCTAGGCTTTTCACCATTTATCTTTTCATGTAATGCTAATCCCCATAAAGGTGCAGTTCTCCACTCATTTGCACTTGCTTTAAACTCAACTCTTCCATCCGCTAAATCATTACCCATATCATGAAGTAAAAAATCTGAATAAGGATAAACTTTAAAACCTTTTTTTGTATCAAAACTACTAATATGACACTTTGAACATGAAATTTGCTCAAATATTTCTAACCCCTCTTCATACTCTTTTGTAATTTTAGGAGTATAAGATTTTATATGCTTCAAATAATATGCAATAGCATCAAGCCTATCATCTGGTAAATCAATAGCATCTCTTGCTTTTGGTGCATCGTTACATTTTTGTTGAGATGAAGTACAATTTTCACTAGCAAAAATTGAAGTTGTTAATCCCATATCATTAAAAGCAGCTCCAGCAACTTGCTCTTTCAAAAAAGCAACACTAGCTTTCCAAGTATATTTCCCCAATTCCTCTTTTTTTGTAAGATTTGAATATACATAGTTTGCACGACCACTTATTCCATCGTTATTTATATCTTCTTCATCTACATTCTTTAAAATATCTTCATTTGAAATGAGTTCTATTAATCCCATACCATTTAAAGTGGGAGATATTCTGTATGAAATAATTGTTCCTTCCTGCAAAGTTCCATAATTTAGATTTTCTAAGCTATAGTTTGGCTTTAATAATATCTGTTTTTCTCCATCAGGAAATAAAACTTCAACTTCTTTAAAATCTATTTTTACTTTACCCTCAAATTCTACCCCATGAATTGCATTTACTGATAATTGGCTACCATAAATTGAAGAAGGAATAAAACCTTTATATTTTAAAAGTTCATTATGCTCTTTTGATTCATTTGCATTCATTGATAATCTAGCAATTAAACTTCTTGATTCTAAACCATCTTTATTAAATAAAGTTCCACGCCCATTTGCTGTATGACAAGAGATACAAGTATTTGCATTAAAAAGTGGTCCTAATCCATCCCTTGCAGTTGTTGCACTTGGAGATTCAACCCATGGAATTGTAAAAAAACTTCTCCCTAATATAAATTTATCATACTCTTCATCATTTAAATTATCAATTGGGCTTAATAGCACTGACTTATTTTTATCAAATGATAAAAATTCACCATAACTATTAACGGCAAAAAGCCCTGTAGCAAAAATTGCTACAAGGCTTTTTGAGATAAAAACTTTTCTCAATTTATTAAAGTTTTGTTTCTTCAGGATCTGTAACATCATCTGTACTTAAACTAATTTTATTTGCAGCTGCTACATTTACCATTTCATCACCTAATTTTCTCAACTCATTTTTAAGTTTTACAATAACTTTTGATTGTTCACTTGTTGGTCTAATTTGATAATCAAAATGTTCTTTTGTTTTTGCAACTTCATCAATATTACTAATTTTTGCTTCAATAGATTTCATTAATTCTAAAATTCTAGTTTTTGACTCATCATTTGCAGCATCCAATAAAGAAGTTCCATATTTTTTACCTTTATAAGTTGCTGTTAAAATATTTTTAAATCCTTGATAATTATTTACTATGTCTCTATGCGTATTATCAGAGAAACAAGAGTGTTCATCTTCTTCACTTGGAGTTAACACAGCAACTGCAATTCTTTCATTAGCAAGTTCTGATTTTACAAAAACTCCCATTCCAGCAATAATTTGTTTTAAAGCTTCGCTTGATTCTATATTTTTAGAAGCATTTTCACCTTTTAACTCACCTTTTAAAGCAGCTTGATATAAACCTTTTGTTCCTGAAATTTCTTTTTCCCAAGCTGATTTAATAACTGTTAAATCTTCAACTAATTTTTCACTTGCAACTTGTAAATAAGCCAATCTTCTTGCTGCATTTTTATCTGTTGTAAAATCTTTTAAAGGTCTAATCCCTGAAACTAAAGCTCCATTTGTAATTCCATCTTTTAAGAAATTAGAATAATCTTGGTCTTGTCCCCATAATAAAAACTCTATTGCATGATATCCAGATGCAACATTTGCATCTCCACCATTTTCATTTAAATCAGTAATTGCATCAACAGTAATTTTTGTAACATCAACTTCTTTTGATTCTTCTCCACCTGGATTAAATTTTCCAATTGTATCAATAATATTTCCTGATGTTTTTTTACCCTCAGCATCAATAGTATAATCAATCATATTTTCATCAAGTGGCCAAGCATTAATCTGCCCCTCTTTTGCTCCATAAGTTTCAGATACCCAACCTTTTTCTGCATCAACAGGACCATTAGCAAGTCTAAAAATCTCTGTTTGACCATAAGATTCCCTTGAAACTAACCAAGCAATTTTTGCATTTTTCAAATTCTCAGCTGTAGGATTTTTTGCAAAAGTATCAATTGCTACTTTTAAAGCCTGAGCATCTTTTAAAGAGTCACTATAATTTGCTAAAGCGATATTTGAATATGCTTCTAATACTGAATTAGTTTTTACAACTTCTTTTTTTTCACTTCCAGATTGAGTTGATGTACAACCTGTTAAAACAATCGCAGTAACAACTGATAGTGAAACTACCACTTTTTTAGTTAAATTTAACATTTCGTTCCTTTTTTATTAATCTTAATATTAATTATCAATAATGAATTAAATCCAAATAAAACTTTTAGTTTTCTTAAAATGATAATAATTATCAGAACAATATTAAAATTTAAAATATGATAGATTTTGAAGATATAAAATAGAGTTTAAAACTCTATTTTATTACATTTTTAGATTATTGGTAAGCTTTTTCTAAAGCTTTATTTAGCTTTTGTTGAATTTTATCTTTTTTCTTTTCAATTTTTTTATTTATTTGCTCTTTTAATAAATCTTTCGCATCTATAGAAATTTGAGGAGATGAAGTTTCACCTTTTAAGTTTATATCAAGAGTTTTATCTTTTATAGTTGTATTAATTTTTGCATCAATTAAATTCTTTTCTAAATCTAAAATAGAATCTTTAATATTAAATTGTGTATTCTGACTTTTCATAATTAAATCAGATGTTAAAATCCTATCATTGATTTTAGTATTAATATCAAAAGTTTCATAAACTTCTTTTGTTAACTCAACTTTTACTAATTGATTAACCAAAGTTACAAAATTATTTTCTAAAAGATGCCCATTTGTAAGCTTTCCTAGTAAATTACCTTTTTTAGTTAATAAATCATAATCTAAATTAAAATTAGCCTTTGAATCAAATATTTTAGAGTAATCTAACATACTTGTTAACTCTTGAATATCAATATTTTTTAAATTTGCATTTAATTTATCATTTTTAAAATCAAAATCAAATGTTCCACCTAAAGTATCTGATTTCCCATTTAACAACATAGAATTTTCTTTATTATAAAGTTCACCTGATATATCAAGTTTTCCTTTTAGGCTCATTTTTACAACATCTTTTAATTTATCTAATTGTGGGATATTTAATAAATAATCACTATTAAAAGCATTTTCTTTTAAATTATATATAGAATTTTTAGTAGTTAAATTTCCAAGAGTAGTTTCTAAAACAGCTTTTGAAACCGCTTGATTAGGAATTAAATCTGTATCCACATACAAATCAAAATTTACTTTTTCTTTTAAATCTTGTTTAAATATAGTATTTGTAACTTCATTTACAACTAATCCATTAGTTATTTTAGAATTAATCACACCTTCTAGTTTATCAAGATTCGCATTTTTTATATCAGCTTGAATATTTAAATCACCTGTCGCATAAATAGGTTCATTTATAACCTGCAAGAATTTTTCTAATTTAGCACTTTCTATTGCAAATTTAATGTTTGAAATTTTAGAATCTTTAAACTCAGTAGTATATTTTGTAATTCCCTCAAATATATTTGAACTACCTTCAATTTGAATAGTTTCATTAAATGATTTAAAGCTACCATTTGTTAAAAATTCTCCATTTAATTTTTTAGCAATTATTCCTTCTAGCTTATTTAAGTTTTTAACTTCAATTTTATAATCTGTTTTAATATCATTTGTTGATAAATCAATTATTGTTCTATTCATGAAAACTTCAGCAATTGGACTAATTAAATTACTTTTAATTTCAGCTTTATTTGGTGTTAAAATTGCATTTATATCACTTTGAAAACTTATTGGTGTTTGAATTGTTTGACTGAATTCTTTATTTACAACATCATTATTAACTTTTGCATTAGTAATTTTAGAAACTATCATCCCGTCTAATTTTGAAATATTTGCATTTTTAATATCTGCTAATATATTTAAATCACCTTTCATATATGAAGGCTCATTTAATAGAGTTAATAAATCTTCAATTTTTGCATTTTTAACTTGAATATTTATATTTCTTGGTTCATAATTTTCTAAATTAAAATAGTATTTTGTCTGACTTTTTGCAACATCTGAAGTACCTTGAATAATTGCTTCTTGGTCATTTCCTATGAAAATTCCACTTGTAAATAATGGACCCTTAAATTCTTGTTTTGTTAAATTTTTCAATGTTGATAAATCATTGATTTTAATATCATATTTTAAATCTACACTCTTTTTAAATAAAGATAAATCTCCTGAAATATTAATTTCAGAGTTATCATTTATCCATGCAACAAAATTTAAATGAGTTAATGTTAAAGTAAAATCATTAACCTTTAATTTCACATCTTGTTGTCCTGTGTTAACTTTATCTTCAATATATGAAGCAGCCATATTATTTCCAAATTTTGTAAATAACAATCCATAAATACTAGATAAAATAAGAATCACTATTACACTAAGTGATAAAAACAATTTCTTCATTTGTAACCTTTTTTTAATTATAAAAAGTATTTTAGCGAATTTTTGTAAATAAAAAGAATAACTGCTTTTAGCTTTTTTTTATTTTTATTGATATATAATCCTGACCAACAAAGTATTTAGTAGGGATACGCAAGCCGAACAGACTTTGAAACTAAAAAATTATAAGGATTTCAGAATGAAAAAAATCGTTCTTTTAATGCTAGCTATCGCTGGTTTCGCATTTGCTGCTGACGCTGACGTTGCTAACCAAACTTTAAAAGCTTACTCTGTAGTAGCTGCTGGAATTGGATTAGGTCTTGCTGCACTTGGTGGTGCTATTGGTATGGGTAATACTGCTGCTGCAACTATTGCTGGTACTGCTAGAAACCCAGGTTTAGGTGGAAAATTAATGACTACTATGTTCATTGCTTTAGCGATGATCGAAGCTCAAGTTATTTATGCACTTGTTGTTGCTATGATTGCATTATATGCAAATCCATTTTTAGGGTAATCTTTAAATCTACAGATTTAATAAAACTCTAAAGGTCAAGAGGTTTATCTTCTTGACCTTTTTTTAATTACAAAATATGCGGTTATGGTGGAACGGTAGACACACTACCTTGAGGTGGTAGCGCCCTACGGGTGTGCGAGTTCAAATCTCGCTAACCGCACCAACAAATTTTATACTTCTTATTTCTCTACTAATAAATCAGCATTTGTCTTTAACTTTTTTTTATATAGAAATTCTTTTTCTCTTTGTGTGAATTTTTCTTCTTTTTTTGGAAGCTCTTTTTTTATTTCAATATTTTTTTGTTCTTTATCTTCTTTTTTAAAGATACTCAAAAGAAGATAAACTGAAAAAACTATATTAAAAATAATAATTGCCCATTTTGAAATAAGAGCTACTTCTAAAAACTCTAATTTATCTTTTAACTTCAAATATTCAACCACATCACCATAAATAGCATTTGCAAAAAGTGCAATTACCAAAAGTAAAATTATTAAAATCACTCTTCTTCTAAATTTAAATAAGTAGTACCAAAAAAGTGCTGATTTAACTTGTTTAAACATTATATTTTCCTAAACAAAGAAGTTCAATCCAAGAGCAGCAAGTGCAACCACTAAGGATTTTGTTTTTAAATCATCAATTATTTTTCTTTCTTCATCAGCGATTATGATTTCTAATTGCTCATCACTATAATCATCAAATGTTTTATAATTTTCAACTAGTCTAGCTTTTGTGGCTAATATGGCTTTTTCTCGAATTTTTAAATTTATTGCGTCTTTTATTTGTTGACTTTTGATTTTTGGATAATCAAAAGCTTTTGTAGCATTTTCACTTGCTATATTTAATAATTTGTTAGAGTTTTCTTTTAATTTATCTTTTATTCCCATAGTTTTTTTCCATTAATTTTTTATTTATTGTAGCACTTATGTATTAATGAAATGATAACTATTTTTTTAGTTAATTATAAAACATATTCCCATCTTGGATAAAGAGCGTTTATATCTTTCATATCATCTATTTTGAATACATTAATAATTCTAAATCTACCACTTGATAAAAATGCTTTTATTCTCATCTTAAATTCCTTATGTTTTCTATTTATATTATAAACAATTTTAAATAATGTCATACTTAAATAATATATTCTTTTATATATTATTTATTATTATATGATATACTTTTGCATATTTATTTTTCGGGGGAGCATGGAAAAGGAAAATTTTAAACAACTATTAAAAAAAGCTGATTTTAATAAAAGAACTTTTTCGCAATATTTAGGTTTAAAATATCAAAGTGTAAATTCTTGGGGTAATAACGGACGAAATATTCCATATTGGGTTGAATCATGGTTAAATTTATATATTGATAATAAAAGATATTCACAAATAAAAGAGATTTTAAAAGATAGTGGAGTTTGTGAGTAAAATAGATTTTATTAAACTTTTCAAGGGATTTAAAAATCTATTTTTTTAGCCATAAAGCTTAAAAAAAGCCTTATTTAAGTATATTCTACATAAAATACCTAACTTTATAATAGGAGTAAATATTAAGGACTTTTTATAAAAAATTATTCAATTTTTATATCTATTCTTTAAATTTATACCTAAAATAGCAAAAAATAAATTTTTAACTTTAAATTAAATAGGAATTATTATGCAAGCATTTTTAGAAGAAGCTAAAAAATCTAGCCGAACTATTGCTAACCTAAGCACTGCTGTTAAAAACAGGGTCTTAAATGAAATGGCTGACGCCTTAATGAATCATTGTGATTTTATTATTTCTAATAATGAAAAAGATATGAGTCAAGCAACATTATATAATTTAGATGAAGCATTAAAAGATAGATTACTTTTAACAGGTGATAGAGTTCAAGATATGGCAAATGCAATTAGACAAATTGCATCTCAATCAGAACCTGTTGGCAGAATATTAGATGGTTGGATTACAGAAACTGGTTTAAACATCCAAAAAGTTGCCATTCCAATAGGTGTAATCGGTATTATTTATGAAAGTCGTCCAAACGTAACAAGTGACACAGCAGCTTTATGTTTTAAAAGTGGAAATGTTTGTGTTCTAAAAGGTGGAAAAGAAGCTGAACATTCAAATAAGGCAATTGCTGTTGTTCTAAGAGAAGTTCTTGCAAAAAATAAACTTCCAGAACAAGCTATTTCATTACTTCCTGATTCAACAAGAGAAGGTGTTGCAAAACTTATTAAAGAAGATAAATATGTTGATTTAATTGTTCCAAGGGGTGGTGAATCACTTATTAAATTTGTAAGTGAAAATTCAACTATTCCTGTTATAAAACATGACAAAGGAGTTTGTCATATTTATGTTGATAAAGACGCAGCTCCTGCAAAAATAATTGATATTGCAATAAATGCCAAATGTCAAAGACCAAGTGCATGTAATTCAATGGAAACTTTACTAATCCATGAGGAAATTGCACCATATATTTTAACAGGACTTGAGGATGCATTTTCAGAACAAGGAACAATTTTAAAAGGTTGTTCAGAAACTTTAAAATATATAAAAGCTATTCCTGCAACACTTGAAGATTATGATACTGAATATTTAGCAAATATTTTAAATATTAGAATTGTAAAAAATGTAGATGAAGCTATCAATCACATTCAAAGACATGGTTCAAGTCACTCAGAAGCAATTTTAAGTGAAAACTACTCAACAATAAATAAGTTTTTAAATGAAGTCGATGCAGCTTGTGTTTATGCAAATGCAAGTACAAGATTTACAGATGGAGGAGCTTTTGGATTAGGTGCAGAAGTTGGTATTTCTACAAATAAACTTCATTCAAGAGGACCAATGGGAATAAATGACTTAACAACATTTAAATACAAGATTTATGGTTCGGGTCAAGTTAGATAATTTTAAAATTAGGGGAAAAATGTCACAAAAAATATATTGTATCGCTTCATTTGAAGCAAAAGAAGGAAAAGAAAAAGAGTTATTGGAAGTTCTGCAATCACTCGAACCTAAAACTACAAGGGAAGATGGTTGTATATTGTATGTTGTTACAAAAAAAATAGCACATCCAAATGCAATTGGACATTCGTTCCCAATAGTTTTTAACGAGATTTGGGCATCAAAAGAGGCTTTTGAATTACATTGTAATAAACCTTATATTACAAACTTTTTTCAAAATCATTGTGTTAATTCAGACGGTCTTGTAAAAGATTTTAACGTTTGCGTTTATACAGATGAAATAAATTAGAGAATAAATCATGAAAAAAATATCATTAACACTTATAAGTTTAGTAACTGTCGTACTTTTTTGGTACATTTTAGGAACAGGTTTTGTTTTAAAAGATAATTCAAATACTTTTTCAAAACTTCAATGCGTATCTTATGCTCCATTTGGGAAAGATGATTCACCATTTATGATGGATAAAGGATTAGTAATTTCTGAGGATTTAGTAAGAAAAGATTTACAATTACTTTCAAAATATACAGATTGTATTAGAACATATTCAACTGTTGGATTAGAGATGGTTCCTAAAATTGCTAGGGAAAATAATCTAAAAATGCTTATGGGAGCATGGGTAAATGGAGATGAAAAACCAACAAGAAAAGAAATTGATACTCTAATCAAATTAACAAATGAAAATAAAGATATTGTTAAAGCTGTTATTGTTGGAAATGAAGCTCTATTAAGAGGTGATTTATCAGATAAAAGACTTTATGAGTATATCAAAGAAGTAAAAGCTGCTCTTCCTGATGTAAGAGTTACTTATGCTGATGTTTGGGAATATTGGATTAAATATCCACATATTAAAGACGTAACTGATTTTGTAACTATTCATATCTTACCTTATTGGGAAG
>OBMA010001445.1_pt1 | contig 14512 bp, 15 predicted proteins | sample 1539141 | NCBI WGS metagenome assembly OBMA01 (sample SAMEA3991484, study PRJEB22521) | metagenome | biome: anthropogenic terrestrial biome; feature: sewage plant; material: raw primary sludge | place: Sweden | collected 2012-09-26 | reverse complement strand
ATGTGAATAAGTGGCAGAATAAGGATTGTCTGAAAATGAAATATCACAGCAAGACATGCCTTGCTGTGATATATAGATGTTGTATCTTTGTGCGGTAAACTGTATTTCTTATTTATGACTACACAGTTTGTGTTACGAGGATGATTACTTGTTGATAGTTCTCTTCTCCTTGATACGAGCTTTCTTACCGGTAAGATTGCGAAGGTAGTAGAGCTTGGCACGACGTACTTTACCGTGCTTGTTAACCTCGATGCTGTCTATGTTGGGTGACTCGATTGGGAAGATACGCTCTACACCAATTGTTCCAGACATCTTGCGGACGGTGAAACGCTTCTTGCTTCCTTCTCCTGAGATGCGGATAACAACACCACGATAGAGCTGGATACGCTCTTTCGAACCCTCGATAATTTTGTATGCGACAGTGATTGTGTCACCTGCTCTGAACTCAGGAAACTGCTTGCCGGTTGCAAATGCTTCTTCAGCAACTTTAATTAAATCCATTTTTGTTTTGTAATTAAATTTGTTTTATCGTTCCAACGTAACATAACCAGGCTACTCATCTTCCTGTCAGCGATTACGCCGAAAAGCGGTGCAAAGGTACTATATTTTTTTTGATGTTCAAAATTTATATGGCTTTTCTTTGATTTTTGCGCGTTTTTAACTATCTTTGTGCCAACTAATTACATTGTGATGCAAAGAAAAATTGTTATATACGGTCTTTCGTCGATGCTATTGTTGACGACTTCTTGTGCCTCTCATTATCATTTGGCTGATATATCTCGCAGTCGAATTCTTATTTGCAATAGGTATGATGCAGCACCTGATGCGGAGGCTGCGGCTTTTGTGGCGCCTTACAGACATGACGTGGATAGTATTATGGGTCCGGTAGTTGGTGCCACAGCGCGATATCTATCTGCTTATCGTCCTGAGAGTCCACTGTCGAATCTTGTGGCAGATATTCTTATGTTTGAGTCGGCAAGATTTAATGAGAAACCGGATTTCGCCGTTTACAATATGGGAGGCGTGCGTTCTGCTTTCGCAAAGGGTTTGGTCACTTATGGCGATGTTGTGGATGTTGCTCCTTTTGAGAATAAAATTTGTTTTCTCTCATTGAGAGGTGATAAAGTAATCCAACTATTTGAAGAAATGGCCATGACCGGTGGGGAATGTGTCAGTCATGGAGTAGAATTAGTCTTTAGTAAAAGGAAACTTATGGAGGCGTGTCTTAACGACAGCAAAATATCGCCCGACAGCACATACCGAATTGTCACTCTTAATTATCTCGCTCAGGGTAATGATAATCTTGAGGCTTTCAAAAATGGGACAGATGTTGTTTCCCCTGAGGATGAGAAAAATAATGTTCGTTATCTTATTGTAGATTACTTCAGGAAGCAGCAAGCAAAGGGAGTATTGGTGGATTCGAATATTGAAGGTAGAATTGTAAATGTTGATAATTATGATGCGAAATAGAATTTTTTACGGAAGGTGTATGCTGATATCAATATTATTGGTTTATATTATATCCGTGTCGGCGAAAACGAAGACGTTGGTGATATTGCATACCAATGACACTCACAGTACGGTAATGCCTCTCAATGCTAATCTTGCTGATACTTTGTTGGCGGGTAGGGGAGGTTTCCTCCGTCGTGTTGCTATGGTTAAGGAGCAACGTAAGCAAAATCCCGATTTGTTATTGTTTGATAGTGGCGATTTTTCCCAGGGCTCCCCGTATTATACTTTGTTTAAAGGTGATGTGGAGATAGGACTTATGAATAGGATGGGTTATGATGCGGCAACCATTGGTAATCATGAATTTGATTATGGATTAGATAATTTGGCGCGTTTGGTCAGGTTGGCGAACTTCCCTATAATTTGTTCTAATTATGATCTTACAGGTTCTCCGCTTGATGGTATTGTAAAGCCTTATATAATAATAAAACGTAAGGGTATAAAACTTGGTGTCTTCGCATTAGATCCTAAGATGGAAGGGCTTGTGCCTAGAAATAATTATGGCTTGTTGAAATATCTTGACCCTGTAAAAGTGGCAAATGAGACAGCAACGCTGCTAAAGAACTCCTTGAAGTGTGATTACGTGATTTGTATATCTCATCTTGGATGGGATGAAGCCGGCATGAATGACATACAGGTGATTTCCAGTTCCCGAAATATTGATTTGGTCCTTGGCGGTCATTCTCATTCATACTTGAAAACGTTGAAGTATGTAAAAAATCTGGATGGAAAGGAAATACCAGTAGATCAAAACGGTAAGCATGGAATTTATGTTGGAAAAATGGTTCTCAACTTTACCAAGTAATTATTGATGTGTGAGTGATTTTATTCGAAATAAAATGTGAGGACGATCATTTTTGTATGTGCTTCCTTTACTGATTTTGCGTATGGAATCATACTCTTGTCGCTCAATTTGTTGATATGGTCTGTGTCCAGGCTATTGCCTAGTCCGAAGAGGAATTTAAGTTCTGGACGCAACTTGAAATACGGAAGGTAGCTGTCGCATCCCAACCCGATTTCTGCATATAGGTCATATCTGTTTAGTTTCAGATAGTTGTTTTCACTGCCACTAAGATTGATCATAGGGTTGAGCCCGGCCATGATATATGGGCGATGGTTGTTGAACCTTGGCGAGGCGAGTATAAGGTCGAATGCTGTTGAGATATATGCTGTTTTTAGTTCTTGCTTCTGTTCTACTTGCTTGCCGCTTGCGTTTGTCTCGCTGAGGTTGCGAAATGTGATATGCCGTGTCCCAAAATACATAGCCGGGGCTATGCGAAACTGTATATTAGTGTTGATTCTGAATTCTCCTAACACGCCGACATTAAATCCTGCATCCCATCTGTCTTGATCAGCCGTGACAACAGATTCCTTTGTAGTGCCGTCATCGTTGGTTATTGTGATGGGACCGACATTCAGAAGCTCAATGTCCTGTAGATGTGTTCCAACAAGTATACCAAAATGTATCGGCCTTAAATCTGTGTAAGGCCGGTTCTGAACTGTTTTTTCTTGCGCTACAATATTGGTGCTGCCAATCATTAATGCAATTATGATGTATTGGAATTTTCTCATCATGTATTAATAACGCCATTTGCTTTTCTATATTGTATGTATTTCTATTTTGATAATGTATAAATTGTTTAAAATAATATGCCTACTTGTATGTATTTGAAATAAATGATGTATCTTTGCAATGTACAATTTGTGGGTATTACCCGGATAGTACAAGTTCATTATTAATAATTAAAATATAAATATTATGGCTTACGTAATTAGTGATGATTGTATCGCTTGTGGTACATGTATTGATGAATGTCCATCAGGGGCTATCTCTGAGGGTGAGAAGTATTCAATAAACCCGGATCTTTGTACAGAGTGTGGTACTTGTGCCGATGTTTGTCCTAATGAGGCAATCAGCCTTCCATAAGGTTCATTGATTTATTATCGAATGATAATACGGCGATTCTTAACAGAATCGCCTTTTTCGTGTTCTACTCGTTGATAAATAAAAAAGGTGTGCCTTATTCAGACACACCTTAAAGTATATATTAGCGTTTACTTATTTCAGAACTTTTATTACCTCTTTGGCTTGCTCGTTTGTCGGATCTATTTCCAAAACTTTTGCAAAGTTCTCTTTAGCTTTCGCCTTGTTGTTGATATGGAAATAATAGAAGCCCAAATAACTGTATGCTGTTACAAGGCGGGTGTTGTCATTGTCAACTTTTGTCTGTTTGGCATTTATCAGGTCAATGAGTTTCTGGCAGATAGAAACAGCTGCACCGTTCTTTACTTCGGGATCTTGTGCGAAAGCTATTCTTGCTCTTTGGTATGTTGCGAAGTCTGCTACATTAGGGAATTTATCACTTATATCTGCATACACGCTATCTGCATTCTTTATTGCATCGGCTTTGCTTGCACCAGTAGCGCTTTCTGACATATCAGAATACATTGATGCAAGGTTACCCAGGTCGTAAGCTGTCATTTTTTCCAGTCCCTCAAGATATTTCTTGTATGCAGGGATGGCATTTGTGAAGTCACCTTTTGCCTGATATGCAGATGCTATGTTTTTGAGAGCGTCATTCATATCCGCCTTGTTGTCTTTGTTCTCTGCGAGAGATTTGTTGAACATATCAATGGCTTTGTCATAGTCTTTGTTTCCAAGATATGCATAACCATAGTAGAGGTAATCACTCTCTGTAATCTTTGTCGAGTCGCTCTTATTGAAGAGCCTGTCTGCATAGTCTAATGCTTCGGTATATTTCTTCAAGTTCGTCAGATTGAAGAAAGATATACGGTTTAATGCTGGATTTTTCGGGAAGTTCTGGTTGCCGTATTGTGAAATTTCCAAACTCTTTTCAAAATTACCATTGAGGAAATAGTTTAATGCATAATTCACAAGATCATTATCTTTCATTTTTGACTTGTCCACTTTGTTGTAGTATTCAAGTGCTTTGTTTATGTTGCCTGCCTTGTCATAAATCTCTGCTGAAATGATGTCTACTGGATAGTCTGGACGCTGACGACGCAATTCTTCCAGTTTGGCAACAGATGACGAAGGACTTGTTTTACTGTTGATTGTTGCAAATTTGCGATAGCCTTCTGGGTTCTTTGGATCGAAATATGTTGCATTCTCGTACCAACCAGATGCTGCACCACCGTTATCCTTGATAACTTCGATGTCGCCCTGAAGAATATATCCGGCACCATTTTTTTTGTCAACTTTAATTGCCATGTCAGCGTATTTTTTCGCATTTGCTGTATCCTTGAGGTCGAGATAAGTCCTTCCAAGCCCAACAAGTGCTTCTGCATTTTTCTTATTCGCTTTGATGAATTCTTTTACTTGGTCTTTCACAGCATCAGGGTTGTTCTTGTTTGCTGTAATGGCCTTGCTGATGGCATCAACCTGACTTTTAACGTCTTGTGCCATTGATGTAGCGCTGAATCCAATCATCAACGCTGCTGCTAATAGATATTTAATCGTTTTCATATTCGTTCTTGTATTAAAAGTTAGACTTTTCTTAATTGACGTTTTCCGTTTCCAAAAGTTTTATTTATTCGCTAATATTAACATCTCTTATATTTATGTTACCTTGTACTGGTAATAAACCGGATTTGAATATTATCATCTGTCCTTTAGGTGACTTGATGAAGTTGGCAAATCCCCATGGCAATCCATTTATTGGATCGTTGAGTAGACAGTATATTGTCCGGATTAGTGGGTAGTTGCCGTTATATATATAATATTGGTAAGGTTTCCAACTGTTTGCTTCAGTTGCTTTCTGCATTTTACTTACCGACATTAATCTGATTTTCTTATTAAATGTGAGGTTTGTGCTGTCTCGTTTGTCATTCAGCCAGTTGCTGCCAATGATTCCGATTGCACCTGCATTCTTCTCAACGTAGTCTATGACATCTGCTGTTTTCTTCGAAGCTACAACATTAGGACTAGTTATTGGCTTGCCTTTCAGAATGCTGTCTTCAGCGAAGTGTACCGTGCTGGATTTTTTGTTGTCAAAGACCAGAGTGATGCTTCCTCGTTTGGAGCCTGGATAGATATCGCTCCATTTTTTTGCTTTGCCTGTCAATATTCTCGCGATATCATTGACGGTTATGCAAGTGTCTTTGTTTGCCTTGTTTACAATCAGTGCCAGTCCATCGTATGCAATGGCAAATGATTGTGGCATGAACTTGCGGTCTTGAAGGTTCTTGCGCTCGTTTGCCTTAAAATTACGTGATGTAATAACGAGACAAATCTTGTTGTTGAGCAGCATGTTTATTCCGTCAGTTTCATTTGTATAAACCGGCTTGACTTTTGCTTCCATGTAAATACTTTCGAAGATGTCGCGTTCCTCTTCGATAATTGGGCTAAAACTTTCGTCAGAGGCGAACGTTATCACCCCTGACGAATATGAGTCTGTTCTGCCGCCTTTATGCTTCTGCTCTCCGCAAGAAGCAATAAGGCTGGCAGTTAGAGTTAATCCTACTATTATGTAAGATAAGTTTCTTTTCATTTTTACAGATTACTGAAGTTTGAATGAAACAGGTACGTTGTATTTTACACGTACTGCAGAACCATTCTGCTTGCCAGGAATCCAGTTAGGCATGCTTTTAACAACACGTGAAGCTTCCTTGTCAAGTGATGGGTCAACAGAACGAACTACGTTCACGTCTGTGATTGAACCGTCTTTCTCAACAACGAAAGATACTGTTACACGACCCTGAACACCGTTTTCCTGTGCTACAACCGGGTATCGTACATTGCTGTTAAGGTATTGCATCAGCGCTGAGTTTCCACCAGGGAATGAAGGCATCTGCTCTACGACATCGAATACCTTGTTTTCTTCCTGCTTCGGTGGTTCCGGCTGAGCAATTACTTCCTTAGCCTTGAGCACTTCACCATTGGCATCATCGTTACCTTTGACGTCGAATGAACCAATCGCAGACTTGTTTTCCATCAGCTGATCCTGTGTCTTTAGCTCATCTTCAGGTTTTACCTCAGAGTCTTTCTTGATGACAGGAGCGGTAAACTTGACTGAACTCTTAACGCGTTCAACAACCTTTTCTGGCTCGACTTTAATTTGCTTCTTTACTTCAGCTTTCTTCTTTGCCATATCCAGTTTGGAAATTTCCGTAACCTGTGTAGCTGCAACCTTAGCAGCATTATCGTCTACGATTTTCTTAATTGCAACAGCTGAGAATGCTAGGACTGCAGTGAGAAGCACTATGATCAAAGAGATGATGTTTCTTTTGGTAGTACCCTTACGAAGTTTGTATGCTCCGTAGGCCTGGTTCCTACCTTGGAAGACCAATTCAATCCAATCATTAGATACTAAATCTATTTTTGACATTGTCTTTTTGTTTTAAATTGTTAATGACACGCCTCAATTATTCCTTTATGCCAGCCTTCTTAAGAAGTGCTACGTCCTCTGGCTTAACGGTATCGATAACGTATTTACCAACACTGCAAATCTGCATCTCATCGAGAGCATCAACCAAGTTCTTGTAAGAAGCATTGTCTGTAGCCTTGATAATGATGGTCATGGTGGAAATGTGTTGTCCATCAATATCGCCACCCTTTATCTTGGCCAGTTCCTTGTCGTACACCTCTTGTGGGTAACTCTTAGGTTCTTTCAATTTCTTCTCGTCAAGTTTTGCCTTGGCTAACATAACCTGCTGGACAGGCTGAGTTCCATCTTCTGTTACATGTGTGATCAGCACCTTGCGGATTCCATCCTTGCCCCATGTTGTCTTTTTGAGACATTTAGGATCATCATACTTGGGCTGTCCTGAAATGTAATAAATCTGATCGTTACTGCATACAAAGATTGTGATAGTATAAGATGCTTTTGTTACAGACTTGTCCTGATCGCTCAAGTTCTTGTCCTTACTAGGCATACTCAACTCCATTGTCTGTGGCTTAGCCAATGAGGTACACAGCATGAAGAAGGTAATAAGAAGCATCATCATATCCACCATCGGCGTAAAGTCGACGCGGACATTCATCTTCTTTTGTTTGCTTTCTTTTTTCTTCATTCTTTAGTCCTCCTGTTTTTTGTATGAAGTGATTAGATAGTAGCGGTTCTCTGTCATGTCCTGAAGCTCAGACATAACCTTCTTTACAATCTTGTAAGGTGTCTTCTCGTCTGCCTTGATTGCAATCTTGATGTCGGTATTGACCTCACGAGCTTGCTCAACCCAGTTTTGGAATTCACTCTTCTTTCCGCTAACACTGTCGGTAGGTATTCCTTGGTTCTTAATCTCTTCAGCCATTTGGTTGCCGTCAAGACTAAGATAAGTAGCGAGCTTGTCCATAGGAACTCCCCACATCGGGTCTTTCTGGAACTTCTTTTCCTGTTCACCGCTTAGTGACACACCATACTGACCAGTCATGCCCGAGAGCACATCCATCATCTGACTCTGGTTGTCCATACTCATGAATACCTTGCCAGTCTTGTCGACAAGGATATTCAGCACATTCTTCTCTGGAACTTTGATCTCTGATACCGAACCTGGGGTTACAACCTTGACTGGCTCATTCTTCACGAACGTTGATGTCAACATGAAGAAAGTCAGCAAGAGAACCATAACGTCCGACATTGGAGTCATGTCAATCCAGACTTCTTGTTTCTTAATTTTTACTTTACCCATAGTGATAAAATTTTAGAGGGTTAGCAAAAATTAAGCTTCTTCCGCGTGATTGGCTTCGTATGTCTGAGCAATTGAATAACCAACCTCATCGAGAGCGTAGGTCAACTTGTCTATCTTGTTCGTGAAGTAGTTATAAGAAAGAACTGCGCACCAAGATGTCAAAATACCGAATGCGGTGTTGATCAAGGCCTCAGAAATACCAGTAGACAGTGCGAGAGAGTCGCCACCACCACCAGCAGCCAAAGCGGCGAATGATTTGATCATACCAGTTACCGTACCGAGAAGTCCTGTAAGAGTACCCAGTGTAACGATTGTGGCGATGATCGGAAGGTTCATCTGCAGAGTAGGCATTTCAAGCTGAGTAGCTTCCTCATGTGCCTGTTGAATCTTTGAGACTTTCTGGCCTTTTTTGATTCCAGGGGCAGCTTCCATTTCCTTGTATGCGTTCAGAGAGGCTGAGACAACGTTAGCTACAGAACCGCGCTGCTTGTCGCAGAGCTGCTGCGCCTTAGCGAAATCATTAGCGCTGAGAGCTGCTTTGACGTTTGCAACGAATTTTGTCAAAGAACCTTTACCGAAAGCTGTGCGAAGAGCAAGAAGACGCTCGATAGACAGCGCAAGAACGGTAAGTAACAAAGTGTGGATGACTGGAACGACCGTACCACCTTTGTAAATTGTACCGAGAAGGTTGCCATTTAAAACTGCACCTGTAGGATCGTTGTTGACGAAGTTTGCAGGATTACCCAGCAGGAAATTGAAAATGCAGATAGCGATTAGGAAACATGCTACGATGATCCAAAACGCTGCTCTAACTCCTTGGAAGCCCTGAGATTTCTTAGGGCTGGCTGTTTTTTGTGTAGTTGCCATAATTTAAAATTTTAATTTTTAGTTATTAATAAATTTAAGTTGTTGATTCCATTAAATAATTGTTAATCATTGCCGCAAAAGTCAATCGTGTGATTTAATGCGTGTAAACGATTGGGCAAAGATAATAATTTCGGTTCTAAGTCAGAAACAATTAAGAAGTTTTAACGGTATATTTTTCCAAATTAGTCCGCTATAGTCTTTCCTCTTCATGAGAGGAATGCTTATTTGAGCTTTGAGATCGTTCCTTTGATGCGTTTTAGTGCTTCTCGGATATTGTCATCGCTTGTGGCGTAACTCATTCTGAAACATTCCGGATCACCAAATGCATCACCGCCAACAGTTGCTACATGTGCCTGTTCAAGCAGATACATTGCAAAATCTGTAGAGTTGTTTATAGTGTGCACTCCATCGCTCTTACCAAAGAAACTGCTACATTTTGGGAACAGATAGAATGCTCCTTCTGGTACATTGACTTCGAGTCCGGGGATATCTTTTGCCAGTTCTACAATCAGGTCACGGCGGCGCTCAAATGCCAGACGCATGTCTTCCACGCAGCCTTGATCGAGCGTGTATGCTGCTTCGGCTGCCTTTTGACTGACAGAACATGGTCCGCTGGTGTATTGGCCTTGCAACTTGTTACAGCCTTTTACAATCCATTCTGGTGCGGCGATATATCCAATGCGCCATCCCGTCATTGCGTAAGCCTTGGAAACTCCATTAACAATTATTGAGCGTTCTTTCATGTCGGGAAATTGGGCGATGCTCTCGTGTCTGCCGATATAGTTGATATGCTCGTAAATTTCATCAGCGAGAACGAACAAGCCATCATGATTTTTGATTACTTTTGCCAATCCTTCCAGCTCGTCTTTTGAATATACGCTACCGGTAGGGTTGCTTGGTGAACAGAGAATAAGCAGTCTTGTCTTCGGTGTTATCGCAGCTTCCAACTGTTCTGGTGTCATCTTGAAGTTTTGGTCGAATCCTGCATTTACAATTACGGGCTCACCGCCGGCCAGTTTGACCATTTGCGGATAACTTACCCAATAAGGTGCAGGGATAATTACCTCGTCTCCATCATTGATGAGAGCCATGACAGTGTTGCATACGCTCTGCTTTGCCCCATTAGAAACAAGTATTTCGTTAATAGAGTAGTCAAGTCCGTTTTCATTTTTCAATTTGGCAGCAATTGCTTTGCGCAGGTCGGCATAGCCGGGTACTGGAGAATAACGTGAGTAGTTATCATCAATAGCTTTCTTTGCGGCTTCCTTGATTTGGTCCGGTGTATTGAAGTCAGGTTCTCCAACACTCATGTTGATAACGTCAACACCCTGAGCTTTCATTTCATTGCTCTTCTGTGACATCGCTAATGTAGCTGATGGAGCCAAGCGGTTTAGCCTATTAGATAATTGTGCCATATTTTGATTATAATGATTATTTGTTTGTGCAAAAGTAAGCATTTTATTCGTTCTGAAGAAAAAAACGTGGCATTATTTCATTATTATGAATAAATAAATGCATTAATGAAAATAGCCATTTCCATTTCTTATTTCAGATGCAGGGTGTGTCCCATGCGGTCTTTTTTTGTCTTTAGATATTTGTAATCGTATTTATTGGGACTGATTTCAATTGGCACATTCTCTACAATCTCAAGTCCGTATGCCTCCAGTCCCACTCGTTTTGTTGGATTGTTTGTCATCAGGCGCATCTTATGTACGCCCAAATGTCTGAGCATCTGCGCTCCGCATCCATATTCTCGTTCGTCTGGTTTGAATCCTAAGTGGATATTGGCATCCACAGTGTCCATCCCTTCTTCTTGCAGTTTGTACGCTGCAATCTTGTTCATTAGTCCTATGCCACGACCTTCTTGTTGCATGTATATGACCACACCTTTGCCCTCTTTTTCTATCATCTGCATGGATTTGTGCAGTTGTTCCCCGCAGTCGCATCTCAGACTGCCTAGTGTGTCTCCTGTAGCGCATGATGAGTGGACACGTACAAGAATCGGTTCGTCGGTTTTCCATTCACCTTTGATTAGGGCCATGTGCTCAATTCCGGTACTCTTCTGGCGAAATGGTATTAGTTTGAAGTGTCCGTCTTTTGTTGGCATGTCTGCTTCGTTACCTACTTCAATCAGTGATTCATTCTTCAAGCGATAGGTTATCATGTCTTTGATGGATATCACTTTCAAATCAAATTTATCTGCCAGTTCCAACAGTTGTGGCAAGCGTGACATCGTTCCATCATCGTTCATGATTTCCATCAATGCCCCGGCAGGGTAGAGGCCTGCCATGTTGCACATGTCTATTGTCGCCTCTGTGTGTCCGCTACGGCGTAGCACGCCGTTGTCTTGCGCATATAATGGATTCACGTGACCGGGGCGCCCAAAAGACTGTGGCGTTGATGTAGGGTCGGCCAATGCTTTTATTGTCTCTGCGCGGTCATGGGCAGAGACACCGGTGGTGCATCCGTCCAGTTTGTCTATCGTCACGGTGAATGGAGTACCTAGTGCTGATGTGTTGTCAAGGACCTGGCGTGGCAGATCCAGTTCGTCGCAACGGGAAATTGTGATTGGCGCACAGAGCACGCCACGTGCATGTTTCAGCATGAAATTTACTTTTCCCGCTGTAATCTTTTCTGCTGCTATTATCAAGTCACCTTCGTTCTCGCGGTCTTCATCGTCGACAACAATGACAAATTTGCCTTCTTTGAAGTCTTTTACAGCATCCTCGATGCTACTTAGTTTAAAGTCTCCCATATCGTTTATTAATTAAAATACTTGTTTACCTTGTTATATAGGTGACGTTTTATTTGTCACCAATTTTATTTATTCTGCTTATGATGTTCTTGTTTGTCTGTTCTATGTTGTGCAGGTCGCGCATCAGACGAAGACGGAACCGCCACATTCTCAGGTAGAAAAATAATCCTACAGGAACAATTATTGCAGAGATGATGTTAAGCCATTTGTGCTCAAAAGGGCGTGTATGGGCCTTGATTGTGAGTATAGGATAATTGTTGAGTTCTGCCAGAATGTGTTTGTCTGTCGTGTTTGACAAATCCTCTATGGTGGCTTCCATCTCTTTGCTTATCCGTTCTATCTCATGGTCGGGCATGTATTTGAAGAATACTTTTATCGGGTTAGGGATGATTTTCAGGTTGTTCTCGCGAGAATAGGTCCTGATATCTTGTGTCACTGCTACAAGGTGTTCCTTGTCCCGTGCATAGTCCGGATCATTTATGATGACTTCTTTGCCGAAGACGTGGCGCTTGATGCGCAATCCAAACATTCTCATGAACAAGTCTTTGTACATGTCCATGTTGAATACCATGGAGTCGTTGTCTGCCTTGTATGTCACGAATATCGCAATGGGGATGAGCACGCCAGGTGCCAACCCTTTTCCGAACCACACTGTCCACATGCCGCTTCGTGCCATCCTATAGCCGGAATTGTCGAGAATGTAGTATATGATGAATACTAGAACTGAGATGATGACCGGTACGCCGAGCCCTCCTTTTCTGATAATGGCACCAAGTGGCGCTCCTATAAAGAAGAAAATCAGGCACGATAACGCAAGCGTGAATTTGTTTACAGCCTCAATTTCGTGCTGGCGTATCACATTGTCGCCGTCACTAGTTATCATGCTTTTGAATTCCAAGTCACTTACTTCAGATTGTACTCGTGATAATGCAGTATTGACTGCTGCCTGTTTTTTCTCGATGGTGAGTTTGTCGAAAAGCGAATCGTAATTGAATGGTTTCGCCATAGCCGTTTTTATGGCTTTTATCGAATCACTTTTCGAGATTTTGTCACAGCTATAGTACATCATCTTGGCATCTTTATAAAAGACCTTACCAATGCTGTCGTACACATTATTTAATGAGTCTATGTCATTGCTTATCTTACCCAGACTTTTTGCCCGGGCATCGTTAGACAGGCTTGTGGCTTCTGTCATACTGAAGTCTGCATCGAAATCGAGAACGATTTTCTTTGCTGCGAATGTTTCTCTGCGGTAAGGAACGGCTGCGCTGTTGCCAAATTCTTGTGTCTGCATGTTCTCAAACCATTCACCACTCCATAATGTGAGCAGTAAATGCTTCTTTTCGGCTGTGGACTGCAACATTCCTGAGTCGGCAAGTATTATCGCGGCATCCTCATAACTGGCTGTCATACGGTAAATCATCAATCCGTAGAGCCTTCCGGTATTCACGTTCTTCTTTTGGACGAACAAGTTGCAATTGGGTATGCCATCATAAAAAATTCCTTCAGGAATTTCCAGTTCCGGACTCTTCTGCTTCATAGACAATAGCAATTGTCCTATTTTAAGGTTTGCCTGTGGCCCGATATAGTTTTGGAAATAAAAAGAACCCAGGCAAATGATGACAGATATGAAAATGAGTGAGCGGAATGCCTGCATCAATGAAATACCGGCAGCTTTGATTGCTGTCAGCTCAGAACTTTCACCTAGATTTCCAAATGTGATTAGTGATGATAATAGAATTGCAAGAGGTAATGCCTGTGGTACCAGCATAAGACTCATATACCAGAAAAATTGGGATAAAACGTCCATTGAAAGCCCCTTGCCAATCAAATCATCAATATATCTCCAAAGGAATTGCATCATCAGCACGAACTGGCAGATGAAGAACGTTCCTATGAAGAGCATACTGAATTGCCGTGCAATGAATATATCTAATTTCTTTATCCGAAACATCAGTGTCCTTTATTGTTTTATGCAAATGCGCATATCAAGGTGCAAAATTAGTACAAAAATATTATAATCGTTCCTTATTTTAAGTTTTTTATCATTTTAGTACTTGTATTTGATAAAGAAAAGCTATGACGTCTGTATCCCCGAATATCTTATAAATAAGGTATATTTACAATCCTGTGTTCTGATGCAATCTTTCCAAATCCCCTTCCCATAAGTCCTTAAGGGAATCGATTTCATCTGGTTCTGCATAATCGGTGATTATCAGAATGTAGTCGTTGGTGAGGTCGCTTTTTTCCATTCTCAGTTCAATAAAAGCTTCTTCATCCTCCTCGTTTTCCCATCTGTATCGGAAATGACTGTTTTTTACAACATCTGTGATTATTGCTGTCTTTATCTCATGGTGACTCCATACTTCGCCCCATGTGAAAGACAATCTTTCATCGTTTTGAATAACTTCATTGGCTAGCCATCTCGACAGCCCTGCCGCAGTACTTATCAGGTCCCATATTATAGATTGTGAGCTTGATTTCAGTTCACGTTCTATTCTTATTTTTTGCTTCCACATAACACCTTTTGTGGTTTTAAGGTTTATTTGTCGCCGCAAAAATAATGATTTTTTGGTAAATTCGAATAAAAATGCTGTTATTTTTTGGTAAATAAAAAAAATGTGTTACCTTTGCACCCGCAAAAAGTAAATGATGGCGGGATAGCTCAGCTGGTTAGAGCGTCGGATTCATAATCCGGAGGTCGTGGGATCGTGGCCCACCCCCGCTACATTG
>OBMA010001443.1_pt1 | contig 14515 bp, 18 predicted proteins | sample 1539141 | NCBI WGS metagenome assembly OBMA01 (sample SAMEA3991484, study PRJEB22521) | metagenome | biome: anthropogenic terrestrial biome; feature: sewage plant; material: raw primary sludge | place: Sweden | collected 2012-09-26 | reverse complement strand
TGTTGTGATGATGCTTTAGTTATGAGTTTCGAAGAGGGATTTAGATTTGATGATAAAGAGAGTATTTTAAAAGAGAATATTGATTTTAAAAAAATCATTGGAACACTTATTGGCTTTTATACAACACAAATGTTGATAAATGGATATTTTCATGCTGACCCACATCCTGGGAATCTACTAATTACAAAAAAAGGTGAGATTATTTTATTAGATTTTGGAATGGTAAAAACTGTTCCAAATAGCTCAAGAATTGCAATTATTGAGTTGATAAAAGCAGCAAATGAGCGAGATTATGAACTTTACATAAGTGCCAGCAAAAGATTAGGAACTATTGCTTATGAAGCACCAACTGGAGAATTAGCAGAGTTTACGAGTAAAATGTTTGATATTTTCTCAAATGATAATCTAACTAGTGAATCCATGCAACAACTAGCCTTTGATGTATTAGAAGGCACAAGAAATATGCCTTTTAAACTTCCAAGTGATGCAATTTATATTTTAAGAGTTAGTGCAATTATTGAAGGGCTAGGAACTACTTATATTGAAAATTTTAATGGTATAAAAGATATTTTGCCAATTTTGCAAGAGAATCTTCCCAAAGCTCTTGGAGCAAAAGAGAGTATTATTGAAACTATTGTTGATGAGATAAAAGATATTCCATTTATCTTAAAAGATTTAAAATCTGTTATAAAACAAGCAAGTAAGGGTGAGCTTCAAATTGAAGTATCAAAGAATCAACTTGAATTTATATCAAAAGAAATTAAAAATTTTATTAGACCAATTATTTTGTCATTTGCACTAATTTTTACATCGATATTTATGATTTTATATGATAAAGAACTAAAAGAGATGGCTTTGACTCTTTTTGTTGTAGCAATCATTAGACTCATATATAAATAAGGGGAAACTTATGAAAATAGCTATTATTGGAGCTGGATTTTCTGGCTGTAATTTATATAACAATTTAAAAGAAAAATATGAAGATATTATTATTTTTGAAAAATCACGGGGAGTTGGAGGAAGACTTAGTACTAAGTATGTTGATGATAAGTTTATAGACCATGGAACTGCAAGCTTGATTCCAATAACTGATGATTTAAAAATGTTTTGTTTAGACTTAGCTAAAAATGGTGTTGTAAAAGCAAAATATGATGAGTTTATACCAAAAAATGGAATAAATCAAATTTGTAAGTTTTTAATAGATGAAAAAGATTTAATTAAAAATACAAAAATCGCAAAAGCACAAAATATAGATAATAAATGGATTTTAGAAGATAAAAATTATAATATTTATGAAGGTTTTGATTTATTATTTATTACAATTCCAGCACCTCAAATACTACAAATGAAAATTGAACTTCAAAATGATTTTAAAGAAAAACTTTCACACATAAAATATGACTCTATTTTTTCTTTAATTTTACACTCAAATAAAGATATAAAGCTAGATAAAAGTTTATTATATGAAAATCCTGATATAAAAAATATTATAAATAACTCAATAAAATATTTATATAAAGATTTTAGCTCTTACATAATTCACTCTACAACAGAGTTTGCAAACTGTATAAATGAAAAATCAAAGGAAGAAATTTGTGAGATTTTTTTAGATAACTTTGATGATGAAACAAAAGAAAAGTTTGAAAGATTTACAATTATTCCACACCTGTGGAAATATGCTTTTGCAAAAACTTCTTTAGATATGCCCTACTTTTTAAATGAAGAAAAAAACTTGGGAATTTGTGGAGATTATTTTAACCATTCAAATATGGAAGCAGCACTTTTAAGCTCTGAATTGTTATCTAATAGTATTTAACTTACACATCATTTACATATTTTAATGATAATATTAAATTTATAAATCTATCAAGGATAAATATGACTGTGTTTTTAACACTTCTTGGGAAAATTCTTCCACTATATTTTAGTATTTTATTGGGATTATTTTCTACTGCTTTTTTGAATTGTAATAAAGACACAATTGCTAAAATATTACTATTTATTTTAGGGCCAATTATTGTTTTTAATGCCACAATTAGCGTAAAATTAGAAGCTTCTGTTGTATTCCTTCCTATTTTCTTTTTTGTTTTAAGTACAATCATTGCTTTTATATCTTTAGGAATTTTTAAAAAAATTTGGAATGACAATACAGCAAATTTATTAGCTTTCAGTACAGCAACAGGAAATACGGGAAATATCGGGATTCCTCTTGCAATTTTATTTTTACAACCAGCACTCGTTGATGTATTTATTTTTACAGTTTTAGCTTCACTTTTATATCAAAATTCTGTTGGTTATTACATTACTGCAAAAGGAAATTTCACAGCCAAAGAAAGTTTTAAAAAAGTAATAAAACTTCCTGTATTACATGCCTTTATTTTAGGACTTATTTGTAATTTATTAGGTTTTAAAATACCTGAAATGTTTTTTGATTATACAAACTATTTAAAAGGTACATATGCCATTTTAGGAATGATGTTGCTTGGAATGGGTATGGAAAAAATTAAAAATAATGGTGCATTTGACAAGTTATTTATTTCATTAGCGTTATTTATTAAATTTATTATTTGGCCAGCTTTAATATTAGTTTTTATATTTATTGATAGTAATTTTATTCATTTTTTAAATAAAGATTTTTATATGGTTATGTTTATTTTTGCAATTGTTCCATTAGCTGGAAATACTGTTACTGTTGCTACTTTATTAGATGTAAAGCCTGAGAAGATGTCTTTAACTGTTTTAATATCTACAATTATTTCTTTATTTTATATTCCTCTGGTGCTTTATTTATATAATTTATAAGGCATATTTTGAGATTGCAAATACTATTTTATTTTATTTAAACAAATAAATTTTAATTCATATTTACCTGTTCTGTAATTTAATTTCTTTTCTGTAGCATATTTGTATCCCAGTTTAGTACACTCTTCTTTATCTAATTGTTTTGAGTCTTGAAGACATCCTGTAAAAAATAAAATAAAAAGTGATGCTAAAATTATAGTTTTCATAATATATTCCTACTTTTATATACTGAACTATATCAAGAAAAAGTACTAGAAAAGTATCATTTTATAGAAAGCTATTTTAAAGTAATATGTATTTTATATCCAAAACTATAAATATTTTCAATATTTAATAATGGTATCTTTTTTCTAAGTCTTGAAATTATATTTTTAAGATTAGTAATATCTGGATTTTTATAAATATCATCTGCCCACATTATTGATATAATTTCATTATTATCATGGGTTTTTTCCGGATATTTTAGTAATAATGAAAGTAAAATTAACTCTTTTTTTGTTAGTTTTACTACACTATTTTTATATATTAACTCTATATTCTTCTTATTCCAGAAAAGATTTTCTGCTAGTTTTATCAAATCACTTGTTTTTTCTTTATTCTTTTCAAAATAAATATCTCTATTTATTTTAAAAATAACATCAAAAAAATTGTTATATTCTAATGGTTTTAAAATAAATTGTCTAATACCTAAATTAATTAATTTCATTAAGTATTCGCTTTCATTATGTGCTGAAAGAACTAATACTATTTGTTTAGTATTTTTTTCATAAATAGCTTTTATTAAAGCAATACCATCCATATTTGGCATTTTAATATCACTTAAAACTAAATCAAAATAAGTATTATGTTTTTCATAAAAATCTAAATATTTTTCCAAGCCATCTTTTCCATCAACTGCAATATGAACTATTGCAAATATTTCTTCAAGTAACTCTTTTGTTTCAGTTCTTATACTAAAATCATCTTCAATAAATAAAATAGAAATATCTTTTGAATATTTTTTTAAAAGTTCATAATTAAACATTTCTTCCCCATATTTAAACTAAAAAATTATTATAATCTATTATAATGTATTCTATATAAATTTAATTGGAAATAGTTTAATATGAATTCTAAAAACAACCCTTTTACCAATATAAATGAGATAATTGATAATACAATAGAAGGTATATTAATCATAAAAGATGGTTTTATAAATCATGCTAATAAATCGTTGATGGATATTTTATGCTATGAAGATGAAAATGAATTAATTGGTAATTTAGCAATTGGAATACTAATACCAACTTCAAAAGAAAAATTCATAGAATATAACAGTAAAATATTTCAAGAAATATCTTTGTTAAATAAAAATGGAGATATTATTCCAGCAATTATAAAAATCAAAGATATAAATATAAATAATAATCCATATAAAATGGTTTCAATTTTAGATTTAAGTGAACTAAAAAAAAATGAAAAGATTCTTTTAGAACAATCAAAACTAGCAGCAATGGGAGAAATGGTATCAGTAATTGCCCATCAATGGAGACAACCATTATCAGCGATTGGTTCAATTATTACCCGATTAAAACTAAAATATAATCTAAAAGATATTGATTTAAATACCTATGATGAAAAATTGACCCAAATAAATAATTATATTCAATATATGTCAAATACGATTGATCATTTTAGGGATTTTTTAATAAAAGATTCAAAAAAAGATTTAATAAAGCTAGAACAAATAGTAAATAACACCTACTCTTTAATTCAAAATAGTTTTGATTTAATTGGAATCAAAGTAATCATTAATCCTTCAGAATCATTAGAAAATATCTATTTATATAAAAATGACCTTATTCAAGTTATTTTAAATATTTTAAATAATGCAAAAGATGCTTTAGTTTTAAATAATATATCAAATCCACAAATTACAATAAAGTTTTCACAAATAGACGCTTTTCAGATTATTGAAATAGAAGATAATGCAGGTGGAATTGATTTAAATATTATTGAAAAGATATTTAATCCCTATTTCTCAAGCAAAGAGAAAAAAAATGGTACAGGGTTAGGTTTATATATTTGTAAAATAATAGTAGAAAAACATTTAAATGGTGAAATTAGTGTAAAAAATACAAAAAATGGAGCTTTATTTTCTATTAAAATAGCTATTTAAATATTCACAACAAGACTTTTAATGCTAAATAAATAAGCATAAAAACTATATTTATTTGTTACAATTGTGTTAATAATCTAATTAAAATAGAGTGAACATGGAATTAAATAATAATTATCAAAGTGTAGGTTTTCTTTATCAGCAATTATCAAAAGAGAAAGATATAACTTCTTCTGTAGATAAAAATGATAAATCAACTTTTGAAAAGTTAGATAATGTTGATGTTTCTAACAATAAAAACACCCAAAGAGATGAAGAATCTAAAAAAATTGAAAATACAGTTTCTTCAATGCCAAACTTAAATAATGCAAAAGAAGAGCTATCTAAAAATAATAATTTAAATAAACTTTTTCTGCAAAATATATCATAAGGAATAAATTATGAGAATAGATAATAATCTAAATGCAATGGTTTCTTCACAATTACAAGTAAATGAAATGGCTTCAAACTTAGCAGATATTGCAAATGTTGTTGGTGACCCTGCTTTACAAGAAGTTACAAAAGATTTAGTAGACTCAATAGTAGGACAGATACCTGAAATAATATCATACAAAGCAAATGCAAAAAGTATAGAAACACAAAATGCAACATCTGATATGTTGTTAAATATTAAAGCATAAAACTATGGATAAGATTAATATTGTTTGCCCACATTGTTTAAAAATAAATGCCATTCCAAAAAAAGATACATATACAAAAGCAAATTGTGGTTCATGTAAAAATTCATTATTAGATACAACTCCAATGCAATTAGATGAGTCAAATTTCGACCATGTAATTGTAAATTCACAAATTCCAGTAATCGTAGATTTTTGGGCACCATGGTGTGGCCCTTGTAAAATGATGGCTCCAATATTTAGTGAAGTTGCACAAAAATATCCATTAAAAGCTCTATTTGTAAAAGTAAATACGGAAGCTCACCCAAATCTAGGGGCTAAATTTTCTATTAGATCAATTCCAACATTAGTAGTATATAAAAATGGTATGGAGAAAAAAAGAATTTCAGGAGCTTTAGATCCTTTAAGACTTTCAAATTTAGTGAATGAAAATTTATAAAAACTATTTATTAGTTTTTATAAATTTGGCTAACTCTTTTAGTTGTGTTTCATTAAAAACTTCAATTTCATTATCTTTTAAAAGCCTAGCCGTTAAACCTTGACCATCAGTTAGATTATTAGTAAACGTTCCATCATAAATATTAATATTTCCACAAGAAGGAGAGTTTGCTTTTAATAAAGCAATTTTTATATTCTCTTCTTTACAAATATCTAAAGCTTTTTTTGCGCCAAGAAGAAAATTCATCGTAACATCTGTTCCTTCTTCATTTTTTACTATAAAAGGTTTATCATTTTTTACTATTTCAGCAGAAATTCGTGGAATTCCCAAGCCACCAGCTACTTCTGGACAAAAAGAGTAGATTTCATTATCACAAAGAATGTCCATAAATAATTCTTTTAATGAAAATGCAAATTTCGGATTAAAAGCTATTGATGAATTATTTCCATCATATCTAACATCTTCTCCTAATAAACAAGAGGATATTAATATTTTCATATAATATCATCTTCTTCAATATTCTCATTTTTATCTAAATCATCTTTATTAAAAAATGTTGATAATTGAATATTACTAAAAGCTGCTTTCATGGATACAAATATTTTTGGATTATCTTCTTCTAATTTTGCAAGTAATTCTTTTGTAGCAGCTCTTGCATGTGGCATTTTTACATCAAATCTAAGACCTGGACAAGCTTCATCACCAATTACATTTATTTCATTTGTATCAGCAAATGCACGTAATTGTCTTTCTCTACAAAATATTAACGGTCTTATTACTTCTAAACCATTTTCTGCTTTATATTTAGGAGGCATAGAACGCATTGTTCCATTATAAAAGAAATTCATAAAAAATGATTCCATTGCATCATCTAAATGATGTCCAAGAGCGAGTTTATTAAAACCTTGTTCTTGTGCTGTTGAGTATAAATATCCTCTTCTCATTCTTGAAAAGAATGAACAAAAAGATGAATTCTTTCTAATTTTTTCACCTGCTAGTTCAAATATTTGAGTATCTATAATTTCATGGTCAATTCCATACTCTTTACAATGATTACTCAAAAATTGAACTTGTTCACCCATTCCGTAAGTTACAGTTACAGCTTTAAATTCGAAATTGTATGGTGCAACTTTTTTAATTCTATTTAATGTATGAATTAATGTAAGAGAGTCTTTTCCACCTGAAAATCCTACTAATATTCTATCACCCTCTTTTATTAATCCATATTCTGCATTAGTTTTTCCAACTATTGTAGAAATTTTTTTACTTAATTCAACCAATATATTATTCCTATAAAATTTTCTGTGATTATATCAAAAAAGTTCTCAAAGCTTTTTTAATGATTTAATTTAAATCTATACTAAAGTGATAAGTATCAATTTTTAAGTTCTCTTTCAAATAGAATTTATGAGCTTCTGTTCGCTCAACTGATGAATCTAAGTGAATTGAGTTACAATTTTGCTGTTTTGCATAAATTTTTATAAAATCTAACAAGGCTTTTGCGGCATCTGAAGATTTTACACTTTTATTAGTTACGAAATCATCAATATATAAATGTTTTCCCCCAGCTAATTTTTGACTTATCAAAAACCCAGTTACACAAATAATTTCTTTATTGTCTAATACATATACAACTTTATATCCATTTTTAATTTGATGAGAAATTGAATTAATAAAATCTACCTCAGATAATTCTGTTTTGTTTTGATGCATAATTTTATAACAATATTTTATTTCTTCGTCTGTTGCAATTTTAATTTCCAAGACTATCCTTTAAAAAATATTCACTATCATATCAAAGCAATTATGAAATAATATATAAATAAGATAATTTTTTGAAAAAATAATGATTATTTTACTCAATTTTTTAGATAAACAATATATAATTTCATAAATAATAAATAAAGATTTAAAATGACATTAGAAGAAGAAAAAGAATTTAGACAAAAAGTTATTCAAACAGTATTGCCATTAGCTATAAATATGACTGAAGATCAGATTAGAAGCATTATTCAAAATGTAGAAAAAAGTAATGAAGATTTACCTAGTGGTTTTGGAGCAATGCTTTTTCAACAAATTATTGTTCATAAATATAATAAATTAAATAAGCAAATATAAACCTTATGAGAAATTTTATAAGTTATAAGAAATCATTAGAAATACTAGGTGATATTGTTTTAAGTGAACAAAGTACTGAAAAGTTATTTATTACAAATGCAATTGGCAGAGTTATTGCAAAAGATATAATAGCAAATCATAATAGCCCTGAATTCCCAACATCAGCGATGGATGGTTATGCAATAAAATATGCTGATATGAAAAATAATTCAATTGAAATTATTGATAAAAATCCTGCTGGAAGTATTATTGAAAAAGAAGTATTAATAAGTACCTGTATAAAAACTTTTACAGGTTCTTTAATGCCCAAAGGTAGTGATACTTTAATTCCTATTGAAAATATTGAAGTAATAAATAATCAGATTAAAATAACAAAAGAAGTGCCTTTCGGTTTTGCTGTGAGAGAAATAGGTGAAAACTATAAAAACAATGAAATTCTAATAAAAAAAGGAACTATTGTTGGTTTTGCTGAGATTGGCGTTTTAGCATCTCTTAATATTTCACAAATTGAAGTTATTATAAATCCTACAATTGCTATTGCAAGTACAGGAAGTGAAGTTTTAGATTTAGGAGAAACGCAAACTAATGACTCTCAAATTAGAAGTTCAAATCATCTAACATTAGAAGCTTTATTTAAAAGTAATGGTGCAAACACTATTCAAATGGGAATCGTAAAAGATGATATGGATTCAATTACAAATTTGCTTGAAACTGCTTTACAAAAAGCAGATATAGTTGTTACAACAGGGGGTGTTTCTGTTGGTGATTATGATTTTGTGCAAGATGTTATAAAAGATAAACTTAATGCTCAAGTGTTGTTTCATGGAGTTACTATAAAACCAGGTATGCATATTTTAGCAGCTATTAAAGATGATAAAATCATTATTGCACTTCCAGGATTTGCCTATTCTTCTACTGTTTGTGCAATACTTTATGTCTTACCTTTAATTTTCAAATTTAGAAATGCAAACGAATCTTTACCTATCGTAAAAGCAAAAATAAATCAAGATTTACCACGAAAAATGAATAAAACAATTTTTACAGCATGTAACGTAGAGTACAAAAATGAACAATACTTAATAAACTTTGATGGTAAAAAAGAAGGTACAAGTGCAATATTAACAAATATGCTTGAAAGCCCTGCCCTACTTATACAAAAAGATGATAGTAGTGATTTAAAAGCTGGAGATTTAGTTGATATATTATTGTTAAATCATCTAAAGTAAATGAGTAAAAATTATTTTTATATTTTAATGGTGTTTGCTATGGTGTTTTGGGGAGCATCATGGGTGAATGTAAAAATTTTAAGCGCTTATATAAATGAATATGAATTAGTATTTTTAAGAATGGGAATATCCTTTGTTTCTATGTTCCCTATTTTATATTATTTTAAATTTTCTTTTAAACTTGATTTAAAAAGCTTATTTTTAATATTAATAGCTTCAATAGTTTTAGTTTTATATTCTTTAGTTTTCTTTTTAGGTGTAGAACATGGAACTGCTGGTTTTGGTGGGGCTTTAGTTACTACTTTGATTCCTATAAATACTTTTATAATTTTAGCAATCATTAATAAAAAAACTATTAGTTTAAAACACTCTTTTGCTCTAATTCTTGGTGGTTTTGGAGTATTAACTATGTTGAATATTTGGAGTTTTAATTTAGCAGAGATATTTTCAAAAGATAATACTTATTTTTTGATTGCTTCTATTCTTTGGCCAATATTAACAATCATTAGTTCAAAAGCAACAAAAATAAATGCAATGGTATTTACTTTTTATGTTTATATTATTTCAACATTTGTTATTTATATATTTTTTATAGAGAATAATATTTTTAATAATATTTTAAATTTTGATAATATTTTTTGGTTAAATATGTTTATAATAACAATATTAAGTACAACATTTGCAACTTCTATTTATTTTATTGGTATAACAAAAATAGGAACTAAAGAAGTTACTAGTTTTATATTTTTAGTTCCCACATCAGCATTGATACTTGGAGCAGTTTTTTTAAACGAAAAAATAACATATACAACAATAATAGGTACGATATGTACAATTATGGCTATATATATTTTAAATAATCTGAATTTATTAAATATAATCAGAAATATAAAAAAATAGTTTTTTATAAAATTCTAACTTAATTAAAAGTATTACAAGATTCTAAAGTACCATTTTGGAAACCTTTTTTAAACCAAGCCATTCTTTGAGCTGCACTTCCATGTGTAAAAGCATCAGGAACTACATACCCTTGAGCTTTTTTCTGTAATGTATCATCACCTATTGCACTTGCAGCATTTAAAGCCTCTTGAATATCTCCCTCTTCTATTGAGTTAAAATCTTTTTTACTATAATACGCCCAAAGTCCTGCATAACAATCAGCTTGTAATTCAACTTTTACTTGTAAAACATTTTGTTTTTCATCATTTAAAGCTTGTTTTTCTTTTTGTACTTTTGAAATAGTTCCTGTTATATTTTGAACATGATGCCCAATTTCGTGAGCAATAACATAAGCTTGTGCAAAATCACCAGGAGCATCATGTCTTTTTGCTAATTCATCAAAAAATGATAAATCTAAATAAACTTTTTGATCAGCAGGACAATAAAAAGGTCCAGTTTGAGAAGAAGCAAATCCACAGCCACTTTTAACAGAATTTCTAAATAAAACTAATTTAGGTTCAATATAATTAGCATTATATTTTTTAAAAACATTTGACCAAATATCTTCTGTTTGTGCTAAAACAGTACTTACAAATTGAGCACTTTTATCATCTTTTTGAGTATTTACAACAGTAGATGAAGAATTAAAAGAACTACCTTCTTGCATATTTAAAAGTGCCAAAGGATTAAATCCCATAAAATAAGCAATTACCCCAATAATTAAAATAATTCTTCCGATTTTTGTTCCAATTAACATTTTAATAAGAGGTAAAAGCATCATTATTGAACTATTTTGATTTGAACCAAAATTTGAAGAAGAATCGTTTCTTTTATCTTCTACATTTGAGCTTCTTCTATTATTTTCCCATTTCACCTATTAAACCTTAAATTTAAAATTGTTTGAACTTGAATTATTTTTTGTAAAATTTAATTTATTATCAATTTTAGTTTCAACTTTTAAATCTTCACAAGAAGATGAACTAGAAGAATAACATGAAGTATTAGTCATTTTTTTTCTAAAAAGCCAAGGTTTTATTAAATAATAAGCCATTAAAAAAAGCATAATAAAACTTGCAATTTGAGAAATTAAATTTGTTTCTTCATCGTGTAAATTAAATTGCAAAATATTTATATCAGTAAAAAATAAATCAAAAAGAAACCCAAAGAAAAGTGATAACACAGAAATAGTGCTTAAATAAATTATCAATGAAGTTTTACCCAAAGTTTTATAAACAACACTCATAGTAATAGCACTTGTTGCTGGACCTGCGGTTAAAAAGATAAAAGCAGCTCCAGCACTCATTCCTTCAAGCATTAAAGCAGCTGCAATTGGCAAGGAAGCCGTTGCACAAACATATAAAGGCATAGAAAAAAGCATGATTACAATATAAGTTAAAATCTGATTTTCAAAAAGTAAAGAGGTATACTCTTTAGGTGCAAGAGTAGTAAATAAAGCCCCAAAAATTAAACCAATAAATAAAGGTTTAACCATATCCACAAAAAGTGTTACATAAGCATAGAAAAAAACTTTTTTTATAGAAAAACTTTTTTTTACACTTGAGGAAGAGCATGAATTTGAACATCCACAAGAAGAAATAGATACTTCTTCCTTAATGATTTTTTCATCTTTATCTACAAAATTTTGAATAAGTCCTACAGTTATTGCAATTATCACAGAAGAAATAACTCTAAAAATTGTAAATATTAAACCAAAAAAAGAAAATGTTGCTAAAATAGAATCAACACCTGTAATGGGTGATGAAATTAAAAAACTCTGCACTGCACCTTTACTAGCACCCTCTTTTTTAAGACTTTGAGCAAGAGGAATAACCGAACAGGAACAAACAGGAAGTGGAATTCCAAATAATGTAGCTTTAACAACAGAAGAAACAGAACCCCGTCCTAGATGTTTTATAACAAAATCATCTGGAATAATCTGTTTTAAAATACCAGCAAATAACAATCCAAATAAAACGTAAATAGCCATTGCATCCAATAATATTAAAAAATTATTTGCTAATAAAATAGCTAATTCCATAATATTACTCTTCTTCTTGAATTAATAATTTAGAAGATATTTGTTTTTTAGGCTTAACTCCTAACTCTATAAACTCTTCAGCTCTTTTAATTAAATTTGCATTTCCTAATGTTAATTTATTCATTGCACTTTCATAAGATTTTTGAGTTCTATTTATATTAACACCAATATCTTCAATATCAGCAACAAATCCAGCAAATTTATCATACAAATCAGCTGCTTTTTTGGAGATTAATTGTGCATTTTCATTTTGGTGTTCATTTCTCCAAATATTCTCAATAGTTCTTAAAGTAACATATAAAGTTGATGGGGAAACTAACATAATATTATGTTCAAATGCCATTTTAAATAAGGAATCATCTGTAGATGTTGCTAAAATAAAAGCACCTTCAACAGGAATAAACATTAAAACAAAATCTAAAGTTCTAACACCTTCAATTTCTTCATATTTTTTAGAACTTAATCCTCTTATATGAGAAACTATAGATTTTACCAACTCTTTTGATGCTGTTTCTTTATGAGCTTCATTTTCTGTTTTACAATAAGAAATATATGAATTCAATGATACTTTAGAATCTATTACAATATCTTTTTTTGAAGGTAAATGAACAATAACATCAGGTCTTAATCTTTTTCCCTCTGTATCATTAAATGAACCTTGAATTGTATATTCCTTACCTTCTCTAAGGCCTGTTTGATCAAGAATAGAAGATAAAATCATTTCTCCCCAATCCCCTTGAGTTTTATTTTGACCTTTTAGAGCTTTTGTTAAATTCACAGCATCCGTTGATATTTGATTATTTAAATCTTTTAAATTTTTAATTTCTGTTAATAATGAAGATCTTTGTTTTGTTTCTTCATTATAAATTTCATTTACTCTTTTTCCAAAAGAATCAAGTTGATCTTTGAATGAAGTTAAAACTTGACCTAAGTTAATATTTGATTTTTTTTGATTTTCATCAAATAGTTTATTTGCAAGATTTTCAAATTCGATTTTCATCTGCTTTTTTGAATCTTCTAAAAGAGTAATTTTTTCATTAAAATTTTCTTCTTTTATTTCAAATTCTCTTAATAATTGTTTCTCTTTAGTATCAGATATTTTGCTTAAATTAGATAATTTTAACTCATAAGTTTCAATCGTATTAGTATTTATTTGAGAAGCGTGTTTTTCTATAATTTTTAATTTATCTTCAGAACTCTCTTTAATAAGCTTTTTTTCTTCCTCTAGTTTTCTATTTTCAGTATTTAAAGTATTCAGTATTTAAAGTATTTATTTGACCTTCATATAAACTATGATTCAACTCAATTCTTTCATTTAATGCTTTCAATTTTAATAAAGCTTCATCTTGAAGAGCTTTTAACTGATTTTCATATTTTTGTCTTGAAAATTGTAAAATAATCAACAAACCAGCTAAAATAGCAATTACAGATACTATTAATGTCAAATAATTCACCTCAATCATTCCATTATTTAGCATAATTAAATCCTTCATTATTAATATTATTTACATCATAACCTAATTCTTTAAATCTCTCTACTAATGGTGGATGAGAATAATAAAAAAAGATATAAATTGGATGAGAAAGAGGAAATGATTTGTTTTCATTAGCAAGTTTTAATAAAGCACTTACTAAATCCTCTTTTGATGATAAATTTGAACCAAAAGTATCTGCTGCGTATTCATTATGTCTTGAAATTAGTGAAATTAAAGGCATTAAAAAAAATGATAAAATTGGTGAAAAAATCAAGAATACAGCAATAATTGCATATGGCTCGTTATTCAAAGATAATCCTAAAAATAATTCATCTGGCAAATTCCCAAAAATTCCAAAAAACACAAACATAACAACACCCATGATTCCGATATTTTTAACAATATCACCATTTTTAAAGTGCCCTAACTCATGTCCTAAAACAGCCAAAAGTTCATTATGTGTTAATTTCTCAACTAAAGTATCAAATAAAACAACTCTTTTTGTAGCACCCAATCCACCAAAATAAGCATTTAGACGATTATCTCTTTTACTAGCATCTACAGAAAACACACCTGAACTTTTAAATCCAACTTCATCTAAAAGATTCTCAATTTTTTGTTCTAATTCTTTGTCTTTTAATTTTTCAAATTTATCAAACATCTTATCTCTAATTACTGGATAAAGCATATTTATTAAAATAAT
>OBMA010001442.1_pt1 | contig 14516 bp, 6 predicted proteins | sample 1539141 | NCBI WGS metagenome assembly OBMA01 (sample SAMEA3991484, study PRJEB22521) | metagenome | biome: anthropogenic terrestrial biome; feature: sewage plant; material: raw primary sludge | place: Sweden | collected 2012-09-26 | reverse complement strand
CATAGATGAGATCTCATCGATACACGAGTCAAAAAGGCCCATGTGGTTTCGTAGTCCTTGAATGTTACCTCTCTTGTTATTCCCAAACATTTGGTCTTATTAGGGTCCCATTGAACTTCCCAACGGGTCAAGGGTTTTAGCTTCTCGAGTAGTTTGCCCCCTGTGAGTGCACTGGACGCGATTCTAACAATCTTGTTGTGCATTGTATTCTTACTTTGGTTTCTTTCTGCTTTTGGTAAGTTGTGTTTACTGTTTTATAACTGGAAGGGCTTAAATTCCAGATTGGAAAATTGAGAATGCCTTGGACAAAAAGCAAATAAAGGGACCCAAAAATAGTAAAGAGGAAATCAGGAAGGAAAGGCATGTCGTCAAGCCTTTTTATCCTGGATGAAAATCTGGAGCCATTGGTATCGAAGAATATTAGAGCACTACCGAATCTATCGTCGGTTCTTTCAAGTTTCAAACAATGTTATCATGACGGGTCGCCTCCAATTCTCTCCCAAAACGATTGGTTCTTTATACATTTGAAGAGAGACTTTCTGCATTTCGTTTCAGTGATACATACCACAGACAAACCAAATATAGACTTAATGACTGTACTAGCCTTTTTGGAACAATTTTATCATCTTTTACAAAAATATTTTGAAATCGAGGTCTTAACTAAAAATGTCATACTGGACAACATCTTACTTGTCCTGGAGTTGATTGATGAATGTATAGACTTTGGTATTGTACAAGTGACGGATCCAAGTATCATCAAGGACTACATTCGTGTGAAGGTCAATGTACCAAGAGTTACAGTAGACAATGAGGAGTGGAGCCCTGGTGAAGAGAGCAGTAGTAGTAGCGGTAGCGATAGCGATAGCGAGTACAGCAATACTAATAAGAGGAAGGATAAGAAGAAGAAAAGGAAGAAGAAAAAGGGCACTAAAGGGAAAAGCGTGGGCAAAAGTAAATTAAAAAGTATAATGGTAAACAATAAAGAAAATAGGGGCATAAACGTGGTGGAAACTGTCAAGGAGACACTAAGGAACAAGAATGATACCGGTAAAGAAGCCGCTAATGACGAGCTCCCCAATGACGGTAATGATTTATACATCAATGGCGATATTGCGAAGACGATTATAATGCCCATATCATGGAGAACAAAGGGGATACATTACGCCAAAAACGAGTTCTTTCTTGATGTTATTGAACGTGTTCAGTACTTGATGGATTTTGAAAAAGGAGTGATTAGGAAAAATCTGATACATGGAGAGATTGTGTGCAGATGCTATTTATCAGGGATGCCCAAACTGAAAATATCCATAAACAAGATACTGAACAGGGACCCCCAGTTCATGTCGAATTCCAGCTTTCATCAGTGTGTTTCACTAGATTCCATAAACACTATTGAAAAAGAGGAAGAAAAGAATAGTGACGATGATGCTGGTTTGCAGGCCGCCACAGATGCAAGAGAAATCGAATTTATACCGCCGGATGGCGAATTTGTTCTTTGCCAATACGAGTTGAAGAGACATGTAAAGGATGCGCCGATGGTGAGATTGAAAGATTTTGAGATCAAACCTAAACTGAAGAAGTTTAAAATCCAAATTGTAACCAAAATTCAAACAAATTTTAAACCCACCAACTCAACGTCGAAGCTAAACGTTAGAATTCCCCTGACAAAAGTCTTCCAGGAATATAAAATAGACCTCAGCAAGCAAATTAGATTCAAGGCAAACATCGGCAAGGTCGTGTTTAACTTGAGTGACGATTTTCTCCTCTGGGAGATACAAACCATGAAGGGACACCGAGAACATAGCACAAACAAGAGCTCACAGTACAACAGCGACGAAGATGATCCAAATACGTGTGCATCCATGGTGGCAGAGTTCCCCCTCTTTAACCAGGAAGAATATGACCGCCTGCAAGAAGAAATGAAAACCTCAATGAATCCACCGCCCTTGCGCACGGGACCCAGGCTGGAAGAACTATATAGACAAGTGCACGACCAACAAACTTCCCACGTTACTCCTCGAGATAAGTTGGTCAACATTGATTTCGAGATTCCGTACTGTACATGCAGTGGCCTGAAAGTTGAGTACTTGAAGGTCGAAGAGCCACAATTGCAGTACCAGTCTTTCCCCTGGGTCAGATACAAGACCGTCAGCGACGAAGAGTACGCATATATTGTTTGACGCTTACGCAGACATCTCATAGATAGACAAATGGTACGTTCGTTTTAGTATATAGATGGCACCTTATAATCTTCATATGCAACCGGGTAAAATCGGGCGTTATTATTTTTTTTTTTTCCACCTCAATGAGAGGGATTAATAAGAAAGAGGATTGGAGCAAGACAGCGATCTGCACTTAGCCAAGAAAGCATATCAGGCCAGAACGTGGCATTTTGTTTACAGTGCTGATTAAAGCGTGTGTATCAGGACAGTGTTTTTAACGAAGATACTAGTCATTGATGTCTGAAAATCAACGTTTAGGATTATCAGAGGAAGAGGTAGAAGCGGCTGAAGTACTTGGGGTGTTGAAACAATCATGCAGACAGAAGTCGCAGCCTTCAGAGGACGTCTCACAAGCTGACAAAATGCCGGCAAGTGAGTCGTCTACGACGCCGCTAAACATTTTGGATCGCGTAAGTAACAAAATTATCAGTAACGTAGTGACATTCTACGATGAAATAAACACCAACAAGAGGCCACTGAAATCAATAGGGAGGCTGCTAGACGATGACGATGACGAGCATGATGATTACGACTACAACGACGATGAGTTCTTCACCAATAAGAGACAGAAGCTGTCGCGGGCGATTGCCAAGGGGAAGGACAACTTGAAAGAGTACAAGCTGAACATGTCCATCGAGTCTAAGAAGAGGCTTGTAACGTGCTTGCATCTTTTAAAGCTGGCCAATAAGCAGCTTTCCGATAAAATCTCGTGTTTACAGGACCTTGTTGAAAAGGAGCAGGTGCATCCTTTGCACAAGCAAGATGGAAATGCTAGGACGACCACTGGAGCTGGCGAGGACGAGACATCGTCAGACGAAGACGACGACGATGAGGAGTTTTTTGATGCCTCAGAGCAGGTCAACGCCAGCGAGCAGTCTATTGTGGTGAAAATGGAGGTGGTCGGCACAGTCAAGAAAGTCTACTCGCTGATATCGAAGTTCACAGCAAATTCGCTGCCGGAGCCCGCAAGATCTCAGGTTCGGGAAAGTCTTCTAAACTTACCCACAAATTGGTTCGACAGCGTCCACAGTACATCACTGCCGCATCATGCTTCGTTTCATTATGCCAACTGTGAAGAACAAAAAGTGGAGCAACAGCAACAGCAACAGCAACAGCAACAGCAACAGCAACAACAACAGCAAAAAAGGAACAAGGATGGCGACGACTCAGCCTCGCCGTCCTCCTCTGTAACTGCGAATGGGAAAGTACTCATTCTCGCCAAAGAATCCCTGGAAATGGTGAGAAATGTCATGGGCGTAGTCGACTCCACGTTGGGCAAGGCTGAAGAATGGGTGAAGCAGAAACAGGAGGTAAAAGAAATGATCAGGGAGCGTTTCTTGCAACAGCAGCAACAGTACAGGCAGCAACAGCAGAAGGATGGCAATTACATAAAGCCCTCTCAGGACAACGTGGATAGCAAGGACTAACCGAGACAGATTGAGGTCTTTCATGCATTACCACCAGTAATAATATTATACGGAATAATATAGTTTATATAATATCCATAATCATAATCATAATCATAATCGTGATATTGTATCAGCCCCGCTTCTCCCCTTTTGAACTACCATTATTATCGGACCCTCTTTACCTTTGAATGGCTCAGTAAGGACCTTTGCGCAGCCGTAAGGGGGTCGGGAATACATTTCCGGGGTTGATCCTCGAGGAAAAGTGCTATCTATATAAGGAGAAGCCCTTCTAGATCCAAATATCAGGGGTAACTCTTCACAACTGGCCAGGAACATATTCCAAGTTAAAAAGAAAAAATAATTATTAGAAACCAATTACCAACACAAGATGCTAAGATCAAATTTATGCAGAGGATCTCGAATCCTTGCAAGACTGACCACTACACCAAGGACATACACATCTGCGGCGACAGCTGCGGCTGCGAATCGGGGACATATCATCAAAACATACTTCAATAGAGATTCTACGACAATTACGTTCTCCATGGAGGAGTCCAGCAAGCCGGTTTCCGTTTGCTTTAACAACGTTTTTCTTAGAGATGCCTCCCATAGTGCCAAGCTGGTGACCACGGGAGAACTGTATCATAACGAGAAATTGACCGCTCCTCAGGACATTCAAATCTCTGAGGACGGAAAATCTCTAGTGGTGAAATGGAAAGATGGCGGTCATCACCAGTTCCCTTTACAATTCTTTATCGACTATAAAGGTTCCAGTTTTGTTTCGCCAGCAACAAGAAAACAAGAATCCAGATATAGACCCCAGTTATGGAATAAGCGCATCCTGAAAGATAACGTCAAGGACTTACTCTCTGTGAGCTACAACGAGTTTATTGATCCTAAGGATGACTCCAAGCTTTTCCAAACGCTGGTCAACCTACAAAAGTTTGGTATCGCTTTCATTTCCGGTACTCCTTCATCCTCCTCTGAAGGCCTTACCATACAAAAGATCTGTGAAAGGATCGGACCCATAAGATCGACTGTACATGGCGAAGGTACATTTGACGTGAATGCATCCCAAGCGACAAGTGTTAATGCCCATTATGCCAATAAAGACTTGCCGCTACATACGGATTTACCATTTTTAGAAAATGTGCCAGGTTTCCAGATTCTACAATCTCTACCTGCTACAGAAGGGGAAGATCCCAATACTAGACCCATGAATTACTTCGTGGACGCATTTTATGCTACCCGTAATGTTAGAGAATCGGATTTTGAGGCTTATGAGGCTTTACAAATTGTTCCTGTAAATTATATATATGAAAACGGCGATAAGAAGTACTACCAATCCAAACCTTTAATCGAACATCACGACATTAACGAGGACAATACTCTTCTGGGTAATTATGAGGCCTTGATTAAATGCATTAACTACTCTCCACCATACCAAGCACCTTTCACTTTCGGAATTTATGATAAGCCCTCAGATCTAAATAATAATCCGGACTTGAATTTAATTACCACCCCAGCAAAACTAACAGAGAGATTTTTGTTTAAGTCTTTCATTAGGGGGTTGAACTTGTTCGAGAGTCATATCAATGACTTCAACAATCAATTTAGATTGCAGTTGCCCGAAAACTGTTGTGTTATCTTTAACAACAGGAGAATTTTGCATGCTAACTCTTTAACAAGCTCAAACCAGCAATGGTTAAAGGGTTGCTATTTCGATTCTGATACTTTCAAGAGTAAATTAAAGTTCTTGGAAGAGAAGTTTCCTCATGACAAATAACTTCATTTTTTCAGCATAGTTATGTGATTCTTTATATTTATTTATTTTCTCTCTGTGTAGTGACAATTTTTTTTTTAATGTTTCATGTTAAATATATTTATATTAAGAAGCCGTCAGTTTCCTTTTGTTTCATTGAAATCAATAACTAAAATTAAAATTATAAAAGGAATAACGTAAAAGAAAGTCTACTACCCAAGGAAAATCTACTTTATTTAGTGATTATATTCAACTAAATATCATTCAAATAACCTCACATATTTGTCTTCACCCTTAAGAGTTTACGATTTACTAAGTTCACCTTCTCATGGCTTTGGAGGGATTGCGGAAAAAATATAAAACAAGGCAGGAATTGGTCAAAGCACTCACTCCTAAAAGACGGTCCATTCACTTGAACTCCAATGGTCACTCCAACGGAACTCCCTGTTCAAACGCAGATGTTTTGGCTCATATTAAGCATTTCCTGTCATTGGCGGCTAATTCATTAGAGCAACATCAACAGCCTATTTCAATCGTCTTTCAAAACAAAAAAAAAAAAGGCGATACAAGCAGTCCTGACATTCACACAACATTGGACTTCCCTTTGAATGGCCCGCATCTATGCACTCATCAGTTCAAGTTGAAAAGGTGCGCAATCCTTTTAAACTTATTGAAAGTCGTTATGGAAAAATTACCGCTAGGTAAAAACACTACAGTGAGAGATATCTTCTACTCCAACGTGGAATTGTTTCAAAGACAAGCAAACGTAGTCCAGTGGCTGGACGTTATACGCTTTAATTTCAAGCTCTCTCCAAGAAAATCCTTAAACATTATACCAGCTCAAAAGGGTTTAGTTTATTCGCCTTTCCCCATTGATATTTATGACAATATTCTGACATGTGCGAATGAACCAAAGATGCAAAAGCAAACAATTTTCCCTGGTAAGCCCTGTCTAATTCCATTTTTCCAAGATGATGCGGTCATCAAGTTAGGGACAACAAGTATGTGTAATATTGTAATAGTGGAAAAAGAAGCTGTCTTCACCAAATTAGTAAATAATTATCACAAGTTGAGTACAAATACCATGCTTATTACAGGTAAGGGATTTCCAGATTTCTTGACAAGGTTATTCCTAAAAAAACTAGAACAATATTGCTCCAACTTGATATCCGACTGTTCTATATTTACCGATGCGGACCCCTATGGAATTAGCATAGCCCTAAATTATACTCACTCGAATGAACGCAACGCTTATATTTGCACGATGGCAAACTATAAAGGAATTCGTATTACGCAAGTTTTGGCACAAAATAATGAAGTGCATAACAAATCCATTCAATTATTGAGTTTGAATCAGCGCGACTACTCCTTAGCCAAGAATTTGATAGCATCTCTGACTGCCAACAGCTGGGATATTGCAACTTCACCATTAAAGAACGTCATCATAGAATGTCAGCGGGAAATTTTTTTCCAAAAGAAAGCTGAAATGAACGAGATTGATGCCAGAATTTTTAAATACAAATGAATAAGAATGGGAGCTGTTGCTTTATAAAAAATGTTTTTCAAGAATTGAAAACGGTTACATTTAAATATTATATAAATTGAAATCTTTGATAATGAATACTAGTCCAAAAAAAAAAAAATTTCAAAAATAAATGCCATCTCCTAGAATCGAACCAGGGTTTCATCGGCCACAACGATGTGTACTAACCACTATACTAAGATGGCATATGATTTTACAATGATTCGATGGTGAATGTGTTATAAGCCAGGTAAGGATTACTAGTCTTTTTTCTTAAGTAACTTTTTCGCTTGTGATATCTTGAAATACCATTAAACATAGATAAGCTATTGAAATGTGAAGAAAATTCAAAAAAAAAGGGAACAGAGTCATTTTTTGGGTAGAAACTAAGCTTCAATGGATGAATGTTTACCCAATTCATGTCTACTAGGTGTTCACCTCGTCATTTCAACGCATTCGGGGCCACAAATAGTTTATCACTACCCACCCTCCAATACAGCATTTCTAACAAATAATCCAACGAAGCATCAGCACCTCTATGGAAACCATGCAAATCTAAATAAAAACACAAGTACAAATAAAGAAGAAAAACTCTTTAATTCTGGCTCTACGAAAACAGCTTCTCAAATTGCTCTAAACGAGTCAGCGAAAAGTTACAATACCGCTATTACGCCATCAATGACAAATACTAATATTAATAATGTGACATTACCTCCAACTAGATCACATGCTAATACTGTAGGATCACAAAGTTCAATTCCTGCGGCTACTAATGGTGTAGGTTATAGAAAAACCGATATCGAAGATACTTCTCGGACTTTTCAATACCAAGAAACTGAATCTGAAACGTCATCATCGGGATTAAGTGACAGCGAATTGTCCACAGACTACTTAGACATTTCTAGCGATTCGTTTTCTATATCTTCTTCCTTATCGTCATCTTCTTTATCTTCTTCTCCCTCAAGTTCATCCTCATCTTCCCCTCCGCAAGATGGCTTATCAAGAACTAATTCGAGTTTCCAATCTACGGATTCAATGTCTCCAACTTCACCACAAATGATAATGGAAAACGATAGTATTTCAGTTGCGGAATCATATCTAGATTCTGGGACTAATAACAAATCAAGGGCCGCTTCCAAGAGATCCCAGAATTTCTTCCATAAATTGAGTACCAAGAAGAGTACTGATTCAAAAACACATTCTCCAGTAAGAAAGCTTAAATCTAAGCCATCACAAAGCACTAAAAAAGGCAACAAACTGTTAAAAAATACGTCCAATGAGACTGATGGAAATGCTTTTACAGGAAGTTGTTCAATTTCTTCTAAAAAATCTTTATCGAGTACAGGAGAGCATAACCAAGAACTTCGTAATAGTAGCCTGAACGACACTCCTGGCCAATCACCTCATCATTACCACCATCGTTACCACCATTATCATAAAAATGCCGCGACGAGCCAACGAAATTCCCATACCCAGTACGATGTTGAAGAAGAAGACATGGAAGTTTCGGCAATGTTGCAGGATGGTAAAATCTCTATGAATGAAATTTTTTTTGAAGAGGAAAACTTCCAGGATATAAATAAAATCCTAGAATTTGATAATGATTTTGTTGCAGAATTTTGTAGCCCTGAGAGGGAAATGTGCAATACCAGATTCGAATTCACGGTGGATAATTTCTGCTTCTTAGGCTTACCTATTCATGTAGATTCTCAAGGCAGATGGAGAAAATCCAAGCACAAAAATAAAACCCGCTCTAAAAGATCTTCGAGTACTACAACAAACATCAGTAGAAAGAAATCTATCGCTTCCAAAATTTCATCACTGAGTGAGAATATTTTGAAGAAAGTTAATAGTGGTGAAGCTGACACTGTTTATGACAGTAATATTGGTCATGAGGCTTCTACTGATACACAGAATTTGAGGATAAATACTGATGTCAGTGGAAACGAATTTGAGAGAGAAAAGGAAGACTTGGGCAAAAATATGAACATGTTTCATGTATGCTTTGTTATGAATCCGCATTTAATCGAATATAATAAAAGGATTGATGACATGTATCAGTTTGTTGTTACAAGGTTATCATTATTGTTAAGATATGTGCAATCAAAAACCTCGTACATTTCTAGCGAATGCCATATAATTTTAAAGGAAAAAGAACGGGTACTGAAACATTCAAAAACATACCAATCTATAAGGGGCGCAGGAAACAAGGGGAAGTATCTGTACCAAAGAATTTTAGCCAAATCTTCGTTGGCTAGGGCGCTAACGGAATGTGTTGATAAAATCCAACGAAATGAAATCGCATGTCTTGAGATCAATGACGATAAAGTAATTTCCTTGCAAATCCCGATTCAAAACGAGTTTGAAAAAATGCCAAACTTCAAACTGCAACCCGTGCTAAGAGGCTCATATTTGACGTCCATTTTGAACATGAAATTTTTAGAAAAATCATCATTGAGAATTGAAGGTCAAAATCGTCAAAACGATCAGGCTCAATTCAGTGATACCCATAATAACATATACAGGTTTGGCAATAATATTAATAGTACCGGCCACTGTGGAGCAGCAAATGTGGATGACGGGGACGACAATGAAAGCAATTACTACTGCGACGACAATGATGACCTTTTAAACTATGCGCTATTATTATTGGACGAGCCAAATAATATTATTAGCTCCCTCGAAACTTTTTCATACCAGGACGATATTGGCACTATCATATTGAAACATTTAGTCAGAAATATCCAGCCAAATATCCCCTTAAGGTCATATCGCTATCTGATAACTGATTTATTAGATAACCCTTCTTCACTGGACGACCTTACTACAGAAACAAACTCATTGGAATCAAGCATACTGCGCTCTTGCGCATTGCATTTAATGTATTGGAGACATGCAAGAATAGTGATCCCACTAAGCTCCAAATACACGTATATTGTTTCACCCTTGGCTCCTATTCAAGGTTATACAATAGATGATTATAAAAGTACTTCACAAAATGATGGGAACGTGAAAAAAATGGAGGATCGCGAAAATAATAAGAATGGAAGCGACAGAGTACCACTAATTTATCAAAATTCGATGTTGTTCAGATCCAAATTCCCATCATTGCCCAGTTTACCCATTTTTTTAAGTTTGTTGTCCACGGACAAACCTCAGGCGTACAGTAACATAATCCCATCAAGGGAACATAAGCCAGTTTACCTGAACGCGTTAGCGTGGTTAATACAGTACGGGTATGTAACCCAATTATTGACTTTCATAAATATCCGAGTGGACAAACACATAAAAATGGCAGTAGATGAGGATCTAGAAAAGGAAGGCTTCCGTAAGACTAATACTGCTAGAAGGCCCAGCATGGACTACAAAAAAACTGATAAAAAGCTGGATGATGAAGATGGGCAAAGTAGAGATGCAAACGCCAGCGAAGCGTGTTCAGGAAAGAATGAAGGCATGCAGTCCAACGACAACAACAAAGATGTGGACGAAAAAGATAACGAAAATGATAGTCGTGTTGATGATCGTGATGACAATGAAATAGCTATTGCGGATGAAGAAGAAATACTACACTTCGAATACGATGATCCAGAAATGCAACATGACTATACTATAATTTTGGAACCTGAAAGAGCCACTGCGATTGAAAAAAGATGGCTTTATAGATGTATTTATGGTCAGCCTTCAGATATCCAGATTCTTTTTAACAAGTTGCTCAAGTACTTCAATGGAAAGGTCCCCATGGAATTGGTTATCATCAAAGAGGAAATTAGCAGACATGACCTAAAGAAATTGCTCAATGCTCTAGATAAGTATTTAATCGAGATACACCATTGGTAAATCTCTCTATTGTAACAAAATGTAAGTAAAAAAAAAAAAATCTACCAAAAATTAAAATATGTGTATATAAGAATAGACAAAAGGAAGAATATATAAAAGGAAAAAAACATTTCGAGTGACTTGTAATCAAAACTCGAAAGTATGTATTGTTATATTAGGAGACAAAGAAGGTAAAAGAAGGAAAGAAGGATGAAAAAAAGACAAAGTAAAAAAAAAAAAAAAGATCCAGAGAAAAAAATAGGGAGACGAAAAAGAAAACGAAACTGCACTTTTAAAGTTAACATCACCGCTGAATTACATACATCTTTTGCAGCTTTTACGACCAATCATTTTTAGTAATCTAAACTATAAGCTTTGTTATCTTCATTTATGTCACCAGTATCGTTTGATATGAATTCGTTCGCATGAACATGGGTACTGCCATGATTAGCAGCATGTGATTGGCCCACATTTATTGGAGGAGGGATCATGCTTCCATCTAACCCAGAAGGCGGAGGTGGTGACATGGGATAAACCATCATATATGGATGGTGATTTCCAGCAGAACCTTGAGAAGGATGCAATGGGCCCATTGGGCCCATATGGTATTGCATGGGGTGATAGTAATAAGGCTGGAAATAGTATGGTTTTGGAGGTACTTCATTGTATCCGTAGCTTGACCTCCTTGCATAGCGCTTTTTATATTGAGACTTATTACTGTTACTGTTGTTGTTGTTGTTGTTGTTGTTAGAGCTTCCTGCTGAGGAATTATTATATGTGGTAAAGGAATTAGCAGCATTATATCTACCAGATGATTCAGGAATTTCGGAAGGCAATTCGGAATTCTCATCACCACCATTAACACTTTCATTTTCAGAGTTCACACTCTTTGAAGAAGGGGATGACCAAGAATTGGGCATAGATTTACGCCTCAATGGCATCATTCCCTTCATAAACGTGGAGTAACTTGGGGGGAACATATCAAAATCACTGAGACTTGCTGCATTTGGTGGTGGAGGCCCCATGGGCATGGGCCCCATGGGCATGTATGGCATCATAGTTTCGCTTTCCTGCTGGGATCCGCCGCTCATTTTCCTGTACATGTTGATTGGTGGTGGTGCTAAGTTCAGTTCTGGCCCTGTAAATGTTTTGCCCGATCTGGTGCTAAAAAACTGATGATGGTTAAAGTTGCTGCCACCGTTCTTACCAGAGAACTTCCTGTTGTGACGACCACCTACCTCTTTATATTGAACATGCATTGTCTTATTCAAAAAAATTGCATGGTTTTCACTTTCCAAAGCAGCAGCAGCAGCTTCTTCGGTTTCATATTTAATAAACGCAAATATGTTTGTTGGCTTGAAGATTAAATTAATATCTTGGATTTTACCATGAGTGGAAAATCTTCTATTCAATTCCTCTCTGGTGGTTTCTTTGTCTAATTGACCCACGAAAATGGATCTTTTATCAATGGTGATCTCGGAATCTTTATCTTCGTCGTCATAAATACCATCGCTTGTCAATTTTTCCTCTGAATCACTGCCATGCACATGTCCGCACTCCTCTCCTATAACGTCGCCATTCCTCCTTGAATCCTCTCTATTATTATTATTACTATTATTATCGTTGTTGTTACTACCATCGTTATTGATAATACCGTTGTTTTGATGGTATTTGGAACTTTTGAATTTGCTTTTGTGTAAAAGGTTATAATTTTTTGGGACGTTTATATTTTGTGCCCATTCGATGATCCAATTGGGATCAGTTCGTAAATTCGCATAAGCTCTGATTGCATCGTCTCTGTAAACGAATTGAACAAACCAAGAATTTGCCGAAGATATCGGATAAGTATATCTTCTCGTGTATTGATTATCAGTTCTATCAGGAACAATCTGTTCCAAACCACCAAATTTTTCACAAATTTGACTGATCTCGTTGAAATCAATACTTTGCTGGTTTTTCAAGTACAATGTCCTGTTCACTTTTGCAGGTTCACAACGCAACCTTCTGCCATTTAATAAAGTACCCTGAGCGCGGATCAGAGCATGTTTAGCATCATGATCGTTGTTGTATTGAACAAAAGCATAAGGTCTATTTGCGTTATCACGCAAAACTTTAACTCTAGCCAAATCACCGTATTTTTTGAAATTTTCAGTCACCGACAGACATAATTCGTCATCGGATAGGGCTGCTGCTAAGCTTGCCACGAAGATACAAGAAGATGGACGGCCTCTTGACTCAGTGGATGTGGAAGTGGTAGTGACTGTACCTCTACCAGTGCTTTCTTCATCCACATCGTCTTCAGGGTCTTGCAAAAAGTTGTCACTGTCAGTGTCTGAATCCTCACCATCATTCTGGTAATCTGACCCCAACGAAGATACTTCCGAAGGCAAAAATTGGTCTATATCCTCTCTGATAACCAGCTCAGAGTCGGCCTTTAGACCATTAGAGGGAGGATCACGAAGGGAATCCGCAGTGCTGATTTCGGTTTTCATGTTTCAACAAGCTAAAAAAGATAATATTTTTTTCTTTCTTTCTTTTTGAGCAGGCAAAAAACAAACAATAGAGAGTATGTATATAAATATATATAGGAATGCAATTAGATTTTTTTTCTTCGTGATTTTCTAGTCCAAAATCGCCTTCTCCTTCTTGTTCTATTATTGTTTTAACTAATTAAGGAAAACAACCAAGCACGAGAAAGGGAGAGAGAAAGGAAGAGAGATAAAGAGAACAAGACCAAGAGGGGAAAAGGGAAAGAACTTATTGCAAGAGAAAAAACAAATAAGAAATCCGACGAACTTATATACTATTTTCCTTGATCACAGCCGCCGACACGTTAAGCGGGGATATAGAGTTTCATCGTGTTGTTTGCCACCCGTTATGGGCGGCTAATCAAACGGAATTTAGCTTAGTCCATGCCAAAAACGTCTTTAATCTACAGAAATCATGTTGCATGATCCACAGTAAACGCGCAGGAGGTTTTTTTTTTTCGGAGATAGGTCGTACTGCTTTTTCACTGGAGGAGAATGCAAGGGAAATGAGGCGGTGTTTACGACTGGCACATCTCGAGCCTTTCTTCGCGTCAGAGAGATGTGGGCCCCCGGAGCAAGGGGGTAACAACAGACCCTACACATTCAGTCAGCGCGCCACATCAACCAACGAATGAATTGTTTTGCAGGCACTGCTTCCTATAAGCAGTAGCTGCAAAAATCCACTATGTCACAAAGAATACACAGAAAACAGTGAAGGGTCTATCTGATCTTACCTCCATACACATCCACATGTATAACTATACTAAATATGTAAAAGGAAAGTATATATTTCCAAGAAGTAGCCGCCCATGGCTATTAAAAAAATACAGCATCAAGATCTCCAAATTCATCGTCGAAATTGGTGTTGAACGGCTCATTGGAATAATCTCCGAACATGTTCTCTAGTGGGTCGTCAACCACGGCGGGTACTGGCTCCTTTTCCGTTGCAGTTGCATGAGGACTTTGCGAGGCAACTGTAGTCACTACTTGTTGCTGTTGCTGCAAATCTTGCTGCTGTTGCTGCTGCAAGCTGGCTTCGTCCTGTGCTTCACCTGCAGTTACTTCCTTCTGCCTGATACGCTCCTTGGCCTCGTGGTATTGCGCCAAAACATCCCTATAAGCATGCGTCCAGTAGTCCGCCGGCGCTTCGCGGAGATCTCCGCGGAGTTTACCCACCAGCGCAGGATCGTCACGATGTACGACCACGGGGTCCGGCTGGTACCTCAAATGACTATCTTGCTCGAAGACAGCATCTAT
>OBMA010001441.1_pt1 | contig 14521 bp, 15 predicted proteins | sample 1539141 | NCBI WGS metagenome assembly OBMA01 (sample SAMEA3991484, study PRJEB22521) | metagenome | biome: anthropogenic terrestrial biome; feature: sewage plant; material: raw primary sludge | place: Sweden | collected 2012-09-26 | reverse complement strand
CTGGAGTTCAGACGTGTGCTCTTCCGATCTCGAAAAGAACGAAAAGAATAGCGATAAGAAAATACTTGATGGAGAAGGGGAACCGGGCATTCCCCTGAATATCAATTCCACATTCGAAATTCTCTTCTTTCTTTAATGTTCTAACTCTTTTGCGCGTGCTAATAATGAGGTGTGTAACCACCATTACAATCACAACGAAAGCCATCGCCACAAAAAATTGTATCAATACCGGCTGATAATCGGAGGCCAAATAAACTCTTTCCATCTGTAATTAATTTGAGTACAAAATTAAAGAAAAATTTCCGTAATTGAAGTCGCAAGAAGGCTAAAACCGCAGTTTGATTTGAAATTAATTTATATATATTGTTGAATAACTGACAATTGAATTAGATAAAAATTTCTTTATTTAAAGATTATCAGTGCTTAAAAAGGGGCAGAAACCTGAAAAAGTGCATCCTCCTTATTCTATATTTTAGCAATAGAAATACATTTTTTAGAGTTTTCAGCTGGTCTACCAATTTTATTTTCCGAAAATGATATTGGAAAAAGAACTGAACGGTCAAAATTTTCATTCTTTGTTCATCTCCCGTAGCAAGCGAATAGTACTTCAAAACAACCTCTACTATATTTTGTTCAGTAGTTATGAATAGAATTTGTTGACATCATATCTTCACTATATTTTACGACTAAAGCACCACGACAAGTTAATTGTTTCATTATTTTCGTACTTCTAAATCCAAATCCAATCTTCGTTGCGTCTAACTATAAAAACAATTACTAAATTTATATTTAAAACAAACTATTATGAAACGAATTGGATTATTTTTATTGGCCTTCACATTATTTGTCGGGATGAAAGCTGCCGATAAAGGGATAAATGTAGACAGCCTGAAAAATGAGCTGCGACAAGAAATTGTAGACAATGATGCTCAACTTCGTCAGTCGCAGAGGGATTCCATCTTGTGTTCGAAACTATCGGCGAACCAACTGGCAGACTTTAAACGTAAAGAGATAGAAATACAAGCAGCAATAAGTTATCTATCACAAATGTCTGTTTGCTAGCTTATTGGGGCGGTTTTCTGGTTCTAAATTTTAAGTACTTCTGCAATTTTGAATACACACAATAGTATTTCCAGAACAATAAACACTCTAAATACACATTGATAAATAAGTAGATACACCGTACAATAGCTGTGTCTCTATTTTTCTATCCTGAAAAACGGAATACTTGGAAAGTAAAATAACTCCTTGTCTATGTCAATTCTAAAGGCATTGAAAATCACAAATCCAAAGTTATAGAAATACAAGAAAAGGAGTCCGATTGCCTGCATAGAAATGACTGTCGAAATTCCACTGGGAATGCTGCCCGATTGAAATAAGCTGACAAGTTTTGTTGAGATGAATAGAAGCCACAGAACCAGCAGGGTAAACCAGGTTATTTGAAAGTTCAGTATTCCTCGTCCTGTTATATCCAAATCCTTGATTGTTTTTCTATTTGACACCCAGATTACAAACGGGATAACAACTCCCAGAAAGGGAAGAAGAATAAAGCTGAGTGCCGAGAAATTAATCATCATCAGTAATCCTCTGTTTTCTTTCATTTTCTATTCATTTTTAAGTTTAGCGCAGTCGTTCCAATCTGGCAGCGTCCAATCTAAGCAATATAAACAGCAAAATGGTAAAACCCCAAAGCGAAGAGCCGCCATAGCTGAAAAACGGCAGTGGAATACCAATTACAGGCATAATGCCAAGCACCATTCCAATATTGATGGTGAGGTGAAAAAAGAAAATACTGGCTACGCAATATCCATACACCCGGCTAAAGTGATCGCGCTGACGCTCGGCAATTTTCAGAAGTCGCATCAGCAAAAGCCAATACACAAAAAGTACAAGCGTTGAACCCCAGAACCCGTGTTCCTCGCCAACGGTGCAAAAAATAAAGTCGGTATCTTGTTCCGGCACATATTTCAATTTTGTCTGTGTTCCATTCAAAAAACCTTTTCCCCATAAGCCTCCCGAGCCAATAGCAATTTTGGATTGATGGACATTGTAACCGGCTCCATTCAGATCATTTTCCATGCTCAAAAGCTCCTTGATACGCTGTGTTTGGTGAGGTTGAAGCACCTTCTCGAACAAATACTCGGCTGAAAAACTAAACAGTACCGAACCCAGCGAGAATAAAATCAGAAACCAGTATTTTTTAAAACGGAACATTATCTCAATGACCACCCAGTATATACAGGAGGCAATGGTTGCAAATACGGCAACGTAATTGTAATTCAGATAAAACCAAATATTTATCACATACGAAATCGCCGCAATCAAAGCTGTGCCTATCAATAAGTAAAGAGCTTCTTTTCGGTTCTTTGTAAAAAAGAATGCATAAGCGAATTGCGTTAAGAGCACTATGCCCATGGCGAGCAGAAACCCTAAAGTTCCCCGGTCGATCTGCACCGGAATGATACTAAACCGGATGACAATAATAAACAAAAAAACAGCGTATGTTCCTATTAGCAAAACTATTCCGTTCATTCCTTCGCGATAAAGCATCAATAGAAAAGCTACAAAAACCAAAGCAGAACCCGTTTCATTCTGCAAAATAATTAATGCAAAAGGAATAAAAAGAATCACTCCCAATGGAATAAGGTCTTTCCACGCTTTTAGTTTGTAATTATAGGAACTCATGTATTTGGATAATGCCAGAGCGGTAGCCATTTTAGCCAATTCGGCAGGTTGAAATCTGACGGGTCCAAATTCGAGCCACGAGCGGGACCCTTTGATGTCTTTGGCAACAAAAATAGTGATGATAAGCAACAGTATAGCTCCTATGTAAATCACGTAGGAGAAGATGCTGTACATTTTAGCATCAATGAGCAACAGCATTCCACCAATCGCAAAACCGGTAAGTATCCATATAAACTGCTTACCTGCACGCTGATTGAAGTCAAAGATACTAGCCTGATCGAAATCGTAGCTTGCACCATAGATACTTATCCAACCCATGAAAACCAGAACGACATAGAAAAATATCGTAGTCCAGTCGAGTGCGTATTTTATACTAACGTTCTTTGACATAGCTGTTTGTTACTTTTGCAACTGTACTATTAAGTAGTTCTGTACGTTTAATTTTTCGATAAAGATATTGCTCTACCATCAAGCTAAAAATAGGTGCAGCGTACAACGATCCAAACCCGGCATTTTCAACCACTACCGCGATCGCTATTTTCGGATTATTCCGTGGCGCAAAACCAACAAAGATAGAGTGATCTTTTCCATGACTATTTTCAGCTGTACCTGTCTTTCCACACATTTGCAATCCCGGAATCTGCGATGTACGAGCTGTTCCCGATTCAAAAACACGTGCCATACCTTCGTACACAATCGGGAAGTATTTTTTATCCACTTTGGCGTGATGAATATGTTTTCGCATGGAATCACAACGAAGCAAATGCGGCGTGATATAATGACCCTCGTTACAAATCACTGCCATCGAATTACATAACTGAAGCGGAGTTACTAACACTTCTCCCTGACCAATAGACAGAGAGCGTATAGTAATTGCCCGCCAAGCATTCTCGGCGCGATACACTTTATTGTAGAATTTCTGCGTTGGTATATACCCTCTCGATTGTTCGTAAATATCACTGTCGGTATATTTCTCTCCTAGTCCAAAACTTTTCATTCTGTCCACCCAATCATCGTAATTTTTTCTGAAGATTGCATTTTTAGCTCCGTAACCATCTTTTTCGACAGTAGATTTAAATGCACTCCAAAAATAGGGGTTGCAACTTTGCTCGATAGCACTAAGCAAACTTACAGGAGAGCCGTGATGGTGAGTACATTTAATTGGCGAAGAAGATGGCCCGTTACAACTAAAAATGGTGTTTTGGGAAATACCTCCCATCTGCTGGCAAACCAAAGCCTGAATAGGCTTGAATGCAGAGCCGGGCGAGTACTGAGCCTGTGTTGCACGATTCATCAATGGTTTCGTTGGGTCATTTACCAACTGCATGTAGTTTTTCGAGCGCTGGCGACCTACCAGTATCGATGGGTTAAAAGATGGATTGGAGACCATAGCCAAAATTTCACCTGTTGAGGGTTCGATAGCCACAATGCTTCCCACTTTTCCGCCCATCAGCTTTTCACCCAATATTTGAAGTTGAGCATCGAGTGTCAACATCAAATTATCTCCCGCTTTGGGTGCTATATCTTCCTTGCCGTTCTCGTATTTTCCTTTTATTCTTCCTTTAGCATCGCGCAACAGAATTTCAACACCCTTTTCACCTCTCAATACATTTTCATAGGTTTTTTCGAGTCCATCCCTACCCGCATAATCACCCTGCTTGTAATACGGATCGGATTCTAATTTTGATCGCGAAACCTCACCAATACTTCCCAAAACATGCGCTGCATTAGGAAATGCATATTCTCTCAACGTACGATTCTGGATATAAAATCCGGGAAATTTGTACATCGATTGTTGAATAGTTGCAATATCCTCGTTGCGCAACTGAGTCATGAAAAGCTGAGGTGTATAAGATGAATAACCAGTGTTTTTATCCCGATCTTTAATTTCTGCTATTCGCTGAATAAAAAATTGTTTATCAATATTCAATGCTTTACAAAACGCCAACGTATCCAAGTCGCGGATTTCGCGCATAATAAGGGCAATATCGTAAGCCGGTTTATTATAAACTAACAAAGTATGATTACGGTCATAAATAAGACCACGGGGAGGAAATTGTGTTTTTTTCAGAAAGGCATTACTGTCAGCACCTTCTTTGTATCTCGACTCAATTATTTGAATTGAAAATAACCGCAGAATATACACAATAATAACAGCACTCATGATTATTGCAATCACAGTTTTCCTGTTTTGAAGTGTATCGTTAATCATGGTTTATTTTTTATTAAACGATTGAATACCAAATATCAACAAAATGGTCACCACCGAGCTGAGTAGAATTTTTGTTGATATGATCCAGAAATGCACGAATGAGAATGCTTCTAGGTAGAACAAAATGGCATGATGAATAAACACCATCAGCACCACATATTTTATGTATGCACTTACTCCAAATGTGTGAAATGAAGGAGTTGGATTATTGCCTTCTTCAATGGAAGTAAATAATTTTATGGTTCCACCTCTCAGAAAAGCAACAAATACCGTAGCAAAGGCATGCATCCCCATAGTGTTCGAACATACGTCGATAGTCAAACCCAGCGTGAAGCCCAGAAGTAAAACAAACCATTTAGGGGTTTGATAAGGCAAGGACAAGATAAATAAAATATATAAATAGGGATTTATATACCCCATAAACTGGATATTGTTCAAAACCAATACCTGAAGAAGTACCAGTAGGATGAACCTAAATATGTTTTGAAGTGCTGTGGGCATATTTTTAGTTGATAGTAGATGGTTGATAGTTAGCTTAGATAAAGAAGATATTTTATATTTATTCCTAATTGTTAACTATCAATTATCATTATTGTTCTTCGGCTTTTTCCTCAATATCCTTTTGTTCTCTGTAATTTAAGTAATTGATCACTTTCACGTGCGAAAGTGTCTGAAAATTAACAGCCAGCTTTACCTTTATATTAAAGTATGCATCGCTTTTTTTGATATTAAAGTCTTCGATATACCCCACCGGAATTCCTTCGGGGAAAGTGCTGGTTAAACCACTTGTAATTAATGTATCGCCAAGTACTAAATCAACATGTCGGGCAATATTAGTCAGATTGGCATACCGACTATCTTCACCCGACCACAGAAGTGGTCCCGTATAATTATTGCGTTTAAACTTAGAGCTGATCTCAATTTTAGGGTTTAGGATTGGAATAACCACGGAGAACTTATCATTAACTGTTTTCACAATTCCAACGACGCCTTCATCACTTATTACACCCATATCTTCCCTTATTCCTTCTAAAGATCCTTTGTTGAGAGTAATGTAATTTTGAATTTTATTGGTAGAGCTACCAATAACTTTTGCAGAAATAAATTTGTATTCCATTTCAGGCGGAATACGAAACTGGATAGAATCGGGCTTTGATTTTTGGAGGGTTGCCAGCTTATTTTGTAAATTGACTATTTGATTTTTAAGAGCAGTATTTTCCTCCGATAAATTATCATTCGCGGCACTTAGCTTGAAAAATTCAAAGATTGAATTATTCCATTCATATATTCGCCCAACTACAGAATTGCTCGACGAAAGGAATACACTTTGTTGATACTCTTGATTTTTTACAATCATGGTGAACGAAATTATTTCTAATAATAGAAATAAAAACACAACTCCATAGTTTATAAAAAAATTGATGAGATTCTTCATATTTAATCAAATCTGAGCGAAGAAAATGGGATGCGTTGTTCAATACGCATTATTCATAATTTGAGAAGATTGCAACCAGAAGAAAGGCAAGCTGTCAGAAAAGAAATGCACGTTAATACCACTATTGAAATTTATCAGACCAATACATAGCGTATTGGTCTGAAGAAATATCAATTATTTATTATCGTATCAAGAACGAGAATTTATCTACATTTTTAAGTGCAATACCTGTACCGCGTGCCACTGCGCGCAATGGATCTTCGGCAATATGGAATTGAATGTTCAATTTGTCGGTCAAACGTTTGTCCAAACCACGAAGCAATGCACCACCACCGGCAAGATAGATACCACCCATCACGATGTCGGCATACAATTCGGGAGGAGTTTGTTCCAATGCACTAAGAATCGCCGATTCAATTTTAGAAATCGATTTTTCAAGACAATGCGCAATTTCCTGATATGAAACCGGAACTTGCATAGGCAAAGCAGTCATACGATTCGGACCATGAACGATAAAATCTTCGGGTGCATCTTCCAAATCGGTCAATGCAGCGCCTACATTAATTTTGATCATTTCGGCAGTACGTTCACCCACTTTGATATTGTGCATACGACCCATATATTCAACAATGTCCAATGTAAGGTCATCACCGGCAATACGAATAGATTTGTTTGACACAATACCACCCAGCGAAATTACTGCAATCTCGGTAGTACCACCGCCGATATCAACAATCATACAACCGTTCGGTGCTTCCACATCAAGACCAATACCGATAGCCGCAGCCATTGGTTCGTAAATCATGTACACTTCGCGTCCACCGGCATGTTCCGACGAGTCACGTACCGCACGGATTTCCACCTCGGTACTTCCCGAAGGAATACAAACCACCATTTTTAAGGTTGGTGAGAAAAGGTGATTTTTAGTTGGAATCATCTTGATCATACCGCGAATCATTAATTCGGCAGCATAAAAGTCTGCAATAACACCATCGCGCAAAGGACGCACGGTACGAATACCTTCGTTTTCTTTGCCTTGCATTTGGCGCGCTTTTTCACCGATAGCAATCAATTTATCGGTACGTTTATCCAACGCTACTACCGAAGGTTCGTCTACCACAATTTTATCATTATGAATGATAATGGTATTCGCCGTACCTAAATCGATAGCTATTTCTTGTGTAAATGAAAATAGTCCCATTGTTTTTAGTCTTATGTCAACGGTCAACAGTTGCAGGTCGTTGATGAATTATTTTGTCTTGTACTTTGTAATGTATAAACTAATTCATATTTGAATTAGTGTTTAAAATGACGGAAACCTGTTGTAACCATCGACACACCATTCTCATTACATGATGCAATAGATAGTTTATCGTTAATCGATCCGCCCGGTTGAATTACGGATGTAATACCCGCTTCGAATGCAATTTGAACACAATCAGGGAATGGGAAAAATGCATCCGACGCCATAACTGCCCCGGCCAAATCTATTTTAAATGAATCGGCCTTTTCGATGGCATGCGTCAACGCGTCAACACGTGAAGTCTGACCTACACCGCTTGCACACAGTTGTTTATTTTTAGCCAAAACGATAGCATTCGATTTTGAATGTTTCACAATTTTATTGGCAAAAAGCAAATCTTCAATTTCTTGAGTAGTTGGTGCTTTTTCTGTGATGACAGTCAATTCTTCAGCCGTTTCGGTTTTCAAATCCTGATCTTGCATCAACACGCCGTTAAGCAATGAGCGGAATTGTTTTCCTTTCGATTTTGTTTCTTTCAAAATCAGAATGATACGGTTTTTCTTTTGGCTTAATATTTCGATAGCTTCCAAATCGTAATCAGGAGCAATAACTACTTCGAAGAAAATTTTGTTCATTTCCTCAGCCGTAGCCTTGTCGATAATAGCGTTGGTAATCAACACACCACCAAAAGCAGAAACAGGATCGGCAGCCAAAGCAGCACTCCATGCATCTACCAGAGTAGGACGTGAAGCAATACCACAGGCATTATTATGTTTTAGAATAGCAAATGTAATATCGTCGAAATCGTTGATTAAACTTACGGCAGCATCGATATCGAGCAGGTTGTTGTACGAAATTTCTTTTCCTTGCAGTTGTTCGAACATATCTTCGAATTTACCAAAGAAAACACCACGTTGGTGAGGATTTTCGCCGTAACGAAGCACTTTCGCATTGTTGGCGCTTTGACGGAAACCGCTTTCTTCTTTGCCATCGAAGTAATTGAAGATGGCCGAATCGTAGTGCGAAGAAACAGCGAAAGCTTCTTTTGCAAACCAGCGACGTTCTTCTAATGAAGAAACTGCACCGCTTGCATTTATCATTTCTAATAATGGTTCGTATTGATCTTGCGAAGCTACAATGATAACATCGTTGTAGTTTTTAGCCGCAGCACGAATAAGCGAAATACCGCCAATATCAATTTTCTCGATAGTAGTAGGTTCATCAGCTCCGGCAGCCACAGTGGCTTCGAAAGGATATAAATCTACAATAACTAAATCTATTTCAGGAATTTCGTATTCAGCAATCTGAGCCTTATCAAGTTCTAAATCGCGACGAGTAAGGATGCCGCCAAAAATTTTAGGGTGGAGTGTTTTTACGCGTCCTCCAAGTATGGAAGGATAGCCTGTTAGGTCCTCAACAGCCTGGCATGGAATATCAAGCGATTCAATAAATGATTGCGTACCTCCGGTAGAGATAAATTCAACTCCTTCGGCATGAAGTTTTTTTATGATTACATCCAGTTTATCTTTGTGATAAACAGAAACTAAGGCTCTTTTTATTTGCTTTTTTTCCATTTTCCTTTATACATTTATTTATGGGATACAAAATTACACAAAAAAGTTGTTTTATCAATGCAAATGCATGATTGATTTTGAACGTAAACTAAATTTAATAAGTTGATACAGAAATAGTATAAAATATGCATATATAATAGCTCTTCATGCTGCAATTTACGAGGTTCTCTGCGCTATTTCAGAGTGCATAATTCATTGCCGGTTTTTATTCAATCGCCTCTTTTACGGTCTTAAACGCACGCTCTAACTTCAACATCTCGGTGGACATAAATTGGTAGAATTCCATCCATTGTATGCGGCGATGCAGATCGATACCGTTTTTCTGGGTGTAAATACGGCAAACCTCGGTACCACATTCGCGCACATAGGCAAAATCCCAAATCAAACCACCGGGAAACTGTTTCTCCATAACGGATTTATATTGCTCAAATTGTTCATACTTCTCAAAACGTGCTTTTGCGTCGTGAAGATTTATTTCCAAAATCACAAAAGCTCCATCTCTGGTTGCGTCAAACTTTAGCTCCACACCTTTCATCTTGGTATTGTAAAGCATAAATTTGCTTTTTCGGCGCTTCAAGGCAGGAATCTCACTGCAATAAGTGCCAAATCCTTCCCAAAATTCTTTCTTTAATTGTTTTAGTTCTTCTTTTGAATACATAAATAGTTAGGAGTAAGGGGTAAGAAAGTAAGAGGTAAGAACTGTAAATCAAACCATAGAACTAAATCAACCACTAAAAAATTACTTTACAATTTTATACACACTTCCCGGCAGGCATTTCACCACGCCTTTAAACTCCATTTCGAGTAGCTGAGAAGATAATTTACTAATCGGTTTTGCCAACTGAATGGACAATTCGTTGAGCTGAACGCCATCAGCATATTGACGAAGTGTGGAAACAATTTCCTGCTCTTCGTCCGATAAATCGAGAAACAAAGCGGTTTGAATTATCGGCGCAACACCTGCAGCCTGTTTTTCCCAGTTCATAAACCGTAAAATATCATCGGCCGATTCGATCAACGACGCTTTATTGTTTTTTATCAAAGCATTACATCCTGCCGACCATTCATCATCCACTCTCCCCGGAAAAGCAAACACATCCCGGTTGTAATCATTGCCTACCTCGGCTGTTATTAATGCTCCTCCCTTTGCAGCCGACTCTACCACCACAATAGCATCGCTCATGCCGGCAATAATACGGTTTCGCTGCACAAAATTCTGCCGATCGGGATTTGTTTGACTCAAATACTCCGTCAGCAATGCACCATTGGGCATCATTTTTACAGCCGTGGGTCGATGAGCGGCTGGATATAATCTATCCAGTCCGTGACCGACCACCCCAATGGTTGTCAACCCCGCATCGAGCGCTGCTTTGTGCGCACAAATATCTATCCCGTAAGCCATTCCGCTTACAATTACGGTATTGGGTTGTGCGGCAGCTAAATCGAAAATAAGTTTCCGACAATTCTCTTTCCCCGCTTCGGTGGCGTTGCGAGTACCAACTATTCCAACGAATTTTCCGGCATTTAAATCGCAATTTCCTTTAGAAAACAACATTAATGGAGAATCGGAACACTCTTTGAGTCGAAACGGATAATCGCGATCGGTATAATAATAGGTTTGAATCTTATTTTTCAGAATAAATTCAATTTCCTCTTCGGCACGAGCCAAAACGTTTTGCGACACGATTTCCTTCGAAAGCATTTCGCCGATACCCGGAATTTTGGAAAGGGCAGCTTGACTTTCGCGAAAAACACCTTCTACACTTCCAACATAGGCAATAAGATTTTTAGCCAAAGTATTACCAATGCCTTTTATCAACGTTATCCCAATCTTATATTTTAAATTCTCGTGTTGCATCGTTTGAAAATTACATAATAGGAGAAGTTTAATTGACCCTTTTTCTACATACAATTCGTTCTCGACCCAACCAGCCCATCCAAACAATCAAAACACCTGCTATATCTGCCAACCAGTCGAACCAATCTCCGGTGCGCGGAGGAAAATAAGCACTTTGAACAATCTCAATGACTCCCCCGAAAATTACCGGAAAAGCAAAACAGCAAAGAACAAAATAAATACTGTATCTGTTTGTTTTGGTACTTCTACGATAGTCAATCATCAATGCTAGTGTGAGTACTGCATACATAATAAAATGTACAATTTTATCCGGATATGTAAGTTGAAATGTAGGTATTTCGCTAAAATTGTTGGCTCCTGCAAATGACAGAATCATTATGCAGAGCGCAACAAAGATAGATTTCCAATAATTAAATAGTGTATATATTAACGACATAATTGTTTTTGTTTGAAAATTAAAGAATCTGCGATAGAAATAAATTAAAGAACATTTGTTTATTTTGTCCAATTTTAAAAACGAATAATTATCTTTGCAAAGATAAAACATCAACACTAACAGAACAGTATTTCAACGATAAAATTATAAATTTATGAAAAAATTAGCTTCATTAGTAGTACTTGCATGCATTTTAGCTGCATGTTCGAGCGTTATGCTCACGGGTAGAAAACAATTGCTATTAGTTCCTGATTCGGATGTGGTAGCAATGAGCCTGCAAAGTTACAAACAGTTTGTGGATTCTGTACCACCATCAACCGATAAGGTAAACACTGCATTGGTAAAAAAAGTTGGTGCAAAAATGGCATCAGTAGTAGAAGCTTACATGAAAGCCAATGGATATGAAGCCGACATAGCCAACCTTGCCTGGGAATTCAACCTGCTAAAAGACAAACAAGTAAATGCATTTTGTATGCCGGGTGGTAAAGTGGCTGTTTTTGACGGAATATTGCCTATTACCAAAGATGAAACCGGACTAGCAGTGGTGATGGGACATGAGATAGCACACGCTATAGCAAAACACAGTGCCGAACGCATGAGCACACAAATGATTTCGCAATATGGTGCTTCGCTTGCAGGACTTCTTGTGTCTAAAAAATCAGAAATTACCCGTGCAGGCGTAAATACATTGTATGGGCTAGGCAGTCAGTATGCCGTAATGTTACCTTACTCGCGTAAGCACGAATATGAAGCCGACCAGATGGGCTTGATATTTCTGGCAATGGCAGGTTATGATCCATCAAAGGCTGTAGCTTTCTGGGAACGTATGGCAGCTAATGGCGCCAACAATACCGCAGAGTTTATGAGCACTCACCCTTCGGATGCCAACCGTATTGCCAAGCTGAACGCACTAATGCCGGAAGCAATGAAGTATTATAAAAAGTAAGAGAGAGATCACCCCTAGCCCCTAAAGGGGAATAAGAAAAAACCTTCATTCGATTCCGAATGAAGGTTTTTTTGTTCTCCGTCAGCTGACGGATTAGGGGTTAGTTTTTTACAATTTATCGCCGTAAGCCAAATCGCCGGCATCACCAATGCCCGGGATAATGTACGAATGCTCATTCAACTCCGGATCAATAGTTGCAGCCCAAATAGTTGTTTTAGCTTCGGGGAAATGTGCCGCCACGTAATCGATGGCTTGTTGACTTGCGATAACAGTAGCAATATGAATATGTGCCGGTTTTCCTTTGGTAAGTAATGCACCGTAGGCCAATTCCATCGAACTACCCGTTGCCAGCATAGGATCGGTGATGATCAACGTTTTTCCATCTAAACTTGGAGAAGCAATATATTCGATAAAGATATCGAACTTGAGCGCATCTTTATATTTGCGGTAAGCCGACACAAAAGCATTCTCGGCCGCATCGAAGTAACTCAGGAAGCCTTGGTGAAAAGGTAATCCGGCACGTAGGATAGTTGAGATCACAATTTTTTCGTCAATTACTTCAACATGTGCCACGCCAAGCGGAGTTTTTACATCCTCGCCTTTATAACGCATGGTTTTACTCATTTCGTAGGCCATTATCTCGCCAATACGCTCCATATTCCGACGGAAACGCATGGAGTCTTTCTGAATTTTTACAGAGCGAATCTCTTTAATGTAATGCTTCAGTACGGAATTATTATCCGATAGATTTATGATTTTCATTTAGTTCTATTTTTTTCGGTCACAAAAGTAATGCTTTTTTCAAAGAAACGATACTAATGATTGGATATTAATTCAAAAAAAATAGCATGTTGAAAACATCCTATTGTATGTTGTATCAGTAATGTAGGAATGCCTGTATTCTCTATTCCTAATCCTTGGTATACTTAATTTGAACTGATCAATAAAAGAGAAAGAGCTAGCATAAGAAGTGAAGGCATATTTTCTCCATTTTCAGGTTGATATTGACAAATCAATTTCAAGTAATAAGCTTATAATCAGAAAGAAGTCACGACATGGTTAAATGTTTGCATACTAATAAAAATAATCCTTTTTATAACAGTCTGCAAATGAAATAATTATATTATAACAATTTGAAACGATTTCAAATTACAAGAATTATTTTTATACAAACACAAAAAATATAGCATATAGCTATTGTGATTTTAAAGAATATCTATAAATTTGCAATCGGAATTTATCGTTGTTGACTTGTGCTGAGGCGTATTTTGATTTGAGACTTATAGAATTACTATCTATCCCGCAAAATCTAAAATAGTACCGATATGAACATTTTTCCTTTATCATTCCCAACCAAATTTTGGGCTGAAAAAAATTATCTGTTTACCCAACAACGTGCAAACCGCACACTTTCCACGCATCATTCCCCTTGTTCTGCGCTTCAGCGCAGCTGTATTTCCACGGAAAACCGTTCGCAATAAAAACATACATCTCATCAAATTCATCTCACGGCTCGTGATGAGCCGCATCGGGATGGTTGTATCAATCTAAAGGGTTCGAGAGTGAATCTGAGGAGCAATAAAAATCATCTAAATAGAAAAAATAGTAATCTGAGGAGTAATTTTTTCCATCTAAAATGAAATATGAAGCATCTGAGAAGCAAAAAAACAATCTGAGACGATATTCTAAGCATCTGAGAAGCGATAGAACCAAACTAAAACACAATAAAAGCAATCTGAGATGATATTTTTTTCATCTAAAACGAAATAGAAATCATTTCACGGGCAATTAAAAAGAACTAAGTAGTTACAAGTATATAGTTACGAGTTACAAGTCTCGTAACTTGTAATTATCAAAGATTTCAGGCAAACAGAAAAGCGGAATAAAAAAAGCAAAAATTCAGCTTTTCTGCTCATTATAATACTAACAATTTAATACGTACAAAATGACGACATTACAAATTCAAAAATTGAGAATGTACATCGCATTGCGTATATTGCTAAGAGCTAATCCGGCTATATTAGCAAAATTACCCAATGCTGATGAGTTACTAACTGCGCTGGATAATGCTATTGCCGATATACAGGCAAATGATTTGTTGAAAAAGAAGACTACCAATGAAATCAAAGAAA
>OBMA010001440.1_pt1 | contig 14531 bp, 10 predicted proteins | sample 1539141 | NCBI WGS metagenome assembly OBMA01 (sample SAMEA3991484, study PRJEB22521) | metagenome | biome: anthropogenic terrestrial biome; feature: sewage plant; material: raw primary sludge | place: Sweden | collected 2012-09-26 | reverse complement strand
GGCACCGCTTGCAGCAACGGGCGACTGCCCGCAGCCAGCGACAGCACAGCGCGGCTTTCGCTCGATGTTTGCGGGTGATCGGCCAGCCACTGCGCCAGCGTGACCGCCGGGTGAATCACCGGCACCTGGTTGCGCCCGCACTGCTCGCAGGCGGCCACGGCCACGGCCTGCCAATGGTCGCGTTTTTTCTCGCCGCGCTCGCCTTTGAGTTTGAGCACGCTGCGCTCGGCCAGCAGCGGGGTGAGGCTGGCCGCGCCCAGCTCGGTGGCTTTTTCTACCAGCCAATCCATGCGCTCGTTGGCGGTGATGCCGGCCAGCAAATGCACCGGGCGGCGGTGCTCGCACTCCAGCGCCTCGTGCGCCACCAGGCGCACTTGCACATGGCTGCGGCCCATTTCGACAATCTGCGCTTGCCATTGGCCGTGGGCAGCGGCGCCGTTGAACAAGGTGATGGCATCGCCAGGCTGCAAGCGCAACACTTGCACATGGCGGGCGGCACCCGCAGGCAGGTCGAACTGGGCACCAGCGACCAAAGGCAAGGGGCAATGAAAGCGGGGCATATAAAAAAGGAGCGTTTACCGCTTGTATTTCATCGTTTTAATGATGTTTATATAGTTAAATGCTTTATTTGCAAGCGCAAATAGCTATTTAATTTAAACCCTGCCGTAGGCGTAGCCCACTTGCGGCTGGATATTTTCAATCTGGTCAATCAAGCGCAGCAGCGGCCCCAGCTCGCGGTAGCGGCTGCAGGTGCTGCGCAGGTAGTGGATAAAGCGCGGCGCATCAGCCAAGTATTTGGGCTTGCCGTCGCGCAGCGTCAGCCGGGCAAAAATGCCGGCCACTTTCAGGTGGCGCTGCAGGCCCATCCATTCAACAGCGCGGTAAAACTCGCCAAAGTCTGCGCCCCAGCCGCTGGCACTGGTTGCGCCCACCAGACCGGCCTTGCGGGCTTTTTCCCAGTAGCGCACGGTGATGTCGATGACGAAATCCTCGTCCCAGCTGATAAAGGCATCGCGCAGCAGGCTGGCAATGTCGTAGGTGATGGGGCCGTAGACCGCGTCCTGAAAATCAAGCACGGCCAGCGCTTGGGTGCGCGGGTCGGTGGGCACCATGAGGTTGCGCGTCATAAAGTCGCGGTGGACAAATACGCTGGGCGCGGCCAGGTTTTCCGCCACGATGCGCTCAAACGCCTGGGCCAGGGTGGCGCTTTGCTGGTCATCCAGCGTGTACTGGCGATGCTGGGCGATGTACCAATCGGGGAACAGTTGCAGCTCGCGGCGCAGCAGGGCCTCGTCGTACGCCGGCAAAACATCGGGGCGCGAGGACAGCTGCCAGGGCAAGAGCAAATCGCTGGCGTGGCGGTACCAGGCCTGGGCCTCTTGGGGCTGCTGCTCGTCCAGAATGTCGATCAAGGTCTGCGTGCCCACATCCGAGAGCAGCATGAAACCCTGGGCCTCGTCCCAATCGAAAATTTCGGGCACGCGCAAACCGGCGGCCTGCAGCAGTTGCTGCACCTGCACAAAGGGGCGGCAGTTTTCTTTATCGGGCGGCGCATCCATGACGATGCGGCTGGTGCCTGCGCCCGTATCAATGCGCAGATAGCGCCGAAAACTGGCATCGGCCGAGGCCAGGCGCAGCGTGTCGGGCCGCAAATCTTGGGCCGGCGCAATGCGCTGCAGCCAAGCCGCAAAAGCGCTGGCGCGTTGCGAATCCGCCCAAACAACGGCGGGGGAGTGATTTTGAAGGGGGAGGGTGGTAGTGCTCATGGATAATCGGCATTCTACAAACCCACTTTGCGCCCTGGGCGCAGCCCGGCCGCCTCCACGATCGCCTCCCACCGTTGTTCACCATTTTCCCCACCGTGCTTGTTCGTCCACGCCCCCAGCCTCCTGAGCGTTCTGTGCGCCGCCACCTGCGCCGCACCGCCGTGGCTTGCGCAGCGGCCGCTGCCCTGACCGCCCAGGCCAGCACTTGGGATGCTCCCCTGCCCCCGCCCCAGCTCAAAGCCAGCCCCCGGCTGCAGGAAACACTCCCCCCAGAAACCCGTGGCCAGCTGCCCACCTATGTGCAAGCCGATCACTTTGAGGGCCAAACCGACATCCGCGCCCGCTTGAAAGGCCATGTGCAGCTGCGCCGGGGCGACACCGTCATCCGCGCCGACGAGGCGCAATACACCCTGGCCGACGACACCGTCACCGCCCAGGGCAACGTCCACATCAACCGGGGCGGCAATATTTACCAGGGTGCCCAGCTCAAACTGCAAGTCGATGCCTTTCAGGGCGACTTCACCGAAGCGTCCTACCAATTTCTCGATACCCAGGGCCATGGCGATGCCCAGCGCGTCGAGTTTCTCAGCCGCGAGCGCTCGACCATCCACCAGGCCACCTACACCACCTGCCAGCGCGATGACAGCGACAGCTGGGCCCCCGACTGGGTGCTGCAGGCCCAGCGCATCGAACTGGACCGCGCCACCGATACCGGCGTGGCCCACGGGGGCGTGCTGAAATTCAAAGGCATTCCCCTCCTGCCCGTGCCACGGGTGAGTTTTCCGCTATCGGACAAGCGCAAATCCGGCCTGCTGCCGCCCACCATTGGCATCGACAGCGTCAGCGGTTTTGAAGTGAGCCTGCCCTACTACTGGAACATTGCCCCCAACCGCGATGCCACCCTCACCCCCACCCTCATGAGCAAGCGCGGGGTGAATCTGGGGGCCGAATTTCGCTACCTGGAGCGGGACTTCAGCGGCGACCTCACCCTCAACCACATGGCCAACGACCGCCTGCGCGAACGCGACCGCTGGTCGGTGGCGTGGCGCAACCAGGCCCATTTAGCGTCCCTGCTGCCCGGCTTGCAGGCCGATTGGAAAATCCACCGCGTCAGCGACAACGACTATTGGCGTGACTTTTCTCTGCCCAACCGCAACAACCTGATCAACGAACGCCTGATTGAAAGCTACGGCACCCTGTCCTGGGGCCGCGATGGCCACAGCCTGCTGGCACGGGCGCAAAAATGGCAAACCCTGCAGGACGTGGACTCGCCCATCGCCCCGCCGTTTGACCGCCTGCCCCAGTTGCAATGGCGCTACAGCCCACAGGCCCTGCATGCCCCGCTGGGGCTGGACTGGAGCTTAGAGGCCGACACCACCCGCTACCGCGCCCGCACCATCGACGAGCGCCAGCACCCCGACAACGGCCAGCGCAGCTACTTCACGGCGCAAGTGGCCCGCCCCTTTCTGCGCCCCGGTAGTTTTGTCACGCCCAAGCTCAAAATGCAGGCGGCCAACTACCGCTTTGACAACGCGCAACCGGGCCGGCCCAGCAGCCGCTCGCTCATGGTCCCGACGGTCAGCGTCGATAGTGGTTTGATTTTTGAGCGCCCCACCCAGGTGCGCGGCCGCAACTACGTGCAAACACTCGAACCCCGGGCCTTCTACACCTACACGCCCTACCGCGACCAATCCATGCTGCCGCTGTACGACGCGGCACTGTCCGACTTCAACCTGACCAGCATCTACAGCGAAAACAGCTACACCGGCCACGATCGCATTGCCGACAACCACATGGTCACCGTCGGCCTGACCACGCGCTACCTGCAAACCGATACCGGGGCCGAAGTAGCCCGCTTTGGTATCGCCCAACGCCTGCGCCTGGCCGACCAGCGCACCACGCTGGGCTATGACACCGCGGGGCAAAAAGGCTGGTCCGATCTGTTGGTTGGCGCGGGCGTGAAGTGGGGCCGCCGCTGGGCCACCGATGCCACCGTGCAGTACAACCGCGATCTTCAGCGCACCACCCGCTCGGCCCTGACGGGGCGCTACAGCCCCGAGCCCTTCAAAGTCATCAGTGCTGCCTACCGCTACCAGCGCCAAAATGCCGCCCAAATTGCCAACCAGGGCAGCGAGCAAATCGACCTGGGCTGGCAATGGCCACTGAACGCCGCCGCCCAAGCCTTTACCACCAACCCCAGCGCCGCCCCCAAAGGCCGCTGGTTTAGCGTAGGCCGCTTGAACTACAGCCTGCACGACAAAAAACTGGTGGACACCGTGGTCGGCTTTGAATACGACAGCTGCTGCTGGATTGGCCGCGTGGTCATTGAGCGCCTGCAAAGCAGCCTCACCCAGGCCAATACGCGCCTGCTGTTTCAGCTAGAGTTTGTTGGCTTCTCGCGCCTGAGCCTGGGGGCCGACCCCTTGTCCAGCCTGCAAGAACATGTGCCCGGCTACCAAAGCCTGCGCAGCCAAAACCCGGCAGCACCCAGCCGCTTTAGCAACTACGATTAACCCCCTTTTGCTTTTACCGCTTTTTGCCCATCACGATGCTTTGCTTGAAAACCCTGCCCCATCAGATTGCTCTGGGCTTTGCCTGCCTGACCCTGGCCTGTGCCAGCACCGCCGCCCCGGCAGAAAAAACAGCAAAAGGGGCCAAAACTGGTGCCGCCACCCCCACCCAGGTGCAGCACGCCCTGCAACAATCGGCCACCCCCACCCCGGTGGCCGGCCCACGCACGGCCGACTTTATTGTGGCGGTGGTCAATTCCGAGCCCATTACCCGCAACGATGTGCAAACCCGCACTGAGCGCGTTCTGCGCGCCATGCAAGACCAAGGCGTGCAAACGCTGCCCACCCCCGAGCAGCTGGCCCCCGAAGTGCTCGAGCGCCTGATTGTCGAAAAAGCCCAGGTGCAGCACGCCCTGGAAACGGGCATTCAAGTCGATGACCTGGCCGTAACCCAGGCCGTCACCAACGTGGCCCAGCAAAGCGGGGGCACACTGGCGGACTTGCAGGCCGAATTGCGCCGCCAAGGCATCAGCGAAGCGCGCTTTCGCCGCGAAATTCGCGACCAGCTGCTGATGCAGCGCCTGCGCGAACGCGATGTCGATAGCCGTGTCAAAGTCACCGAGCAAGACATTGACCAATACCTGGCCAAACAAAACCAGCGCCCCGACCAAGGCCCAGCGCAAGCGCTCAACCTGGGCCACATCCTGGTGGCGGTGCCTGAAAACGCCAGCGCCGCCCAGGTGCGCGAGCTGGAGCAACGCGCCGAACAGGCCGTGCAAGCACTGCGCAGTGGCATGGATTTGGCCACAGCGGCCAAGCGCTATTCCGACGCGGGCGAACCCGAAATGGGCCTGCGCCCGCTGGAGCGTTACCCGCAAGCCTTTGTGCAAGCCGTGGGCACTACCCCCGAAGGCGGGCTGGTCGGCCCCCTGCGCACGCCCGCAGGCTTTCATATCTTGGTGGTGCTCGATAAACGCACCGCTGGCGTGCCCAGCGTGGTCACACAAAACCACGCCCGCCACATCTTGCTGCGCCCTTCCGCCCAGCTGACCGAAACCCAGGCGGCCGCCCAACTGCAAGAACTGCGCCAGCGCATTGAGCGTGGCCAGGCCAGTTTTGCCCAATTGGCCCAGCAGTACTCCCAAGACGGCAGTGCCCCCCAAGGCGGCGATCTGGGCTGGTCCAGCCCTGGCCAATTCGTGCCCGAGTTTGAAGACGCGCTCAACCGCCTGCAGCCCGGCGAAATCAGCCAACCCATCGTCTCGCGTTTTGGCGTGCATTTGATTACCTTGGAAGAGCGCCGCCAAGTCACCTTGAACCCCCGCCAACAGCGCGAAATGCTGCGCAACGTGGTGCGCGAAGAAAAAGTTGAAAAAGCCTACGCCACTTGGCTGCAAGAGCTGCGCAGCCAAGCCTACGTGGAATACCGCAACACCGAGGAACGCGGCCTGTGAGCCAGCCCAAGCACATCGCCCGCAAGCGCTTTGGCCAGAATTTTCTGGTCGATGGGGCCATCATTGACAACATCGTGCGCGCCATTGCACCGCAAGCGGGCCAGCCCATGGTGGAAATTGGCCCTGGCCTGATGGCCCTGACCCAGCCCTTGCTCGAGCGCCTGGGGCAACTGACCGTGATTGAGCTGGACCGCGACCTGGCCACCCGCCTGCGCGGCCGCCAAGGCCTGAATGTGGTGGAAAGCGATGTCCTCAAAGTCGATTTCACCGCCTTGGCGCACACCCTGGGCGCACCCAAACTGCGCGTCGTGGGCAATCTGCCGTACAACATTTCCAGCCCCATCTTGTTCCACCTGCTCGACCATGTCGATGCGGTGCAAGACCAGCACTTCATGCTACAAAAAGAGGTAATAGACCGCATGGTGGCTGCGCCAGCTACCAGTGACTATGGCCGCCTTAGCGTGATGCTGCAATGGCGCTACGCTATGGAAAACGTACTGTTTGTGCCCCCGGAAAGTTTCAATCCCCCGCCCAAAGTCAATAGCGCCGTGGTGCGCATGCTGCCGCGCAGCGCCCCGGCCGTGCTCAACCGCGCCGTCCTGGAAGAGTTGGTGCAGGTGGCCTTTAGCCAACGCCGAAAAATTTTGCGCAACACCTTGGGGCGCTGGTTGGATGAAAAATCTTTTTCGGGCGCTTTCGATCTGCAGCGCCGTGCCGAAGAAGTCAGCGTTACCGAATATGAAACCTTGGCCGCGGCCCTGAGCTAAGCACTGGGTCTAAAACGCCATGCATTGCCGTGCCGGCACACTACGCTTCGTTGCTGGCGGGTGCCTCGATCGTGGCCAGGCGCACCGTCATGCAGGTGCCCGGCGGCTTTTTCCCTGGGTGGGCATCCAAAATGAGCAGCTCCCCCCCATGCTGGGCCGCAATCTCTTGCACGATGGGCAGGCCCAGGCCTGAGCCATCAGCCTCATTGCCCAGGGCACGGTAAAAGGGCTGCAGTACCAGCTCTTTTTCTTCGGCACCAATGCCCGGGCCGTTGTCTTCCACCTGGAGCACCACATGGGCGCTAAAACGCTCGGGCAGCACCCGGGCGGTCACCACGGCCGGGCGCTCGGGGGTGGAGGGGCTGTAGTGGATGGCGTTGGTAATCAAATTGCTCATCATCTCTTGCAGCAGCGTGGGGTTGCCCATGACCCAAACGCCGGGGTCGTCCTCCTCGGCCCCCTCGTAGCCCAAATCGGTATTTTTGGCCGAGGCCAGGGGCAGCACCTCTTGCACCACGGTCACCATCAGCGCGACCAAATTGCACGGCTCATGCTGCAAGCTGGCGCTGCCCACTTCGGCACGGGCCAGGGCCAGCAATTGGTTCACCGTGTGCGTGGCCCGCATGCTGGAGCGGCCAATGAGCTGCAAAGAGCGCTTTAACTCCTCGGCGCTCACATCCAGGCGCAAGGCCAAATCGGCCTGCATGCGCAGCCCGGCCAAAGGTGTTTTGAGCTGGTGCGCCGCATCGGCCAAAAAGCGTTTTTGCGTGCCCAGCGATTCATTCAAGCGCTGCAGCAAATCGTTCACCGCCTCCACCAAGGGCAGCACCTCTTGCGGTACAGCGCGGGAATTGAGCGGCGAGAGGTCCTCGGGCTTGCGGGCACGAATGCGCTCCTCCAGCCGGTGCAGGGGCTGAATGCCCCGCGCCAACGCCAGCCACACCAGCAGCACGGCCAGCGGCAGGATGGCAAATTGCGGCAGCATCACGCCTTTGATGATTTCAGCGGCCAGCATGCTGCGCTTTTCCCGTGTTTCTGCCACTTGCACCAGCACCTGCCCCCCCGAGGGCAAGGGCAGCGCAATCCACAAGGCGGCAATCCGGATGGGGATGCCGCGCAACTCATCATCGCGCAGCTGCACTTGCCCCAGGGGGGGCAGGCTGGGGCTGCGCTGCACACTGGGAAAGTCATGCTCACCGGCAATCCAGGTGCCATCCAGATGGCTGATTTGGTAGTACATCAAATCGGCATCGTCCGTGCGCAGCACTTCGTAGGCCGCCAAAGCTTGGTTAAAACCAACGCGGCCATCGGACTCGATGCGCACCTGCTGGGCCAAGGCATGGGCGTTGTATTCCAAAGCCCGGTCAAACGGCTTGTTGGCCAAGGATTGCGCCACCAGCCACGTCAGCGCCAAGCTCAGCGGCCACAGCAATAACAGGGGCGTGAGCATCCAATCCAAAATTTCGCCAAACAAGGAACGCTGTTCCCGCTGGAAAATTTTGAGAACATTTTTTTTAGTATTTTTGCGCTTTTGCACTGGTGAATGAAGCGGTTACAGCTATCAATATTTTAGCGTATGCGCAGCAAGGCCCGCCGCAGCAAACGGGCCGCCCGGTCACGAATCTGAAAGGGGCTGTGGCTGCGGGCCGGGCGCTGCTTGGCCAAGGCACAGGCGGCCAAAAAATCATCCAGCAAAGGCCGACTGTTGAGCGTGGGGCATTCCGCAATTTCAAACTCTGGGTGCCATTGGGTCGCAGCCACATAGCTTTTGCTGCGGTTTTGGCGGTAAATCGCCTCGGCAATGCCATCGGGCATGCTCCAGGCATCCACGGCAAAGCCCGGGGCCACGTCCTTAATCGCTTGGTGGTGGATGCTATTGACCCGCGCCGTGCGCACGCCGGGATAGAGCCGGGCCAGGTGCGAGCCCTCCACCACCTCAATATCGTGCTGGTGGCGGTCGTAGGCATGGGCATTGCGGTGTACCTGGGCCCCAGGCACCTGGGTCAAAATATCTTGGTAGAGCGTGCCGCCAAACGCCACGTTGATGAGTTGCAAGCCCCGGCACACGCCAAAAATGGGCTTGCCGGCCTGGCTGAAGGCCTCGACCACCGCCAGATCGTACAAATCGCGCACCCGGTCGCCCAACCACTCGGGGCGCAGGGGCTCTTCGCCATAGCTGCCGGGCCACACATCGGCGCCGCCGTGCATGACCACGCCATCGAGCCAATCGGCGTAATGCGCCAAACTGACATCGCCCTTGGCCGTTTCTCCGGTCGGGCAGGGCACCATCACCACCATGGCCCCGGCGGACATGATCCAGTGGGCAATCGACTGCTCGACGTACTGCAGCGTTTTGCCCGTAAACAGCGGCCGCGTGGCATCGGCATGGGAAAAGCAGGCCGAGAGGCCAATTTTTAAACGATGAGAAGCAGGTGCAGACATTCGGTAAACCCGGCAAAGCGGTGCGTTGGTTGTAACCCGAGGAAGGGGTTTTGTCACCTCAGGGCAATTCTTCTGCAAGATGGCTTGCGTCCGGGTATTTTGGGTTTAGGATGTACCCAGGTCGGTGGAAAAGCCGCTCATCCCACAGGCTCCACCGGTTTTGGCACTGCGCCATGGTGTGCAGTGCAGCAAGCACAAGGAGGATATGCATGCAAGTACAAGTTCATGCCGACGATTCCATCCAGGGCGGTGACTCCCTGGCGCAATGGGCCCAAGAGGAGATCAATGCCAAGCTCTCCCGCCTGAAAGAATACGTAGTGCGCGTGGAGGTCTTCCTCTCCGAGGTCGATGCACTGAAAGGCACAGGCGGTCCCGGGAAAAAATGCGTACTCGAGACCCGCGCCAATGGCCGTCCACCCATTGCGGTGAATGCCGAGGCCGAGAAGGTGAAAGATGCTTTCACCGCCGCCCTTGAGAAACTGCGCCGTGCCGTAGAAACCGACCTTGACAAAGTCAAAGACAAAAACGGGCGTGAAAGCGTTCGCGGGGTGGAAGACACGGTGTAAAACAACCGCCCAGCCTTAACCATAAGGCACCGGTAAACAAACAGGCCCTCTTGCGAGGGCCTGTTTTTTTATAGCAATTGACCTCAGCTGGCGCGCAAGGCCCCAGGGGCGGTCAGCGTATCGACCACCAGCAACGCCTGCATTTTCTCCCGGCTCATGATGCCCAGGTCTTCGGCCACCTCGGCAATGGGCTTGCCCGTGGCGATGGCGGCTTTGGCAATCTTGGCGGCTTTTTCGTAGCCAATCAGCGGGTTCAGCGCCGTGACCAGGGTGACCGATTCGTTGATGCGCGCATCCAGCAGCACCGTGTTGGCCTCGATGCCTTCGACGCAGTTGATTTGCAGCGTGCGGCAGGCGGCGGCCAGGTGGCGCAGGCTTTTGTGCAGGGCCCAGGCCATGAGCGGCTCAAACGCGTTGAGCTGCAATTGCCCGGCTTCGACGGCCATGGTGATGGCGGCATCGTTGCCAATGGCTTCAAAGCAGGCAATGCTCACCACTTCCGGAATCACCGGATTGACCTTGCCGGGCATGATGGACGAGCCCGCCTGGCGGGCCGGCAGCTTGATGTCCCCCACGCCGGCCTGCGGGCCGGACGACAGCAGGCGCAAATCGTTGCTGATCTTGGAGAGCTTGACGGCGATGCGCTTCAAAATGCCCGAAATATCGGCAAATACCCCGGTATCGGCGGTGGCGGCAATCATGTCCTCGGCTTTGACGACGGGCACACCGGAAAACTCGGCCAACTTGGCGGTGACCACATCGGCGTAGCCCACGGGGGCGTTGATGCCGGTGCCAATGGCGGTGCCGCCCATGTTGATTTCGCACAGCAGGCTGGCCGATTCGCGCAGGCGTTTTTCGTCGGCGGCAATCATCGAGGCGAAGGCGGCAAATTCTTGGCCCAAGGTCATGGGCACGGCATCTTGCAGCTGGGTGCGGCCAATTTTTAGAATATTTTTAAACTCTTCCGCTTTCACCTGGAAAGCCCCGCGCAGCGCGGCCAAGGCGGCCAGCAAATCTTGAATGCCAAAGTAAGTGGCCAGCTTCACCGCCGTGGGGTAGGTGTCGTTGGTCGATTGCGAAGCGTTCACGTGGTCATTGGGGTGAATCACGTCATAAGCGCCTTTGGGTTGGCCGATGATTTCCAGCGCCCGGTTGGCAATCACTTCGTTGGCATTCATATTGGTCGAAGTGCCTGCGCCGCCTTGCAGCACGTCCACGACGAAATGCGCATCCAGCATGCCGGTGGCCACGTCATCGCAGGCTTGGGCGATGGCCTGGGCCTGCTGGGCATTGATGGTGCCCAGGCTCAGGTTGGCCGCAGCCGCCGCTTTTTTCACATAGGCGAACGCGCGGATCAGGTGGGGCATTTGCGCCACGCTGTGGCCGGTGATGGGGAAGTTCTCCACCGCACGGGCCGCGTGCACGCCCCAGTAGGCGGTATCAGGCAAATCTTTGGAACCGAGGAAGTCGCTTTCTTGGCGCATGGTGTGTTTCTCACTGTCAAAAAATAAAACCAATAGACGCTGCGCTGCAGGCCCAGCCTGACGTAGCAACGCCTTGTTCCTCTGGGTCGTTCGGCGTTGCGCAGGCAACGGCCCAGAGGGACAAGGCGGAAGCTGAATTATCAAACCCCTGGCGCATGAGCTGCACATGTTTGGTGCATAACCTTGGGTGATTGGGTTCAGTATGGTGCAAAAGTCAATTTATTGCCTTATTTATAATCACAACTATTCTTAAAATGCATTATTGAGTTGTTTTTCTCGCATTTCCCTGCAAGACAGTGCGATAAAAATTAGCCCTGCCATAAAAAAAGAGCTGCGCTCGCGCAGCTCTTTTGCAAGGACAGCAGCCATCTGCCGAATCAGTGCGCCGCAGCGCTGGCCGCCCCTACGCCGGTTTGGGCGCGCACGTACTGGTCGTCAAACGCAGCCCGTTCGGCCTGGGCCTGGGCGCTGGTGTCCAGCTTGGAGAACACATAGATCGCCAGGAAAGCCAACGGCATGGCAAACAGGGCCGGTTGGGTGTAGGGGAACAGCGGGGCGGGGTTGCCCAGCACATCCACCCAAACCGATTTGGAGAACACCACAAACAGCACCGAGCTGATCAAGCCGGTGTAGCCGCCCACCAGGGCACCGCGCGTGGTCAGCCCCTTCCAGTACATGGACATGAGCAGCACGGGGAAGTTGGCACACGAGGCCACGCCAAAGGCCAGGGCCACCATAAAGGCCACGTTCATCTTTTCAAAGGCCATGCCCAGCAGCACCGCCACCACGCCCAGACCCAGCGTGGCGATCTTGGAGACGCGGATTTCGCTGGACTCGCTGGCCTTGCCTTTCATGATCACGCGGGCATACAGGTCGTGCGAAATGGCCGAGGCACCGGCCAGCGCCAAGCCCGCCACCACGGCCAAAATCGTCGCAAAGGCCACCGCAGACAAAAAGCCCAGCAGCAGGTTGCCACCAGCGGCCTTGGCCAGGTGCAGCGCCACCATGTTGCCGCCGCCAATCAGCTTGCCGCCGACCACGCCACCCTCAAAAAACTCGGGGTTGGTGCCCACCAGCACGATGGCGCTCAGGCCCATGATGGCAATCACGTTGAAGAAGAAAGCAATGATGCCCGAGGCGTAGAACACCGATTTGCGCGCCTCTTGCGCGTTGGTCACGGTAAAAAAGCGCATCAGAATGTGCGGCAGACCAGCGATACCAAACATCAGGCCCAACCCCATAGACAGGGCGGTGACCGGATCGGCCAGCAGCTTGCCGGGCGAGAGCATGTTGGTGCCCAGGCGGTGCACTTCCATGGCCTTGGTCAGCAGCGTATCCAGGCTAAAGCCAAACTGCGCAAACGCCAGCAGCATGATGGCCGTGCCACCGGCCAGCAGCATGCAGGCCTTGATGATCTGCACCCAGGTGGTGGCCACCATGCCGCCAAAGATCACATAGACCATCATCAGCACGCCCACCACCACCAGGGCCACGTTGTAGTCCAGACCAAACAGCAGCTTGATCAGCTGACCAGCCCCCACCATTTGCGCCACCAGGTAGAAGCACACCACCGTGAGCGAGCTGATGGCCGCCATGGTGCGCACCGGGCCTTGACTCAGGCGGTAGGCAGTGATGTCGGCAAAGGTGAACTTGCCCAGGTTGCGCAGGCGCTCGGCCATCAAAAACAAGATGATGGGCCAGCCCACAAAAAAGGCCACCATGTAGATGTAGCCATCCACACCATCGCCATAGATCATGGCCGTCAGGCCCAGCAGCGTGGCGGCTGACATGAAGTCACCGGCAATCGCCAGGCCGTTTTGCTTACCGGTGATGCCGCCACCGGCGGTGTAGAAGTCCGAGGCCGATTTAGAGCGCCCCGCGGCCCAGTAGGTGATGCCCAGCGTCATCAGCACAAAGGCAAAGAACATGCCAATGGCGTGCCAGTTGAGCGGCTGCTTTTGGGCTGCGCCCAGGTCGGGGGCGGCCAGCGCCAGGGCAGGCGTGGCCAGCAGGGCCACGGCGGCCGCGCTGCGCAGCCAGGAATGCGTGCGTAAGCGGGTCATGCGGTTTTCCTCAGGGCATCTTGCACAATTTGTGCGTTCAGAACGTCAAATTCGCCATTGGCGCGGCGCACGTACACCCAGGTCAGGGCGCAGAAAAAGACAAACTGCGCAAAGCCCAGCGCGATGCCCACCGTCAGGTGGCTCCCCTCAACCAGGCGGATGGCAATCACCTGCGGGGCAAACGCCACCAGCAGCACAAAGCTGAAAAAAACCACGATCACCAGCAGCGCCAGCGTGGCGGCAAAGCGCCCGCGCCGCTGCACCAGCTCGGTGTAGCGCGGATCGCGCTTGATGTGTTCGTACAAAGGATTGGACATAGGGCTCCCTGGATGAATGACTGTTCTCGGTATCACAGCAAATTGCTGCAGTGCAGCAATGTCGCGCAGGGGATTCTATGGTGTCAATCTTTGGGGTTTTTTGGACATTTCCAGGGGTTTACCCGCATAAAAAAAGCCAGCACTTGCGCACTGGCTTTTTTTGTGATCTTTTAGCGCTTTGCTTATAAGGATTTCAATATGTTTTGATGTTGAAATCCTTTATTTACAAGCGCAACAAGCTATGGTTTTATATTGACCACGGTGCCGGCTTACTTGGCAATCACGCGCACCATTTCCAGGCACTTGTTGGAGTAGCCCCATTCGTTGTCGTACCAGGCCACGACTTTCAGGAAGGTTTTGTCCAGGGCAATGCCGGCTTCAGCGTCGAACACGCTGGTGCAGCTTTCGCCACGGAAGTCGGTGGCCACCACTTTGTCTTCGGTGTAGGCCAACACGCCTTTCAAAGCGCCTTCGGACTGGGCTTTCATTTCAGCGCAGATGTCTTTGTAGTCGGCTTCTTTTTCCAGCTCGACGGTCAAATCGACCACCGAAACGTCGGAGGTGGGCACGCGGAAGCTCATGCCGGTGAGCTTTTTGTTCAGCGCCGGAATCACCACGCCCACCGCCTTGGCCGCGCCAGTGCTGCTGGGGATGATGTTTTCCAGAATGCCACGGCCACCGCGCCAGTCTTTGTTGCTGGGGCCGTCCACGGTTTTTTGCGTGGCAGTGGCGGCGTGCACGGTGGTCATCAGGCCGCGCTTGATGCCCCATTTGTCGTTCAGCACCTTGGCCACGGGGGCCAGGCAGTTGGTGGTGCAGCTGGCGTTGGAGACGATGTCCTGGCCGGCGTACTCGGCGTGGTTCACGCCAAAGACGAACATGGGGGTGCTGTCCTTGGAGGGGGCCGACATCAGCACCTTTTTGGCACCGGCAGCAATGTGCTTGCGGGCGCTGGCATCGTCCAGGAACAGGCCGGTGGCTTCGATGACCACATCGGCACCGACTTCGCCCCATTTCAGATTGGCCGGGTCGCGCTCTTGCGTCAGGCGGATGGTTTTGCCATTCACCACCAGGTTGCCATCTTTCACGGCCACATCGCCCTTAAAGCGGCCATGCACGCTGTCGTACTTGAGCATGTAGGCCAGGTAGTCGGGTTCGAGCA
>OBMA010001439.1_pt1 | contig 14537 bp, 11 predicted proteins | sample 1539141 | NCBI WGS metagenome assembly OBMA01 (sample SAMEA3991484, study PRJEB22521) | metagenome | biome: anthropogenic terrestrial biome; feature: sewage plant; material: raw primary sludge | place: Sweden | collected 2012-09-26 | reverse complement strand
CACGGTGTCGCCGTCATTGCGAGCAGATTTACCGCGAAGCAATCCAGCCATGTCAGAAAAATTGGTTTTGTATGGATTGCTTCGCTGATGAATCGTTGCTCGCAATGACCACGAATTGACTCCATGGGGTGATTGGCGTAGCATCATCGCCCAACAAGCACAATGAATTAAAGCGACAAACGGGCGATTACACTCAAACCGTTAATCGCCCCTACGCATTCATAATCGAGATAAATAATGACAACCACTCAATTGGGGTTTTTATGAAACTCAGTATCAAAATAATTCTATCGGCGATAGCACTGCTCTTGCTTATAACGATGATAAACTATAAACAAAAAGACCCTTATTTCTTTTTACAACCGCAGTTACCATTTACTCAAGAGGATAAAGCATTCGATCTTTCTAAAGAAGGAAGTGAATCTGAATTCGAGTTTTGGATTTTGCCAAATAAAAAAGAAGATGTACTCCCGTTATGGCATATGGTCGGTGTTTCCTGTGTTTATCCTGATGGAAAAAATTTAATAAGAACTGAATCCGTTAGGCTGGAGGTTGGTGTGGCTTTTTATCAAAATGGAAAATGGATAGATGTTTCTGTTTTTGGCAATAAAAAGCCACCATCAGATGAAATTGAACTGATTAATTACCAAGTACCGATAGACAATAAACTGGTTTTTATGAGTGGTATTTCAGGCGGTAATCAAGTATTATAAAGGGCAAGAAAAATATATACAAGCTCACCAAGCGTTTGTTTTTAAGCCTGTGGGATACGGTCTGTATAAAGCCAATATGAAGGTTATCTCACCTAAAAGCGAATTTTCTACTGTTCCAACATATCCTCACGTTGAATTAGCTCGACGTGGTAAATAAATTTAAGGAGATAAAAACAAAGGTGTTACACGTCATTGATTTTTAAAAGTTTTATTTGGACACCTGCCGCTCAACAATCACATAATGCTTTTTCAAAGGTGTGGTCACTTCAAAAATCCCTTTGAACCCAGCGGGAATGATGACCGCATCGCCGACGGCGAAGGTTCGTCGTTCGCCGTTTTCTTCGATAATCGCGCCTGAGCCTTCAATCACATAGAAGTATTCGTCTTCAGTCTCGCCCATTTCGATGCGCCAGCTGCCGACTTCGCTCGCCCAAACCCCCGCAAACACTTCGCCGCTGCGATTGGTGAAATGGTTCCATGTGGTGCGCTGTGGGTTGCCGTTGACCAAACGGTCAGAGCGTGGATGGTCAAATTCGGCAGCGGTGGTTTGTTCACGAAACAGTTGTATGTGTGGTGTGTTCATCATGATCCTATGGGTTATTCGTTGTGGGTAGATAGGGCACGGGGCTGGTAGCTCAAGCGCACATAAATCGGCGCGTAGGCTTCGGCTTGGGTGATTTCAACCAGTGCTTCACGTGAGAGTTCAAGCATGGCGATGAAGTTGACCACCAAGACAGAGCGTGCCGAACCTTGCGCCACCAAGTCTTCAAATAAGTCGGTGAACTCCATGAAACGGCGGTCATTGAGCTTACGCAAAATATCAGACATAAACTCGCGCACCGATAGGGTTTCCCGCGTAATGGTGTGGCGCGCATTGAGTTTGGCACGCTTGAGGATGTCTTGCCATGCGGATTTTAAGTCGTCGGGGTTGACCGCGGGCAGGGCTTTGGGCACGAATTCATCGACATTGGCGTTGGCGATTAAAAAATCACGTCCTGCCACAGGGCTTTGCGCCAAGTTTTGCGCCGCCAGTTTGATTTGCTCGTATTCTAATAAACGGCGCACCAATTCGGCGCGTGGGTCATCGACTTCTTCGCCTGTGTCGGACTTTTTCACAGGCAATAACATGCGCGATTTGATTTCAATCAGCATGGCTGCCATCAGTAAGTATTCGGATGCGAGTTCTAAATTGTAGGTTTTGATTTGCTCGACATAGCCCAAGTATTGCACGGTGACCTGTGCCATCGGGATGTCCAAAACGTTGAAGTTTTGTTTGCGAATCAGATAGAGCAATAAATCCAGCGGACCTTCAAAGGTTTCTAAAAAAACCTCCAAAGCATTCGGCGGTATGTACAAATCCGTCGGCATATTGAACAGCGGTTCGCCGTACAAACGCGCATACGCCATGCCATCAAGGGTGTCGGGCGTTGCCGATGCGGCGAGTGGCGCGCTTTGTTCCATCTGTGCCATTGCGGTGTCTAAAGCGCGGCTGGATTCAGGTACGGATTGATTGCTACTCATGTATGGATTTAGTAACCAGCGCGCTTGCCAGTGATTTCAACCGCATCAAACGCGCGTTGTAAGCCCGCATCCTGTGGTTTGTCCCATAAGCGGGCGCGACCTTCGGCTTGCTGTTGCTCGATTTCGGGGTGCTGTTTTTTGAGTTCTTGGACGAACAAAGTAATGTCGGATTCGTATTTTGCCATTTTTATTACTCCATTTCACCATTGTTAAAGGTTAGAATTGTTTACAATACAGGATAACTTTGAGAAATCCACTGCCTGATATTTTACCTGAAATAATTGCCCCTGTGACCATTTACGCCATGAAACACCGCTTTATTCAATGCACTGACAAACACAATAAGCGCAATCATTGCCGCTTTGCCTTTTGCGCTCTGTTTGGGGCAGTGCTTTTGGCGTTGAGTGCACCTGTGTATGCGGACAATTACTCGGTACAGGTGGCAGCACCCAAAGAAATCAAAACTTTGCTCGAAACTCATTTGGACATTGTGCGTTATCGCACACGTGAAGACATCCGCGATGCGTATTTGGACTTTTTGGTTGATCATGTGGCGGAGCAAGCGGCAGGCTTGCTCGCAACCAAAGGTTATTTTAACAGCCGCATCACGGTGATAGATGATCGCACAGGGTTAACGGTGGGCACGGATGCACAACTGAGCGCGGCTGATGCGGCACAAGCGACCCGCCAAGAAGCGCAACGAATCAGTGAGCAGCCCCAAAATCCATCCGAATCAAAATCCACCGTACCCACGCAGGGTCGTCCGAGCTACACCATTAAAATTGACTTGGGTGAGCAGGTGAAAATTCGCTCGGCTAAATTGACCCTTGAAGGCTTGATTAAGCAGCAGGATAAAGAACGTGCGGATGAGTTGGAATTTGATTGGTCTTTGCAAGAGGATGAGCCTTTTACCCAAGACGAATGGTCTGTTTCGAAAACCCTGTTGTTGCGCAAAATTCGTTCGGATGCATACGCGGGCGCGCGGTTCAAAGAGACTTCAGCCATGATTGATGAGGCGCGAAAAAACGCGGATGTGGCCGCCATATTGGATTCAGGTCCCTACTTCACTTTGGGCGATGTAGAGGTCGTAGGTCTGCGTCGCTATCGTGAAAATGTGGTTAAAAATGTCAATGCGATTGAGGTGGGTGAGGCATACAATCGTCAAAAATTATTGGATTATCAAAAAAGGTTGCAAGATTTACCTTATTTCTCGAATGTCACTGTGGATATTGATACCAATCCAAACGATGCGCAGTTGACCCCAATTAAGGTCAGTGTGGTTGAGTTACCGAGTTCAAATTTTAAAGGTATGGTTGGTTATGGTACGGACACAGGTTTTCGCTCCAATCTTCAGTACAGCCACTACAATGTGTTTAAACGTGGCTGGATTTATGATACCCGCTACGATTGGCAACAAAAAGAGCGCGTCGGGCAAATGTCGCTCTCAACCCCGCAAAATAAAAAGCATTATCAGTGGAGTCTGTTCGGTAAAATAGATCAAGACCGTACCACGACAGTGCGAGACGATACGTATCAAGTGGGGCTACGCTACTCGCGTAAATTAGAACGCACGGCAATTTCTTATAATTTAGATTATTACAACAGTACTTTGGGTGAGGATGCCAGCCATGCGTGGGTTGTTGGCTTGGATTGGTCAAAATTTAATGTTGATTCACGCGCTTATCCCCGTCGCGGTTATGCTGTGGACGCATCGGTTAGCCTTGCCTCAAAATCCATGGGCTCTACTGCGAGTTTTGTGCGTTGGTACGGGCGTTATCGTCATTTTTTCCCGTTCTTTAAAAAAGACTCTTTGGTTTTGCGCGGTGAAATCGGTTTTATCAATACCAGTGATGATTTATATGATGTACCCTCCAGTTTGTTGTTTAAGGCAGGTGGCAGTGGCTCTTTGCGTGGCTATTCTTATCAAAGCATTGGTGATCCCAGCTCAATGGCGATGGGCAATGTTTTGCCAACCCAGTTTATGGCAACGGCTTCAGCTGAGTACACCCACTGGTTCAGCGATGCATGGGGTTGGGCGGCGTTTTACGATGTCGGAAGAGTGACCGATAAATTAAGCAATCGTCCAATCTATCACGGTGTGGGTATGGGCGCACGTTGGCGCAGTCCAGTCGGACCGATACAATTTGATTTGGCGTATGGTTATCCGCGTAGAAAATTGTCACCGCATATTTCAATTGGGATTATGTTTTAATGGATGACGTACAAAATTCCGAGGATTTATCCCCTCAAGATGCCAATAAGAATGCACCTTTGAGCGACACTCGTCAGCCAAAAACCATGGCGCAACGACTGTTACGAATATTTATGGTGCTTGGCATATTGCTGTCGCTGCTGGCGACCAGCGTATTCATCGCCGCACAGAGTGAACGTGGTACGCGTTTGCTGTGGCGAACGGCCAAGGTTTTGAGCGTGGGGCATGTTCAAGCGCAATGGGTGTCGGGCACTTTGGCAAAAGGTGGTAGTGCTGAGTTTGTTCGCATCCATTTGAGCACGGTGCATATTGATATTCATGAGTTGAGCAGTGCATGGCAGTGGGAGGTCTTGCCAGTGCGTTGGAATGTGCCGCACATCGCTGCCCAACGTGTGGATATTTCAATCTTTCCCTCCACCAAAGAGTCCACACCGATTCAAAAAATCAGCATGCCTTTTGCGATGGCGGTGGATGATTTGAAAGTGCGCGAGTTGAATATCATTCAAGGTTTGAAAACCACACAATTGGTCGATATTGCGGGCAGTGCCTTGACCGATAAGGTACAACACCACATCAATCTGATACATTTGCGCCAAGCAGGGGCGCAGTACACAGGACAGTTTGACATCAATGGACTGAGGCCTTTTGTGTTGAATGGGCAATTGGATGCCACAGTCAGTGATGAGAACAACGATTACGCAGCACATTTGATTGCCAAAGGTGATTTGAAACATTTGCGTCTGGATTTAAAAGCCGATGCGGCGCAGGACAGCGTCAATCAATTGTTTGGTCAAGGGCACCTTGAAATGCAGTTGATTGATGGCTTGTATATTCATCAAGGCCATGTGGACTTCAAGCGCATCAATCCGAATTTATTTTGGAGCAGTTTGCCGCAGGCGGATTTGGATGTGAGCTTGAACGCCAATCCGACCGATTTAAACGACTCCGCAGACAATCTGACTCGAAAACCTGTGAATGGCAATTGGTCGCTCATCAATCGTTTGCCATTGACCCTGTCTGAATTGGGCATCCCTGTGGTGTCGGGCAAAGGTGATTTCACGCTGACCGATGAGCGGCAAACTTTGAGTAATATGCAGGTGCAGTTGATGAACGGTGGCAGTCTGACGGGTTCAGGCTCGTTTGCAAATCAGCAGGGACAAATTGATGTGCAGGTACAGGACTACAATCTCAAAACCATCCATCAAAAATTATTGAATACGGCGTTGGATGGCAACATCAAAATCACTTTGAACAAAGGCAGCCAACGCTACGACGGGCAATTGGCGCAGTTGGGCGCGGTGAATATGCGCATTGATGCAGGTGTTTTAATGAGCGATGATGTGATTGACATTCAAACTGCGAAAATCAGCGGTTTGGGTGATGCGCAGTTGGCCTTGGCCGGGAAAATTCAAATGCAGGACACCATGCCGTTTGAGGGCAAACTCAGCGCGCAGCAATTTAATTTACGAGACTTGGGCGATTTTCCAAGCAGTCAATTGGCAGGGGCGTTTGATGTGAACGGTGATTTGAAACCGAACTTTAAACTCAATTTGCAAGGTGAACTGCAACAAAGCCGTTGGGCAAATGCCAGTGCTCAAGGACAGGTCGATGTGACGTATGAGATGCCCGATAAAATCGAAGCGCGGCAATTCGACGTGACCATTGGCGAGAACCGTTTTCAAGCCAAAGGCGCATTGGGCAAGCCACAAGACAGGCTCAACTTGAATATCAGCGCACCCAATTTGGCACAACTACAGTTTGGTTTTGCGGGCAGTTTGAATGCCACGGGTGATTTATCGGGCGCGCTCATGCGCCCGCGGGGCAAACTGCAATTGCAAGCCAATCAATTGGTGTTCTTTGATAACCGTGTTCAATCCGCTCGCGTCAACGGGCAGTGGGAAACGGGTGACAATGGCCCGATGAATGCCGATGTCTCGCTGGTGGGTTACGATGTGGGACGTGTGCACATCAAAACACTCGACGGCACGGTGCGCGGCACGCAAGCATCACATCAGTTTAACAGCACTTTTGCGGGCAATATTGTGGTCTTAGAAGGCAGTGCCGCGACGAAAACGACGGCGGCGCAATCTGCCGTACAGTGGATTTTGGACGGGCAGGTGTCGGGTTCAGGCTCTGTGACCAATGACGGTTGGCGTGGACAACTCAATCAATTGCGCAATGTCGGGCAACCAAACGTGCAAATGGCACAAGCCGCAGCGGTCAGTTACGAAAAACAAGAGTTCAAGCTGTCTAATTTTATCGCGAGGGTGCAGGATGCACAATTGAATATGGATTTATTCAGCATCCAAGGACAGCGCATCAACGCCAAGGGCAATGTCAAAAACTTGGTCGCCAATCGCTGGTTGTCATGGTTGAATATATCCCTACCTTTTTACCCGTCGGATGATTTTGCAGTGAAAGGGCAGTGGGACATCACCATGGGGGCACAACCTTCAGGCGGATTTAATTTTGAGCGCGAACGTGGCAATGTGGCTTTGGATGCGCGGCGCAAAAACATCATTGAGTTGTCCGATATGGATTTTCAAGGGCGTATCGCTGGCACACAAATGGCTTTGTCGGGTCAACTCAACGGCGCGAGCATTGGGCAAAATCGCATTCAAGGCAATTTGGGCTTGGTCAACAGTGCCGCAGGTTGGGTGATCTCAGGTCTATCGCCATTGAATGTCAACATCAATGCAAAATTGAACGCGCTCAATCAGTTCAATCATCTGTTTGGGGTCAATGTGCGTGTCGATGGTCAAGCCCAAGCGGATTTGACTTTAAAAGGCACATTGTCTTCTTGGGTTCCAGAGGGTGTGGTGACAGGACAAAACCTGAGTTTTTACGAACTTGAGCAGGGCATGCGGTTTAACGATGGTGTCGCACGCATTCGCATCGAACCTTCACAAATGGTGTTTGAGCAGTTTGATGCCAAAGGTGTGGAAGGCACATTATCGATTAAGGGAACTGTCGGCTGGGGTGTGAAACAGGGTGTGAATGCACAAATGATTATGAATCGCTTGCGTCCATTTGCCCGTCCTGATCGCGAAGTGGTGCTCAGTGGTACGACGCAGTTGGGCTTTGATGGCGTGCGTTTATTCACCATCACAGGCAATGTCTCAGTGGATAAAGCCTTGATTGATATGCCACCATTTCCGCCACCCAGTTTGGACAATGATGTGCACTTGGCAAAACCTGTCAGCGCAGGGAACAATCAAGCCCAAGCCGATGTTGCTTATGTCACGCAAGTGGATTTGAATCTGGATTTGGGCAATAATTTTCGTTTCAAAGGGCAAGGTGCGGATGTTTACATGACAGGTAATGTGCGCCTGAACTCGGAGTCGGATAATCCTGAAATTCGTGCGAATGGCACGGTTAGAATTACCCGTGGTACGTATTTGTTTTATGGGCAAACCTTGACGGTGCAACGCGGTTTGGTGACTTTTGCAGGGCCGATGGATGACCCCAGTATCAATATCCTCGCCAGTCGCAATATCAGCACCACCGAAGTCGGCGTAGAGGTCAGTGGCACACTTGCCGATACGCGCGCGCGTTTGCAATCAACCCCCGATATGCCTGATGAAGAAAAACTGGCGTGGTTGTTGTTTGGGCGTTCAACCGCAGAGTTGAGTGGCAATGACATCAGTGCGATTGCGGGAGCAGCGAGTTTGTTGCTCAGTACCGATCAAGGACGTAAAATTACCGAGCGTTTTGGCATCGACAGCATCAATGTGGGCGCGATTGGTAACAAAGCAGATGGCACTGCGGGGACTTATGTGGGGGTGGGCAAACAATTCACAGATCGTTTTGGTGTTGCCTATGAACAGGGGATTGATACGGTGAGCAGTGTCATCAAAATGACGTGGTCATTGTCGCGCTCATGGCAAATCGTATTGCGGGGCGGTACCAATAATGGCATTGACTTACAATACCGCAGACGTTTTGACCGCATATCATTTACGAATAAAACGATGGATAAAAACACGGGTAAGAAAGATGAAAAAGAATAATTTATTTCGCATCGGGCAGGGCTTTGACGTACATGCTTTGGTTGACAATCGCCCCTTAATCATTGGCGGCGTGACCATTCCTTATGAAAAAGGTTTATTGGGGCATTCGGATGCCGATGTGTTGCTGCATGCGGTCACGGATGCACTGTTGGGCGCATTGGCTTTGGGCGATATTGGGCAACATTTTCCCGATACCGATGAGCGATTTAAAGGCGCGGACAGTCGGGTGCTGTTGCGCCACGCGTATCAACTGGTTTTAGATAAAGGCTATGTGCTCGGCAACTTGGACGCGAGCATCATCGCGCAAGCCCCGAAAATGATGGCGCACATTCCCGCGATGCGCGAGAACATCGCGGCGGATTTGCAAAGCGCGTATGCCGATGTCAATGTCAAAGCGAAAACCTGCGAGAAACTCGGATTTTTGGGACGCAGCGAAGGGATTGCCTGTGAAGTGGTGGTGCTGCTCGTGCCTGATTGCGAACCGCCGACACAAGCACAGCGCAGAACGGATTTGGTGTGATGGTGGCTGCTGTATTGCCAAATTTTCTGGCGTTAGATACCTCAAATCAATACTGCTCCATCGCCGTGCAAGCACATGGAAAAATCCTCGCGCGACACGAACTCTCTGAGCAAAAACACTCGGCGATGATACTGCCGATGGTGCGTGAACTATTGGCAAATGCCGATGTGACATTGGACGATTTGGACGCGATTGTGGTCGGCGTGGGGCCAGGTGGCTTTACGGGCGTGCGCTTGGCGGTTGCGGTGGCGCAGGGATTGGCGTTTGCCATGAATAAACCTGTGTTGGCGCATTCCTCGTTGGAAGCCATGGCGGTGGCGGCGTTCGCTTTGGGGTATTTGGAGGTTATTGTTGGCATGGACGCACGGATGCAGCAGGTGTATTGGGCGCATTACCAATTTATCGACGGGCAACTGCACACAAGTACCGCGCCGAGTTTGGATGATGTTGCGGTGTTTGCTGAACACATCTGTGCCGTCAATCAGCCGTGCGCGGTGGTGGGCAATGCACAGCAGGTGTTTGATGAAGTGACGCAAGCCTGCACAGACAATCCACAGATACATATCGCAAAAATTGACCACAGCGCACCGCACGCCGAACATTTTTTCCCCGTTGCCAATCACGCATGGACAGACGGTCGCGCGATTGCACCAGAGCAGGTGCAACCGCTGTATGTGCGCGATAAAGTGGCTATGACCATCGCCGAGCGTAATATTGCGGGTGGGAAATAATGCGCGAAATCATTCAAATACCGAACACATTAACCGTAGGGTGGGTAAGTGCTTTTCTTGCCCACGCTGTACCAGCGTGGGCAAATGATAAAACTATTTGCCCACCCTACGATTATCGAGCGTGCCAATGACTACGCCAGTTTCACGCGCCCTGCATTGCGACGATTTGCCTGAAGTGGCTGATTTAGAGTCCGCTGTGCAACTCGATCCGTGGACGCACGCGCAGGTGCTCGATATCGCGCCCATGCTGCACACGGGTGAGTATATCGGCGCAGTGGTTGAACAATCAGGTCAATTACTGGCGTATGTGGTGGCGCGAACCATGCTCGATGAATGCGAAATTCTCAGTGTCGGTGTGGTAAATCACCTGCGCGGACGCGGCTTGGGCAAACAGGTTTTGCAGCAGTTGTTTGACCAACTACCGACAGAGATTGCCACTGTTCATTTAGAGGTACGCGTCTCGAACGAACCTGCTTTGAAACTCTATCAAGGCTTGGGTTTTGTTGAAGTTGGGCGTAGAAAGGGTTATTATGCGCCCACCCTCAACACATTTGAGCGCGAAGATGCGCGCTTGATGAGCAGACACATATCAACCGAATTTCCAATAAAAGTCACACCATGAATTTAGCCAAACGACACCCGCAAGCCCACGACGCATGGCTCTACGCCATGGGCATCGATGTGCGTTGGCGACACCGCAGTGGCTTGAGCGATGAGGTCGCGCTTGATGCGCCTGCACTCGAACTCCCCGAATGCATTGCCCAGTCCCGCTACTGGGTGCTCGGTGAGCAGCCATTGACCGATGCGCAGGCATACTTGCTCGCGGGCATGATGTGGGCGATTGGCGCACAAAATACAACAGACTGCACCTACAGCCACGCGACCGACAGCACACAAACCACACCCAAAACCATTGCAACAGGGCTGCCCGCGTTGGCGATAATCAACACATTGGCGGTTGAACCCGCTTTGCTACAAATCCCCGTAGATGCCTTGCACACCACCACACTCATCGTCATGAGTGACGCACTCATGGCTGGGCAAACGCATAAACGATTACTGCGCGTGCCAAGTTTGCAAGCGATGATAGACAATCCGTTGTTGAAAAAAGACGCTTGGGCGGTGTTGAAAAATCTGCGCGCTTAACAGTTGCGTTACCCATCCACAGGCGCATCAGGCGTATTGAGCAACAACTGATAAAACGCCAAATCTAACCATTCACCAAATTTAAACCCCGCTTGTTGTATTGTGCCTGCGTAGGTGAAGCCCATTTGTTCGTGCAGCATTATGCTCGCGTTGTTGGCGGCGTCTATGCACCCGACCATGCAGTGGTATTCTTGCGCATGGGCGTGTTCAATCAGCGCGTCCAATAGTACCCGCCCGATGCCTTTGCCCCGATGTGCGTGGTGGATGTAGATGGAGTGCTCGACGGTGTATTTAAATGCGGGTTGTGGGCGAAATCTGCCGTAACTCGCAAAGCCCATCAACACACCACATTCATCAAACGCACCCAGTACGGGGAAGTTTTTGCTGTGCTTTTCTGCAAACCATCCGCGCATGAATTCGGGTGTGCGCGGATGGTATTCGTACAGTGCGTTGGAGTTGGCTATGGCTTCGTTGAATATGTCCAAAATCTCTTCGCTGTGTGCATCTTCGGAGCAGGGTTCAATTCGTGGTGAGGTGAACATGGTTGAAAACCTATTTATTTCGGTTAGTGATTTGTTTTTTAAAGGTTTAATTGAGTGTGTGTCTGTGTTTTAAATGCACGCTCTGCGCCCTGAATCGGGCGTTAAAATGTTATGATACGCCTATTTAATGGCGTATAGAAAGAAGTCGATAGGTTGGTGGTGAACGGTTTTATGAACCCCATCGTTCCAAAACCCCAACATTCCAAAGTTCAGACAAGCAGACAAATAAAAGGTGAGCAGTGCGATTAACCCATATTAAATTAGCAGGCTTTAAATCATTCGTAGATCCGACGAGTTTTCAACTCCCAGGGCAATTGGTTGCGGTGGTCGGTCCCAATGGCTGTGGTAAATCAAACATCATGGATGCGACGCGCTGGGTGCTCGGTGAGTCGCGCGCCTCCGAGTTGCGCGGTGAGTCGATGTCCGATGTGATTTTTAATGGCTCGAGTAATCGCAAGCCCTCTGCGCGCGCCTCGGTCGAATTGGTGTTTGACAATGCCGAGGGTCGCGCGGGTGGTCAATGGGGACAATACGCCGAAATCGCGGTGCGTCGTGTGCTCACGCGCGATGGTGGTTCGAGTTATTACATCAACAACCAACAAGTGCGCCGCCGCGATGTGCAGGACATTTTCATGGGCACGGGCTTGGGACCACGCGCGTATGCAATTATCGGGCAGGGCATGATTTCGCGCATCATTGAAGCCAAACCCGAAGAATTGCGCGTGTTTCTCGAGGAAGCCGCAGGCGTATCCAAGTACAAAGAGCGTCGCCGCGAAACTGAAAATCGTCTGAACGACACGCGCGATAATCTCATCCGTGTTGAGGATATTTTGCGCGAGTTAAACAATCAAGTTGAGAAACTCGACGCGCAGGCGAAAGTCGCGCAGGAGTATCGCGATTTACAAAACTCCGCGCAAGACAAATTGCATTTTTTGTGGGTATTGCGCTATGACGAAGCGCAAGCCGAGCGCGATAAAATCAATGCCAACATTCAATTGGCGCACAATGAGTTAGAAGCGCAAATGGCGAAACTGCGCCATATTGAAGCTGAATTAGAATCCAAACGCAGTCAACACTACGAATTTTCTGACGCGCTCAATCTCGCGCAGGCGAGTATGTATGAAGCCAACGCCGAGGTATCTCGGATTGAAACCGAACTGCGCTTTATGACCGAAGGGCGCGCGCGCATTCAGGCGCAGATAGAGCAAATCAAAGTCCAAATTGCCTCGTGGCAAGAGCGTCAAAGCAGTTTGAGCGACGACATGGCGCAATTGACCGCCGAGCGCGAAGCCGCGCAGGAGGAGCAAGCCATCTTCGCTGAGCAGTTGGCACAGGCTTCTGAAAATTTACCCGATTTGGAATCACAGCACCGAAATGCGATGCAAACCATGCACGATACGCGCGCGCAATTAGTTCAAGCCGAGCAATCAGTCGCCCGCGCGGCGGACGATCAGCGCAACGCCGACCGACAACTGTCCGCGCTCACCTTGCGCCGTGAACGCCTGATGCAAGAGAAACTCGCTCCAGGTGCGCAGGATGCGAAAGAGCACCACCAACTCGATATGCAACTCGCGGACGAACTCGCGCGTCAGGAAACCGCGCAAGCGGCTTTGGATGAAGTCGATGCTGCATTGCCCGATGCGCAGCAGGCTTTGCAACAAGCGCGTGAGACCGCACAGGCAGAGCATGCGCGCATCGCGCAACTCTCAGCACGATTAGAAGCCTTGGTGTCTTTGCAAGAAAAAGTGCAAACCGAGGGCAAACTTGGTGACTGGTTGGACAAATACCAATTGAGCACGCGCCAGCGTGTTTGGCAAAAACTGCACATCGAATCGGGCTGGGAAAATGCTTTAGAAGCGGTGTTGGCCGAGCGCATGAATGGCTTTGAGATGTCGCGCATCGAGAGTGCGAAAAACTATTTTTCGGACATTCCACCCGCGCGTTTGAGTTTTTATGCCAATGTACCGAGCACGAGCAATGCAACCACCACCACGGGTTTGCGCCCGTTGTTGCAATTAATTAAAACCAATGATGCCACGCTGGGTCAATTGTTGCCCGATTGGTTGCGTCATGTGTACGTTGCGAATACCTTGAACGATGCGTATGCTTTGCGCGAGCAGTTGATTGAGGGCGCGGTATTGGTCACGCCCGAAGGTCATCAATTGACACGCAACAGTGTGCGTTTTTACGTGGCTGAATCCGAGCAGGCAGGCATGCTGGCGCGTGCACAGGAAATCGAGCACATCGAAGCGCAACTGCGCGCGCAAGACATGTTGGTGGACAGCGCGCAAAGTGGTTTGAGCCAATTGCAAGCACAGGTTGAACGACTGAGCACGCAACACAACAGCGCGCGGATGCAATTGCAAAGTACCACCGCGCGGGTGCATGAGTTAAAAATGCAGGTGCAAAAATTGGATTTGGAGCGCGATCAGCGCGCCGCTCGCCACGCGCAAATTGACGATGAGATCGCTGAAATCACTGTGGCAGAAGAAGAATTGCAAGCGCAAAAATTCGAAGCGCAGGCTTTGTTTGATGAAGGCGATGCGATTTTGGTCACGCGCCAAGACGCGTGGCAGGCTGCGCAAGATGCGTTTGAAACATTTGAGCGACAATTGGCGGACAAACGTGCGAGCCTGCGCGAACTCGAACACCAAAACCGTGATGCACAGTACCGCGTGCAGACCTTGACCCAACGTTTGGCGGATATTGAGTACAACCAACAATCCTCTGAGCAGCAGTTGGAGGTGTTGCAAAACAGTTTGGAAGAGCAAACGATTGCTTTGGAGGAGTTTGAGCAGGTCAATCATCATGAGGGTTTGCAAGCGGCTTTGGCGGTGCGCGTGGAACGCGAAGCGGCTTTGAGCGCGGCGCGTGTGGCACTCGATACGCTCACGCACGAGTTGCGCACAATGGATGAACAACGCATTTCTGCTGAGCGTGAACTCGAACCCAAACGCGAAGCGATTACCCAATTGCAGATGTCCGAGCAAGCGGCGCGCATCAATCAAGAGCAGTTTGAAACACAGTTGAACGAAGCGCAAGCGGACATCAATGAGTTGCGCGAACGTTTGCGCGAAACCCTCTCGGACACGGCGCGCGCATCGAGTTTGCAAGCAGAAATCACACGCCTGAACAATCAAAT